>Ga0172373_10000010_pt1 | contig 313906 bp, 273 predicted proteins | sample Lak10m_2_FD_114546 | JGI IMG/M metagenome (GOLD analysis project Ga0172373, IMG submission 114546) | Freshwater microbial communities from Kabuno Bay, South-Kivu, Congo - kab_092012_10m | ecosystem: Environmental > Aquatic > Freshwater > Lake | place: Democratic Republic of the Congo... | reverse complement strand
TCCAGGATGTAAGTGTCTGAATGTCACGTTTGTTCAAAAAAATCTCTTTAGCTTGTCTCATATATCTGCTGGTTTTTCAGCAAATATATATAATTTCGTTTAATTATGCAACTAAGTACTAGTTTAAGAACAATATATAAACCCTCGTTCTTTGATTTTTTGATTTGAAATTCATTCGATCTTTGCCAAAACGAAGATGGAATGAACTCAGGAAAAATGGTTTTTGCTCAGCTAATGTCATTTTGAAGCTGGTATGAAATTGACAAATCAAAATTAAACAAGTTGAGTCCGGAATTTTGTAACCAATTGATTTTGTTTGAGTAATAACCGGATAGTAGTGAATATAAACAATTGATTAACGGTCATAAACGAAAATGTTTATCAGAATTTAACCAGACTGAACTTTTAATAAATTTAAAATATATTAACATGAAGAAAATAGTGCTTATACTGATATTGTTGGTATGGTTGTGTTCGACTTTTGCCCAAACAATTGTATGGAGGCAAATAGCTTCTCTGCCTGAAGGTTATAGAAATGGAGAAGCTGTTACCTTAAATGATAAAATTTATTTTGTTACGGGTGCTTCTGCGAGTTCATGGCCTCCGTTTTTTTACAAATATGAACCTACAACCAACATATGGACAAAATTGGCAGATTTACCTGGTGCGACCCAAAACCTTGCGCTAGCTAGTGTTAATGGAAAAATTTATGCGATTGGAGGCGATTCGTTTAGACATACAAACTATGAATACACACCCGAAACAAATACATGGATAACTCTCAGTCCTATGCTTACTGGTAGGCAACATATAGATTGCGGTATGTCTGAAAACAAAATTTACGTAATCGGAGGAATTACTTCATGGGAAACAATAACCAAAAAGAACGAAGTGTATGATGTTGCATCAAATAATTGGTCTGAAAAATCAGAAATACCTTCCTTAAGGAACAACCCTGCAATTGTAACATTAGATTCCTTGATATATGTTATCGGCGGAGCAGGAAGCGATACCGATATTTGGAAGAATATCGCAACTGTTGAATGTTATAATACTAAAACAGATACATGGGAACAGAAATCCGATTTGCCTAATGTTTTATTTAAACCTGCGGCTGTGGTGGTAAATAGTCAAATTCTTGTTTTGGGAGGTGCAACTACAGTTAACGACGAAGGTGTATGTACAGATAAAGTGCTTTTATATAAGGCCGAAACAGATGAATGGAAAGAAATTACACCATTACCTGATACAAATATATTTTTTGGTTGTACAACAATTGAAAATAAAATATATGTTATTTGCGGGCAGAAAGGAGTTCCTCCAGATGTCAGTTTGTATTCTACCGTTTATGAGGGAATATTCACAGCATCATCTAGTATTGAAGAAAATCTCCAAAATAAAATGCAGATATACCCCAATCCATCGGACAAAATAATATCTATTAAAAATCTAGGTGATAAATATAATGATCTAAGTTATAAAATAATAAGTGGTGATGGGCATATTGTGCAACAGGGAAAGCTAACTAACCCAACAGTTAGTATTTCTTCTCTGGAAAGCGGATTCTATTTTTTGGTAATTGAAGAAAACACCTGCCAGCTATTTAATGAGAAATTTGTAGTTGAATAGAAAAGGAAAATTAAAAGAAAAAGTAAAATGTCAACTCTTTAATTCAAATTGTCACGCTATACAAACATTATAAGTACGATTTAATAATGATTTCATGGAACATCTTTATAATCATGATACCCGCGAATGAAATTGAGCTAATTATTTAACGATACTGATAATCCACACCTTTTCACCTTAATCCGTCTTATTAATCCAGTTAAATCTGGTTTTTATGTCCTTTATTAAGTTGGGTATTTTACATTCCTTTGTTGAATGTCAGGATCCCCTTTTAAACTTTCCGAGCGTGAAATAGCCCGAGCCTGGGCGCAGATAACCATTAAACGCTTGCGTAAAAAGATTGACCGGATTAAGATCGGTCAGCACTCTTCCGGTGAACTTTTCCGGTCGTTTCAGTACAATGTGCTTGCATCTTCGGGTTGGGATGTCCAGAAGTTCGAATTTGCCTTTAAGTTTTACGGAAAGTTCGTGGATATGGGCGTCGGGAGAGGCACCAAACTAGGTGATCAGCCATTGTCGAGCGGGATGCGGAAACTTTCCGGAAAATTTCTCGGGATGAAACAGGTACCGAAAAACATGGTACTCCAAAACTTTTTACACCGAGACACAAAAATTGCTTGAGATTCTTCAGCAGGGATACGGCCACCGGGGTCAGATCATTTCTAAGAACATCAACGATAACGCAATCCGTTAGCCATGGCAAAAATGAACGAGAAAGCCCGGGCGACCGTGATCCTGAACGGACAACCGGCAAATGCCACTCTGAAAGAAATTGAGGCATCAGCTAGAGCATTGAATGCTGAACTCCGTAAGCTCACTCCAGGCTCTGATGAATTCGTCAAGAAGTCCACCCAGTTCCAGGATGTGAAGAAACGGCTCGGCGAAGTCCGTATCGAGATAAACGGCATGGCATCTGCAATGTCCCGGATGGCAGACGGAGCCAACAAGTATTTCCAGCTTATCACCATGATCGGCGGTGCCATCGTTGGAGCTGGATTTGCCATCAAAGGGCTAATCGAAGGAAATGCGGAGCTGTCGGACTCGCTTGCTGATATCCAGAAAACCACCGGGCTTTCAGCGGCTGAAGTGAAAATTCTTTCCTCCGAGCTTGGAAAGATCAATACCCGCACGGCAAAAAAGGAACTGTTGGGGCTTGCATGTAAATTCTGGTGATATTGACCCTCCATTCCGGGATCTTGCCCCCCCCCTTAAAAAAACTATCCGATAATGATTTTCCTGGATTGAAGCTATATTTTGATACTCTTGAAATGGATAATTATCCCCAGGTGATTACATGGTTTGAGAATGATATTTTAAATCCAGCCTCATTGAATGATTCAGTATATTCGTTGATTGATTTGGAAAATACTTAGGTTCTCAACAAGCAGGTAGACATCATTTTACTATTAACCTTGCCGGATATCCTGATGGAATATATGTAATCGTCCTTCACTCTGAAGATAAGGAAGTTGGTAAGATTAAAGGAGTTAAACTCGATAAATGACAAAAATCTAGCCCGAAACTTTCAGCAAGGAAGCTTCGGGCCTAATAAGAAAATCTATGAAGTCAAAAACGAAAACACCTATTTTTTTTACATTTCTATTAATCCTGATACACCCATTGGAAATCTCCGCACAGTACACCAACAAGTTTATGACCCGCGGTGCTGACACCGCAGAGATATATTTAAGCTGCCAATGGTATGCGGATATAAACTATATTACATGGAACGGGATATTTTATTCTGTTGACAATGGGGAAAACTTATCTGTTCAGCATAAAACGAACTGGCTGGTGGAAGCAGGATTGATATTTGGTGATCCTACTCCGGGAGTTTTGTACCAGATACCCATGAGGAGCCAGGACACATTTGGTGTAAGCCATGATTATGGGCAGACATTTGAGGCCAAGTATTTCGATTACCCGTATAAAAGTGCAATTGGTTGTTTAGCCGGCGAATTGTACGTTCGTAATTTTAATCTTTACCGAAGCACAGATTTCGGAGATACATTCACTCTGCAATCGTCCGTATCTCCTGCGGATATACAAGATGTAGGGGTTTTACCCGGAGAGATCTTTGCAAAAGATGATCCCCCGGGGACAAACCCGCTTAATCTTGCATACAGCAACGATTTTGGTCAAACTTTTACTGTCAGCGATGTGACGTTTCCGATAACCTACCAGTATTTTGATTGGGTAGATATCTCCCGGGGTACGGAACCCGGTGAACTTTACTTTATCATGTGGGTCCATTATGATTCCATTGCCGTATTCCACACATTTGATTACGGGCAAACGGTGACCCTTCAATCCTGGTTTCTGCAGACCACCGACGATATCTTCTACACAGCGGGCCGGACACCAGGCTCTTTCTATATCGCACGTCGTGAGATTTGCGGCACCCCCCCTTGCCTTCACTCCTGCCTTTGGATCTTCTTCAGTAGGGACTATGGAGTGACCTTCACAACGTATTTTCATAATCTAGATAGCACTTATACATCTACCCCTGTAATAAAAAACTCAATTCATTTTAAGGCATTTCCAAACCCTGTATCAGATTTCTTGACCATCGAAGCAACTTCATTCTCCAGAGGAAAAGCAACCGTTGAATTGATCGATTTTTTTGGAACTGTTGTTCTTCGAACCGCAATGAGCAAAAATGAAAATAGAAAAGTCGTGGATGTCAGCAGATTTCCGAAGGGGTTATATCTCCTGAAAGTAGTGGCAGAATATGGAGATCGTAAAATTATTAAAGTTCTACTTGAGTAAATCAATGTGTCCTTTAATAATATTTAATTCAAGCGGTTTATACGAGATTTAGTTTTTTAATTTATTCAATGTATAGGTACGCCGGACACGTATACGATCTAAAATGAAGTGATGCGGCCAAATTTGTTTTTGGCCGCTTTCATATAGTTTATTGACTCATGAGAAAATGAAATTCACAAAGGTATGCTCGTAAAATATTTTTCACTAAGCACGACCTCCTTCAGGAATTTTCGCACTTCGGGTTCTTTCATTCCGCATGTGCGGGATTGACCCAAATACCTGACTTAGAATTTTGCGCTCCGTTTGGTGTTCCCGCCAAAAATTATTCAAATAGTGGGACAGATACTGTCTTTAGCAATTATCTTTGTTCGTATTCTTAATAAATTAAGCTTAGAATCAACTTTCAATCAACAAAAAGACAGTCAGCATTCACAAAGTATATGCGGAAGTTATCACTCTGAGTTTTTTTAAACTTATCATAAACTAATTCAATCAGCTTCTTACTTTGACGGCCCATAAATGTTGTCCATAAAACAACAAGTGAGTATTCATAATGGCTGTTAGGGCGGTTATTATTTAATTCGTTAAAGGTAAAAAACTGTTGTAACCTTTGAAACGTAAATATAGAATCGAGGGTTATCGAAGTCCTCGGAGGTATTGAATCTAAGATACCATCCTGATTCCATTCCAAATTAGGAAAACCTCCACAATAACAGTTATTGTGGAATGAAATTAAGGTTCCCTTCTTATTAAAAAAAAGCAATTGCAATGGTTGCAGATGATTCTTATAATTAACTGAATTAGAATCACATTGCTTAATATTAATACCATGTGAACTGCTAACACTATCCAGGAACTTGTAATACCGATTATTTAACAGAATAATATTCTCTTTTTGAATACCGTATTTTATGCCAATTTGGAAAATTTTATCACTGGAATATTTTTTTGGAGATCTAATTCCATATGCAGACATTGCTGTTTTGGAGCAACTTGACATACCTATTATACTAAACAAATGAACGCTAATCAAGCAATATAATAAGAAATCTTTACGCATATTTGATTCAGTTAAATAGTGCTACAAAAATCGTCTAACCAGAAAACACTTTTTGGATGGCATCCAAGGAGTGTTTTCTGGTTTGTAAAAGTATTGTAAAAAGTACCAAAATCCAACCCATTGTTACTCAAATTTGATGCAAAGTTAAACTCATGAAAATATCGTGTCACTAAACGCTGCCTCCTGAAGGAACTGCAGCCCGTTGGGTTCATTCACCCCGAGTACTCGAGATGACCCGAACGTTTGTTCCAGAATTTTCATTCCGTTTGTTGTCAGGGCATAAATTTTTTTTAACCCTGGCGTGCCAGATGCCTAAATAAGTCCGCAGGGCAGCGGCGACACATCATGACAAAATTAACGAACACCGCACTGAAACCAGGTAACGGAAAGCCCTCTGGAGAAGAAATGACCATGATCAAGACGGTTCTTCACCCTGTAGAAAACAAGACCGAAGAGAAAAAGCCGGTCCTGCAGATCGAACCAGAGAAGCCGGTCATTCCTGCCCCCGAGCCTCGCAAGGAGATGACGATCATTGAGAAGATCCTCCGAATCGAAAACCTGCAGCTCGTCGTCGAAAAGAGGGCCAAACTGGTGCAGACCCGCTCCGAACTGGACCGCTTCCTGATCGCTTCAAATGATTTCAACTGCACGATGCGGCTGAATGATTCGGATGGAAACGTCTTCACGACCAGCTTCACCCCTGGGTTCAAGAAGGTCATCGATTTTCTGAAAGCTCAGTTCGATGCAAGTATCACAGATGCAGAAAGCAAGATCAACTTCTGAATCTGCTTCAGATGCATAAAAAGAGCGTTCCGGCTCAGGCCGGAACGCTTATTTTTTTGTTCGTAATGTCAGAAAAGATAAGAATTGAAGCTACCTGGCTTTTCTTTTATACAGCTGGTTTGCTCTGAAAGTACTTTGTCTTGAATTTCAGGGCAACATTGACCAGGGCGATCAGTACCGGCACTTCGACCAGTGGTCCGATGACTGCTACAAATGCCTCTCCCGAGTTGATCCCGAATACTGCAATGGCCACAGCGATCGCCAACTCAAAGTTATTGCTGGCAGCCGTGAATGACAAGGTTGCGGACTGCTCATAGGTCGCCCCGACCTTCCTGCTCATGAAGAATGAGAGCATGAACATGATGATGAAATAAATGGTCAGCGGAATTGCAATGCACACCACATCAAGCGGGATCTTCACGATATATTCACCCTTAAGCGAGAACATCACCAGAATCGTGAAAAGCAGCGCAATCAGGGTCAACGGACTGATCTTGGGAACAAATTTGGTATGATACCATTCCTTGCTTTTTACCCGGATCAGGATAAAACGTGTAAGGAATCCTGCAATGAAAGGGATCCCCAGGTAAATGAAAACACTTTTTGCAATCTGGCCGATGGTGATGGCTTCTACCGCACTGTTTGTGGGAAGATCAAACCAGGCAGGGAAGACAGCGATGAAAAGCCAGGCATACACCGAAAACAGCAAGACCTGGAATATGGAGTTGAATGCGACCAGCCCTGCGCAGTACTCCGTATCGCCTTTTGCAAGTTCATTCCAGACGATCACCATGGCGATGCAACGGGCAAGACCGATCAGGATCAAGCCGTACATATAATCGATGTTGAACTGCAGGAAAATGATAGCCAGCAGGAACATCAGGATCGGTCCGATGATCCAGTTCTGGACCAGCGATAAGCCCAGTACCTTCGTATTTTTGAATACATCGCCAAGCTCCTCGTACTTGACTTTCGCCAGGGGCGGGTACATCATCACGATAAGTCCGATGGCGATCGGGATGTTTGTGGTGCCGGATGACATCGAATTCCAGAAGTCTGCAATGCCCGGGAAGAGCCAGCCTCCAAACACTCCGATGGCCATTGCCAGGAATATCCACAGGGTTAGATATCGGTCAAGAAATTTTAGTCTCGTTTTCATATTTAGTTCTATGTGTATTTTTAGATTGTTTTTTATAGGGTGAACAAAAGGTAAAATCCCAGGAGAACCAGGGCAATTCCCCCGACATACTTGATGACCTTCACCGCTGAAGTGAGGATCCCGGAGATCTTCCCGAGACCCAGGCCAATGCCGAGAACCATCGCAGTAAGCGGAATCCCGAATCCAAGGGCGAAGAACAACAGCATCAGGAATCCCCACAAGGCTGATCCTTTGACAAAGGAGGCGGCAAGTATAACCGGGAAGAAGGGATTGCAACATGTGTTACATGCTGCGGAAAGGCCTCCGACCGCAATACCGATCAGTATGGCTGATCCGAGATTTTGGTTGGCTTCTCCTTTTTTGATGCTTATTCCAGGCAGTTTGAACGGTACAAGGTCCATCGAGTATAAACCGAAAAGTATTGCTATCAGTCCGGCCGCTATTTTCCAGTAATTTCCCAGTGAAGCTGAGATCCACTTGCCGGCAAAACCAAATAAGGCTCCGATCACCGACATGGCCAGGACTGTTCCTAGCAGGAATGCAATTCCTTTCCAGATCACGAACCTTGTCTTTGAGATTTCCTGGCTAGCCCCGGAATACCCTGCTACCACACCAATGATGGCAAAATTGCAGGCACAGGTGAATACGCTGAGTATTCCCATGAGCAATACTGCAATCAAAGCGTATACTGAAGCATGCTCATTGCTCAGTACCTGGTTTATCCAAGAGTTCATCTTCGATTATTTTGGACAGCAGGATGATCCCTTTGTCGTGTCGCAGCCTGAAGAAGATTTACAACTGTCAGCCCATTTCGGGGAATTCGGATCATTTACCACCTGGCTGTTCGTAACCGGTGCTGCAGGCGCCGTGGGAGAAGTGAATAACAATTTGGCAGCAATCACCCCGATAGCCGCCAGGATTACAACGGTAAAGATGATCTTTGGCCAGATGCTCTTTTTCTTAGGCTGGCAGCAATTGCCCTCACAACTGCAATCGTTTTTGTCAAGGTTTGGATTCTCCTGTGATTTTGTTTTATCGTCCATCTTGTCTCTTCTGTTAATGTTAGTTTTTGTTTGCCGATACGGTTATGCTGAAAATTCCGGTTCCGCCTTTCTTGAATTCTTCCAATTCTACCGGGTTAAGATACTTTTTCAACGTTTCATCCGGAATAATAATCGGCTTCTGCTTGTGTACAGTGATGTTCCTGAATCCTGTCTTTTCGATGGTCCCAAGGTAATTTTCCATCTGCAATGCACCGGAGACGCAACCGGCGTACATTACGGCATCTTCTTTCAGGGCATTGGGAAGGTTCCCTTTGATCACCACATCGGAAACACAGAATCGCCCTCCGGTTTTCATTACCCGCATCATCTCGGAAAATGCTTTCGTCTTGTCCGGGACCAGGTTCAGAACACAGTTGGAGACAATGACATCGTATCGGTTATCCGGGATCGGCATCTCTTCGATGTCTCCTTTGATAAAGTCGACATTGGTGAAGCCCATCTTTTGGTTGTTGATGCGAGCCTTCCCGATCATTTCATCCGTGAAGTCCAGACCGCTAACATGTCCTGTTTCTCCCACAATGGCCCTGGCGACAAAACAATCATTTCCCGCACCGCTTCCAAGGTCCAGTACAGAATCACCTTCCTTAATGCCGGCATATTCGGTCGGTATCCCGCACCCAAGGTCAAGATCGGCATCCGGGTTATACCCTGGCTGTTTTGCATAATCCTCGCTGAATATGGTGAAGGTCGTCTCATCACAGCAGGAGGACGGACCGCAGCAGCAGGATTGCTGTTGGCCATCGCTGTCCTGGGCGATCTTTCCGTATTTTTCTTTCACGATCGCTTTTAAGCCTTCGGCTTCCTTGTCAGCCCCGGACTTGATCTTTTCCTGGTAGAATTCCAGGAATCCTTCTTTTATCTCGTCACGAACGCGACGGTAAACGGGCATGACTTCCTCGGTAGTCCCGGTGGCTTCTGCGGGATCTTCAAATCCCATGTGCAGCCTGTGCTTAACATGACCGCTGAAATACGGACAGGTTTCCTTTGCATTATCACACACTGTGATCACGTAATCAAAAGGATCAGCAAGGAAGATCTCCACATTCTTGGGCTTATTTCCAGATATGTCGATGCCTGCCTCTTTCATGGCTGTAACGGCATTGGGATTTGCGTGGGCTGCAGGATTGGTCCCTGCCGAATATACTTCGAGTCGTGAATCAAAGGATTTCAGAAATCCTTCCGCCATCTGGCTCCGGCAGGAGTTGCCGGTGCATAAAATCAAAATTTTCATAATTATTTACAGTTAAAATTGCCTGGTTGGTTGATGATGGTAAAAAATTCATTGAAGATCTTGCCGAGTTCGCAGATCCTTTTCGGGTCAAGACAGTAGTTCACCTTAACTCCGTCAACTTTTCCTTGGATCAGTCCGGCATTCTTCAATTCGGTCAGATGCTGCTTCACCGTCGTACGGCTCAGGGGCAATTCATCAGAGATGTCTCCTGTAATGCACACCTTTGTCTCGGCAAGGTATTGGAGGATTGCCAGCCTTGCCGGATGTGCAAGCGCCTTGAAAAGAGCAGCGCTTGAGTTAAGCTTTTGATCGAAAAGATCAGTTTTTGCGTATGCCATATAAGTGAATGGTTAAATGGAATGGTTTGTTATTTTACCCTCGTTCAGGTGAAGCTTTCGGGTGCCGAATTCGGCAGCCATCGGGCTGTGGGTCACCATCATGATGGTTATCTTGTTCTCTTGGTTGATCTTTCTCAGGAATTCAAGAATCTCCCCTGAAAGAGCGGGGTCAAGGTTCCCGGTCGGCTCATCGGCCATGATGATCTGCGGACGATGTACGATCGACCTTGCAATGGCAACCCTCTGCTGCTGTCCTGCCGAGAGTTCCCTGGGCAGGTGGTCTTTCCTGTCAGATAACCCGACATATTCGAGGATCTCTTCAGCCCTGGACTGCTGCTCTTTTCGGGGTATCTTTTCCAGTGCCAAAGGGATCATCACATTCTGGATGGTAGTGAGGTAAGGCACCAGTGCGAAGCTTTGCAGAATGTACCCGACCGATTTCTTCCTGATCTTGGTCAGATGGCGGTCGCTGATGTTGTCGATCCTCTTGTCGTTGAAGAAGATGGTTCCGGATGTGATCCGGATCAGCCCGAAAAGCGAAAGTAACAGGGTGCTTTTACCCGATCCGGATGGTCCGGTGACAGTAACAAAATCTCCGTTTTCTACTCCGAAGGAAACATGATCAAGTGCATTGATCTGCCCGGCTTTGTGCTGGTATTGCTTTAAGAGGTTTTCTCCTTTAAGTATCATGACTAATCCTCCTGCAGATTGGAATGTGGATCAAATTTGGCTGCCAGGTAAGTCGGGATCAGAGATCCAGCCAGTGCTATCGTGATCGATAAGATAACCGACCACAAAAGATAGATGTACAATGGCTTTACAACGATTCCTGCAAGATACGGCCCGAGGATCACTCCGGCCAGTGTTCCGAGCAGAAAGCCCAGAATGCCTCCTGCAATACCGAGAAGCAGCGCTTTCAGCAGGAACATCTTATAGATTGTCATCCGCTCTGCGCCCATCATCCTGAGGATGCCGATCTCGCGCTTCCTTTCATTTACGTTTGCCCAGATGTAGTTTCCGATCGATATTCCACCAACGAAAAAGATGATGATCAGCATGACCAGCGTGACTTTTCTCATTAGCTGATTGGTCTCAATCTGTGTCGATACGATCTGGTTTATCGATGTGACCCTCGTGTCGGGGAGGATATTACGAAGCTGACCCAGTAATCCTTCAGAAATTGCATTGCAGCATCCCATGATCTCAATGGCGGAAACCTGGTTCTCGATCTTTAACAGTTGCTGGACATCCGTGAGGTTTGCAAAAATCCGGTCATCATCAACAGTTCCGGTCTCCGGCAGGATCTTAACAACCTTGAAATCCTTGCCCAGGATATTGATCTTTTTACTGGCCGTAAGGCTGAGTTTTTTTGCAACCTGCGATCCTGCCATGCAATCCTCGCTGTAAAGGGTATCGATCGCCTTCCGTTTCAGTTTTTCGTCTTCCATCCCGTGAGACTGGTTTGCAGACTGGTTGGGTGCACATGCAGTGGTAAGCTGTTTCCCAAGCAAGCCGGATGACTGCCACAGAGGCTTGGAGGCAATCTCACTCTTGGGCAAAATCCCTGTCAATACCACGGATTTTCCTTTAACCATTACCCTCCGGGTAAGTTTTGGCGACATGTTGTCGACGCCTGCGATCGTGGACTCCAGGATGCGTTCCACGTAGTCCATGGGTAGGGTCGGTGCATCGATATCCGAAGTGTAGTAATCATCGATGCTGGCCGCCTGGGGCAATACCAGGATGTTTGCCCCGAGATTATCGAGATTCCTGGCTACGTTCTGTTCGGAAACAACCGCTACGCTCTGTATGGCGACAATGACGGCAATTCCCAGCGTGATCGCGAGCAATCCTGTGATGAGCTGGGATTTTCGTTTCCATAGTTCTATCAGGACAAGTTTCGAAATAGTCATGGCAGATGGAATTATTTTGTGCCGCATCCGCTTTTAGACCCACCGGGACAGCAACTACTGGCAGGAGCTTTCTTCGCGGAACTGACAAGGGTATTTACATCCGTAATGTCGTTATGGGTGCTGACGACCTGGCCGGATTTGTTGATCACGTAAGTAACCAGCTCCTTTGCATTCATATCGCATTTCAGGTTTTGCAGAAGCTTGGTTTCATTCTTGTCCGTAAGGTCCACCTTTACGGTAACGGACTTGTTATCCATTTTCACGCAGGCCATGGCACAATTGTCCATGATGCTTTTCTGGTTGGGCATATCGGCCTTGTACGCCACGACATAGACGGATTTTCCATCTGCAATGGCCTTGAGGATCTCTGACATTTTCGGTGACGGAACCATTTCGACCAGCTTTGCCGAAGTGGCATCCTTCAAAGGAAGGCCGCCTGCGATGGTGCCATTTTTATCCAGGACGATGACCAGCGGAAGCGGAGCGCCGGCAAGGCGGTACTTTGTGATAAGGTCCTTATTGGCCGCATCTGTGGTATTCATTTTCACCACCTCCGACGAGCCTTTATAGCTCTTTTTGGTCTCCTCAGCAACCGAAAATGCCTTTGTTGCATCCGCACTGCTTCCGGCGTATGCTACAAGAAAGACCGTTTTGCCTGCTTTTGTAGCTTTATCGATCTCCGTTGAGGTCTGTGCGATGACCCTGGTCATTCCTGCAAGAAAAAGTAGCAGGATAAGAATTGGCTGGATTTTTTTCATGGCTTTGATTTTTTTGTGGCGTAAAAATACGACATATTTTTATTATGACGCATAATTGCGTCATATTTTGATAAAAAAATTAGCTTTTACCGGACGGAACTACCGAATTCAGCAATCCGGTGATCATTTCCCTGGCTTCATTCCATTTCTTACTGTCAATGGTATAAAGGTTTGAAGGTGGCTTTGGGCTTGTCTTCACCAGTCCCGAGTCTATCAATTCCTTCAGATGTTGTGATACCGTCGCCTGGGAAACAGGTAACAGCTCAACAAGGTCTTTGCACATGCAGCTTCCCGCTCGGTTGAGATGGCTCAGAATGGCAATCCTGGCAGGGTGGGCCAGAGCCCTGGAATACCTTGCCAGTCTTATATCTGTATCTTTATAATCACTCATTGCAACCGCATCCGCGAAACGTTTTTCCGGAATAAGAATCCGGGTTCAAGTTGCTGATTGATTTCACGATCTCACTGGCTACTTCTTCGACCATCTGAAAATGCTCTTCCTTCAAATCCTTATTTCTGACGATCTTATTATTGAGTGCATTCTCATTGCCTATGATCTTTGAAACATCTATGGATCCGTTGATCCTGCCGCTGTATTTTTCCGTGCTCCTTTTGGCGCAGAGCTTGTCGCAGCCATCCACCGAGATGGTCGGAAATACGCTGGCAAAATTCCTTTCTTCCGTGCCTCCTGCATTGTAGAGCGGAAGACAAAGGGTCACGGTATCCACCATGGTCATCTCCTCAAGAACCTTCCTTGTAGCCAGCCGTGAAATGGTTCCTCCCAGACACTCTTCCCCGCTGCAGGATAATATGCCGACTTTCAGTATTGCCATATATAAACCTCCTTATGCAATTTCATTGATACGCTTTTCAATCTTGGCCGCGATCTCATCGACGACTAAATACCCGTCTTCACTTAGTTCCGTGGGCGATCCGAACTTTTTCCCCTTATGGTCTTTGACCGTGTCAAGTACTTTCACTTCCTCGACGACAACGCCACCGGCGAGAGTAACGTTCTTAGCCGCACACATCTTAGGACAGCCGTCAACCGTTATGCAGTCGGAACCTTTCATCTTCGCTTTCACTTCTTCGTCGCCGGTCACGATGTATGCAAGACATACTGTTTCCGCTTTCTCCGGGACCAGTTCAAGGACGGTTTTCAGGACAGCTTCGCGTGCCACCAACCCGAAAACCTTTCCGATGCCGCTACATGGAACCACTTTCACTTTATCTGACATTTGTCTCCTCCACCTTTTTCTGAGTAATTTCAAAATACCGTTCAAAGCCGATCAGAAGTTCCTTGTCGCCCTCCTGGTCGGTCAGTTCAAGTTCAGCCACCCAGCCCTTCTCGTAGGGGTTCTCGTTGATGAGCTCCGGATTTGTGACCAACTTTTCATTGATGGCGACAACCTTTCCTCTGAAAGGGGAGACCAGTTCAAACACGGCTTTTGAAGATTCTATCGAACCCAGTTCGCCGAACTGATCAATATCGTCACCAATCTCGGGAGGATAGAAATACAGAATGTCCGAAAGGTTCTGCTGTACATAATCCGTCACACCGATTCTCGCCCTGTTTCCGTTCACCCAGGCCCAGCAATCATTTTCATTGAAGAACACTTCTGCGTTCTTGGGAATCCTGAAGATGAATTTGCCGCTCTGAAAGGTCTCATACTCGAAATCACAGGAGATGCCCGCATCTTCGGATGATAAAGTTGGTTTCTCATCTGCCTTGTTGAGCTTTTCAAATAGAGTACCGACGAATGCCTGTTCCTGATCAGTGATCCTGAGGCCATCGTTCAACTCGATGTGATGATTTTTCGCTTCATCGGCGACAATGATCCTTCGCGCAACTTTCAAGTTTTTCTCGGCGGCAAGCTTGCTGGCGCATCGGGTCTGGCACCCGTCAATGACAAACAGCGGCCTTTCAGCAGCGAGTTTGTTGTACTTTGTCTCGGAAACCCTGTAGAAAACAGGGCATATGATTTTATTATCCCCGTTCTCGCTCAATTTGATCGCAAGTTCCCCGGAGATCACGCCTGCACATTTGTCCAGGCCGTTGCATGGCAGGATGGCATAATTCTCAACCATGGCCTTCCATCTCCTTTCGTATCTCTTTAATTCGCTGTGTCGTCGCATTCTTGTCAGGAAATGACAAGGCATCCGGTCCGCAGGTCTTTGAACACGCCCTGCAGAACACAACACAGTTATCCGGATTCTTGATGATCAGCTTGATCTCTTCATTCTCCCTGACCTCGAATACCCTGTGAGGGCAGAATTTGACGCACTCCATGCAGTAATCGCATTTCGTGTAATCAATGGTCGGCTTCCAGTCGATCAGGTTGCGTTCAACTCCCATGAATGTGGTCTCGCTCATTGCGCTTCCTCCAATTTATTCAATGCCTGGCTGACCTTTTCAACAGCCTGGTCGGTCGACATATCACGCACGTCAATCGGGATCAGGTCCTTGGTCACATCAAGACCTGAGGCTGTAAATGCATCGCGGAAAAGCTTATACTGCATATTGGGCGCACATCCACCGATCACGACTTTCCGGTGTGATTTCAGGAAATCCATTAAAAACCGGTCCCCGTCTTCCTCGCAGAGCTGCGGATGGATGAAACCATATTCCACCGGCAATTCAATCCTTACCCGGTTAATGAAGTCCCAGATATCCATCTGTGAAAATCCCGGGCACTTTCCGGTGCAAACGCACATGATAAAGCCTGGTTTACTTTGTTCTGACATAACGTAAATTATATTACTGATTGGCAGCCGTCCGGTACAACTTATGGTAATAGTGACTTATCCCTTGGTCTGAGTTGGCACATGCAGGAACCTGAAAGCTTTTCGCTTTTATCAATGATCAGGGGTAATTCATCATGTTCCCATTCCACGAGTCCTCCCGCCAGGTTCGCTGTCCTTCCGGCAAATCCGTTTTCATTCAAGAATATGACAGCCTCACGGCTATGAAGTCCAACAGCATCTGCGAAAATGATCGGCTTTTCTGCAGGCAGGTTCTGAAACGTTTCATTCAGTATGCTGTAGGGGCAATAAATGATCTCCGGTACATCAAACATTTTAAACCTGTTCATGAATTCCTCCCGTACATCGACCAGCAAGGCTCCTTTCCGGCATAACTCAAGGGCTTGTCTCGGAGTAACATTGAGAATTCCCCCGCTTACAAAACCGATTCCTGAAAAGAACCCTTCCATCTTATAAGAAAAATATTACGATATAATAAATGCCAACTGCGATAAAAAGAACAGCGACCACCCTGCGGAACCAAAGTTCAAAAAGCTTAATCCGATCATAAAGCTTGCCGACATTACCGACAGCATAGGCAAGCAGCCAGGCAAAGATGATCACCGGCAGCCCTGTGGCTATAGCGAATATGACCGGCAGATAAAGTCCACTGGCGCTTGCAATGGTAATAGGTATGAGCATGGCAAAATAAAGAACGCCACTGTATGGGCAGAAGGCCATTGCGAAGATCATTCCCAGAACGAGCGTTCCCCAGTAACTTCTTTTACTGTGTTCGCCCATTTTTTCCGTTAAACTTGAAAAACCGGGGAACTTGATCTTTATGAAATCCAGCATGAAGATCCCGATAAGGATCAGCATAGGGCCCAGCAGCTTTTCACCCCATCCCTGGAATAGCATGGAGACTTTCATTTTGCTGGCTCCAAGGAACAGGATAATGCCCAGGCCGGTGTAGGAAACGGCTCTTCCCAGGGTATAAATAAGCCCCTTTAGAAAGACCCTTCGCCTGTCCTCCAGGTCCCGGCTGATAAACCCGATGGCCGAAATGTTTGTCGCCAACGGACAAGGGCTTATCGCCGTCATCAGTCCAAGGATGAAGGCGGTCAGAAAAGCATACTGAGAATTTTCCAGTATTGTCTGTAAGTACTGCATTGTTATTTCAACATGTCGTCAATGGCTTTCTTTATCTCTGCTTTCAGTTTCTCCGGACTGTTGTTAGCGTACAAAAATCCTTTGTCCGTAAGGTCAGTTCGTTTATCGCCGGAAACGATTAAAAGTGTCTGACATTCGATGTTTAGTTTTTTTCCAATGGCTTCGCCGTCTTTTTCATCGAGGTTTACACTCTTAAATGTAATTTCTCCGGCTTTAACCTTGTCGGCATACTGTTGCTCAACGGCTTCCTTCGAGACCTTCTCAACATTGTTACAGGTCATGCATCTGCGGGTGAAATGAAAATAATAGACCTCGACTTTCTTGGCTGTTAAAGATGAAGGTCCTGAACTTTTAGAAGAGCCGGCAGTTCCGGGAAAGAAAGCTGTCACCAGGAAAACTACGGCCAGCAGACTGAATGCTTTTTTCATATCGATGAAGTTTATTTGGTTAGAATTTGCCTGATTTCTTCAGAAGAAGGTACCCTTCCCTTGACGACAACCTTCTCATCCACAACAAGGGCAGGAGTTGACATCACCCCATATTTCATGATCTCCATGATATCCTCGACTTTTGTTACTGTAGCTTTGATGGAATGTTTTGCTACCACTTCCCTCGTCAGCTTATCCAGCGTTTTGCATTTGGCGCAACCTGGTCCCAAAACTTTAATTTCCATATAGCCAGAATTTTTTAATGGTTATAAAAATTCTTAAACAGTTCCTTTGCTTCCTCCCAATGTTCCCTGTTGATACAGTATTTAATGTAGGGAGGATTGATCTCGCCCTGGATCAGCCCCGAATTCTTCAACTCTTTCAGATGCTCGGAGAGTGTGGACCGGGCAATGGGAAGCTCTTCCGCCATGTCGCCGCTGAAGCAGCATTTCTTTTCTGCAAGAAAATCAAGAATGAATACCCTCACAGGATGAGATAAGGCCTTGGCATACCTTGCCATTTTCTTCTGTGAGACGGTAAAATGATTCGTTTCAGTGATCATGTTGATTAGTATTTCGTAGAAAGACGAAACAAAAGTAAAGCAAATGTAACCTCATTGTCACCTCTTTTAACAATTTATACAGATTCTAAGTAATATATGGTTTTAAGCATGTAATGAAAAGTTATTTCTTAAACCCTGATGGGCAATTTTCGTTTAAAAAGTTATTAACTGGCTGTAAACGGTTGTAAATAGGAGATAAAAAAAACCAGCGTTTCCGCTGGTTTCCGTTGTTTTGGCCTGATTGTCAAGGGCCGCTCTGTGATCCGCCTGGGGCTTGGACGAATTCTCTCTTTCGCCTATGTGCGTAGCGTTTCCAGAGGGTTAAATTTTGACGGTATTAGATTTTATGTATTCTCCTTACTGAACTTTTCTAAAGTCTTTAGAGGATATAATTTTCACTTCATTATTGGTGAAAGTTTCATCACCACCATAGATGATCGTTTTATTTCCTTTTTGAGTTACAGGATTTTTATCAAGAAACCGGAATGCTGGAAGAAAATCAGGCGAAAATGTTCATGAGGGCTTAATCTACCACAAATAAGTTAACCAACCTGGGAAATCAGGGTGGTTTTTTTTACTTTTGTAGCATGTTCAGGATAAAGAAATATATTCCTATTCTCTTACTGGCAAGCTTCTTGCCATTTGTCATACCCAAGGAATATATACATGATCTTTTCGGTCATGAAGATACGCAAGACGAATATCAATCTTCTTTAATTCTTGAAAAACATCATACCCATTGCAGTATTCTGCAGATTACATTATCAAATTTTCTTTCAACCTCGAATACTGTTTGCTTTAAAAATGAACCGTATCATTCTTTTTATATATTTCCTGAATCATCTTTCATTCCCGGAATTTCTGTAAACCTGTCCAATTTAAGGGCACCTCCTTCAATTCACATCTGATTCCCTAAACGGAAATCACTTATTCTCCATTAATATTTTTTTCATCAGCCATGAAAGGTCGAACTGTTTTGATCTGTCATGTCTGGTATTTAATGATAAAGGAAAACAAATACGATATGAAACGACTAATCATTATAATAGGGATCACTTTAAGTCTCATGTATTTCAGAAGTGCTTATGCCCAGGTGACACTCACCGGAAAAATAACTGATCAAAAAACCGATCTCCCGCTGTTTGGAGTCAACGTTTTTATTCCGGAACTTTTATTGGGAGCAACCACCGATACGTTGGGCAGGTATAGGATTGCCAATCTTCCCAAGCGGAAAATCCTCTTAAGGGTCAGCTATATCGGTTATAAAACAATAATCCAACCGGTGGATCTTACCACTACCCTGAAGAAAGATTTTATAATTGAAGAATCTCCGGAACAGATGAATGAAGTAGTGGTAACAGGCACTTCCAGAGCCACGGACATCCGGAGAAGTCCCATTCCGATTGTTGTTCTTGAAAGCAAGGGGATGAACATGAATGTGAGCACAAATATTATTGATGCTTTGACCAAAATTCCAGGCATCAGTGCTGTGACCACCGGTCCGAATATTTCGAAACCTTACATTCACGGACTTGGGTATAACCGTGTATTGACACTTTACGACGGCGTACGGCAGGAAGGACAGCAATGGGGCGATGAACACGGAGTTGAAGTGGATCAATACGGGATCGACAGAACTGAAATTGTCAAAGGCCCGGCAAGTCTGACATATGGATCTGATGCATTGGCAGGAGTGGTAAATCTGATTCCTTTTTCACCGGTTCAGGCAGGGACGATAAAAGGAAATTTCCTGGGTGAATATCAGACAAACAATGGCATGTTCGGCGGATCGGTGGCCCTGGATGGTAATCAAAAGGGCATACTCTGGGGTGGGAGAATTTCACATAAACAGGCGAAGGATTACCAGAACAGGTACGACGGTCGTGTTTACAACACAGCTTACAGTGAAACGGATGCGAATGTGTACACCGGGGTAACTAAGAGTTGGGGATATTCACATCTTGACTTTTCTTTGTTCAATGATCTGCAGGAGATCCCCGACGGAAGCCGTGATTCAACAACCAGACAATTCACGAAACAAATCACTGAAGCGGACACGGTCAGACCAATCGTAAGCAGTTCTGAATTGAATTCATACAGGATATCCGTATTGCATCAGCATATCCAGCATTACCGCATCTACTCGAACTCGAATATCTACCTTGACGACAGTAAGATCAGTATAATCCTCGGGTACCAATTCAACCATCGTCAGGAATTCAGCCATCCTCAAGCTTCATCGACACCAGGTCTGGATCTGCATTTGAATACAATAACATATGATGTAAAATATTCACTTCCGGATTTGAAGGGATGGGAAATTACCCCGGGTATCAATGGAATGTATCAGATCAATTCAAACAAGGGAACGGAATTCATCATTCCTGATTACCGTGAATTTGACCTGGGCATTTGCGTCCTGGTAAAGAAAACATTTGATAAACTTGATTTTAGTGCCGGTGCAAGGTATGATATGCGTTTTTTTAACAATGACCAGATGTTTACCCGGCCTGATCCGACAACCGGGTTTGACATGCAGGTATATCCACCTGACACAATCGGTGCTGAAAAGAAATTCTCTGATTTTAAACATACTTTTTCGGGTCTTTCCGCTAGTGCAGGGCTAACCTACAATGTCAATAAAAATTTTGGAATAAAGGCAAATCTCGCCCGTGGTTACAGGGCACCCAATATTTCGGAAATATCTGCCAATGGAGTTCATCCCGGAACCAACATGTACCAGATCGGCAACCCTGACTTCAAACCTGAATTCAGCCTTCAGGGGGATCTCGGTGTGTTTTATAACTCAAAACCCGTCATTGCCAGCATTGAGGCATTTTACAATAATATTTCAAACTATATCTTCAACCAGAAAGTGTTGAATAAAAATGGACAGGATTCAATTATTGTAAAGGGAAACCAGACCTTCAAGTTTCAGCAGTCGGAAGCTGTTCTGTATGGCGGGGAAGCGAACCTGGATATTCACTTTTTCAAGTGGATGCATTTTGAGAATTCGATATCCGTAGTCTATGGGATCAACAAAGAAGGCAACGGGATAAAAATAACGGATAGTTCGAAGTATCTGCCCTTCATTCCTCCTTTGCACACCCATACAGAACTCCGCGTGGAATTTGACAAAGGAATCAAACACATTTCTTCATTCTATGCAAGGATCGCCATGGAATATTATGCCGCACAGGGTAGGGTTTATCTTGCAGATAATACAGAAACTCTTACACCCGGTTATACCCTTTTTGATGCCGGTATCGGCGGCGATCTGACTAAGAAAAACGGTAAGGTGTTGTGCAGCATTCATCTCGGTGTAAGCAATATTTTTAACGTTGCATACCAGTCGCACTTAAGCAGATTGAAATATTTTGAGCCTTATCCGAACAATCCCTCCGGCAGATCAGGGATCTATGATATGGGGAGAAATGTGAGTTTAAAGGTGATTTTCCCGATTGCTATCAGGAATTGACAGAGATAGACCAGGCCAAGGCACAGATCACTGTCAAACTCTGGCGGAAGAACCTTAACCGGCTGAAGGCCAGCCAGCGTTCTTCAGGTGATCTTTTCAGATTCTTTCAATTCAAGATCATTGCCGGTGCAGGTGGGAACGTCGACAGGATAGAGTTTGCATTCAGGTACTACGTCAAGTTCCTTGATATGGGTGATGATGGTCAGGTTTTCACCATTGCATCCTGTTTCCCCCCCGAAATATTATTTGATATATTTGTAGATTATAACTTGAATTTGATCAATCATTGAAAAGGAATTCATATGACCAGGGAAACGGCTATAAAGTTATTCAACCAAAAGCAGGTACGATGCCATTGGGACATTGAAAAAGAGAAATGGTATTTCTCCATAGTGGATGTGGTTGAAGTTCTCACAGAAAGCATTGATGCCGGTGCATATTGGCGCAAGTTAAAAGAGAGGTTAAAAAAGGAAGGAAATGAAACCGTGACAAAGTGTCACAGTTTGAAAATGCTCGCCGCAGATGGAAAAATGCGCCAGGCAGATGTAGCTGATACAGAACAACTGTTCCGGTTGATACAATCAATTCCTTCACCGAAAGCCGAACCATTTAAGATTTGGCTTGCAAAGGTTGGTTCTGATCGTATCGATGAGATTGAAGATCCCGAAATAGGAATTGATCGGTTGATGGAAACTTATTTGAGAAAAGGATATTCCAAGGAGTGGATCAACCAGCGGCTTAAAAGTATCGAGGTTCGCAAGGAATTGACTGATGAATGGGAAGATAGAGGTGTTAAAAAAGGTCAGGAATTTGCCATCCTGACCGATGACATCACCAGGGCATGGAGTGGATTAACTACAAAACAGTACAAAGCATTCAAGGAACTTAAAAAAGAGAACCTTCGAGACCATATGTCCAACCTTGAGCTGGTTTTAAATATGCTGGCAGAAGCCACTACAACAGAAATTTCCAAAGAGAAGAGTCCCGTAGGATTTGAAAATAACAGGAAGATAGCGAAACAGGGCGGAACTATTGCAGGAAATACACGCAAGGCGATTGAAGCAAAATCCGGCAGGAAAATAGTAACCCGTCAAAATGCGAAACAATTGCCAGAAAGGAAAAATAAGGCAATTGAAGACGGCAAGTGAAAATAATCAAAACATCTTTCAGACAAAAAAAATCATTTTTGAACTCTTTTAAGTGTCTGATAATCAATGTGTTAAAGTGATCCGCCTGGGATTCGAACCCAGGACCCCCGCCTTAAAAGGGCGATGCTCTACCTGCTGAGCTAGCGAATCAACCTCTGAAAATTGAGGGTGCAAAGATACATTTTTTTCGTAAAGTCCAAACGTATTGTTCCCCAAATTAAATGATCTCACCCCATTTCCCTTTCCCCTGTCGAACAATGATAAGTCCCTCACCGGTGCAATCTATAACCGTTGATGGGATATTGCCCGAGGGCCCGGAATCGATCACAATATCGACAAGCTTTTGAAACTTGTCAAAAATAAGCTCCGGATCGGTTAGGTAATCCACAATCTCATCTTCATTATGGATTGATGTTGTCATGATCGGATTGCCGAGCTTCTCAACAATCTGAACGGGTACCTGGTGATCGGGTATTCGGATACCGATGGTCTTTTTTTTACTCTGGAAAAAATGAGGGACATTGTTGTTGGCATTCAGGATGAAAGTGAATGGGCCCGGCAAGGCTCTCCGCATGATCTTGAAGGTTTGATTTGGGATCGGACGGGTGAAATCCGAAAGTTGACTGAGATTATGGCAGATAAAAGAGAAATTGGCCTTTTGCCGCTTAATCCCTTTGATCTGTGCGATCCGGTCGACGGCCCGGATCTTCGTAATATCACAACCCAGGCCATAAACCGTATCCGTTGGATAGATTATCACACCGCCGTCTTTAAGACATTCAAGGATGATCTTCAAATGCCTTTCACCTGGATTCTCCGGATGTATCTTTAATAACATTTACAAATTCCATTCAACTTTTCATTCGTAACTCATCATTCGTAAATCAAAAAATGGGTAAGTACATTATATCGCACCGCTCAACCATCTTACCCTTGCTTCCTTCCGAATCTGGGGGAGTTTGACGGGAGCTGGTCGTATAAGACTTACCCGATGCAAAAATACTAATTTTAATGGCTTCCCGGCATTGGATTCCTGTTTTTTTTCGTATGTTTGCCTATTATGAACTTAAACCAAAGAATTATGGAAGAAAAATCACGTTCCCTCAGCCAGCATGCATTGATGTACGGATTGATGACCGGCGTTGTCATGATCGTATTATCCCTAGTGCTGTATCTTGCAAACCTATACATGAATCAAACACTGGGTTATATCAGCTATATTTTCATGATCGGAGGAATGGTGCTTGGTTCAATCGAATATCGTAAAAAATATCTGAATGGTTTTATGACCTATGGAAAAGCCTTTAGCAGCTGTTTTTTGATTGGTCTATTCGCGGGTATTCTTGCTTCTATCTACATGTTTTTTTTCGCACAGTTCATCCATCCCGGTTTAGTTCAAGAATTCCTCGAACGGACACGTGAACAGATGGTCAATTCTAATCCGAACATGACAGATGAACAGATTGAACAGGCTCTTTCAGTCAGTGCAAGATTTATGACTCCTGTCTTTCTTGCCATCTGGGGCCTGGTCGCCAATATCCTGATCGGTGCCGTTCTCTCGCTGATCATAGGATTGTTTCTTAAGAAAGAAGATAAAACTGCGATGCCTGCTGCATAATTTTACTTTGAATGAACATTTCCGTTATTATTCCATTGCTGAACGAGGAAAAATCCTTGACGGAACTTACCTTCTGGATCGATCGTGTAATGAAGGAAAACAACTTTTCCTATGAACTAATATATATTGATGATGGCAGTAAAGATGACTCCTGGAGGGTTATCGAAGAATTGAGCCGTGACAACTCCTCGGTCAAAGGTATTAAGTTCCGCCGGAATTATGGTAAATCTGCAGCATTGAATGTTGGTTTCAATGCTGCCATGGGAGAGGTCATTTTCACCATGGATGCGGATTTACAGGATAGCCCTGATGAAATTCCGGAGATGTACAGGCTTATCAGCCAGGGAGGATATGACCTCGTTTCGGGATGGAAGAAAAAACGGCACGACCCCATCTCGAAGACAATCCCTACAAAATTTTACAATTGGTCCGCCCGCAGGATGTCCGGTATCAAACTACATGACTTTAATTGCGGTTTAAAAGCCTATAAAAAGTCAGTCGTTAAAAGTATTGAAGTCTATGGTGAAATGCACCGGTACATCCCTTTTCTCGCAAAATGGGCAGGATTCACGAAGATCGGGGAGAAAGTAGTCATTCATCAAAAACGTAAATTCGGAAAATCAAAATTTGGTCTTGACCGGTTCTACAAAGGGTACCTGGATTTGCTGACCATAACTTTTACTTCCCGTTTTGGAAAAAGACCGATGCACTTTTTTGGTTTGTGGGGAAGTCTTATTTTTCTTGCCGGTTTTATCATTGCCGGGTACCTGGCTTATGAAAAGTTTGTATTTCAGGCATTCAAGATGACCGACAGACCCTTATTTTATTTTGGAATACTAGCGATGATCCTGGGTACACAATTATTTGTCGCAGGTTTTCTCGGAGAATTGATATCCAGGAACTCAATGGATCGTAACCATTACCTGATAGAAACACAAATGGGATTCGAATAATAATCCCAGTCATCGTATTATTGTCATTTTTATGGAAATATCCGAGCGTGTCCGTTTTTTAAAGGAGGTTTCTATCTTTTCCGAATCTCCCGATTATCTGTTGTACCAGATTGCTGAAAACCTCATCGAGATTGAAGTCCCGGTGGGTGACCATATCGTCCTTAAAGGAGAAATGGGAGACTCTATGTACATTTTGATTCAAGGACGTGTAAAAGTACATGATGAGGATCATATCTTTTCCATTCTGAAAAAAGGAGATGTTTTTGGGAAGTATTATTTGATAGACCGGAAAGAAAGATCAGCAACTGTGACTGCACTTCTGCCGGCACGGTTGTTCCTCTTTCATCAGGATATCTTTTATGAAATAACCAAAAATGAAAGCACGGTTGTTAAAGGAATTCTTAAAGCGCTTGTCGGCCGGCTGAGGGATATGAATGTTGCTGAAGAGAAATTAGCTAATCAGAATCAGGAGATCTTAAAACAAAAAGAGGAACTTGAACGTCAAAAAAAGGAGCTCATTGACTTGAATGCCACAAAAGATAAATTTTTTTCCATCATTGCGCACGACCTGAGAAGTCCTATCACGACGCTTATCTCTCTATCTGAACTTCTGAAAACAGACCTCGATCTGCTAACCCCAACCCAGCAAAGTGAAATCCTGAACAGTTTGTCCGACCTTTCAAAAAATTATCTTAAACTGCTTGACAATTTACTTCAATGGGCCAGGATGCAAACTGGCAGGCTGAAACCTGAACCGGAAAAATTTACCATTGACACCATAATCCGTGAAGTGATTCAATTCTATCAGATCTATGCACATGAGAAGCAGATCAATCTTGAATTTAAGCCTTCTCCCGAAAAGGAGGTTTTTGCAGATAAAAATATGATCAAAACCGTTTTAAGAAACCTTGTTTCAAATGCCATTAAGTATACAGCACCCGATGGAGTTGTAAGCATTGCAACAGATGACTCAGACAAAAATGTCGCTATTGTTGTCAAGGATGACGGGGTGGGAATGACACAGGAAACTATTGAAAAACTTTTTCATCTTGATCAGGGATATACGACAAGAGGTACTGCCAATGAAAAAGGGACCGGACTTGGATTAATCCTTTGTAAAGAGTTTATCGAAAAGAATGGGGGAGTCCTTCATGTTGAGAGTGAAAGAGGTCTTGGAAGTATTTTTCACTTCACACTTCCCAAAGCCTGATTGGTGAAGATGTCTGGTAAAAAAAAAATCGTTCTTATCGGTTCAGCACATCCATTAAGGGGTGGATTGGCTACATTTAATGAACGGCTTATCAGGGAATTCCGGGACAGGGGAGACGATGCCTGTATTTATAACTTTCAACTGCAATATCCTTCGTTTTTCTTTCCCGGTAAAACCCAGTTTACTTCCGAGGCGGCACCTGCCGACCTGCCGATCTATATCAAGGTAAACAGCATAAACCCGCTTAACTGGTATAAAGTGGGGAAGGAGTTGCAGCGCTTGAATCCCGACATCGTAATAGTCAAATTCTGGGTCCCTTTCATGGCACCTTGCTTTGGGACAATCTGCCGGATAATCAAAAAAAACCGACATTCGAAAATCGTTTCTATCGTTGATAATTTGATTCCACATGAAAAACGTCCCGGCGATAAACTTCTTATCAAATATTGGGTGGCCTGCGTTGATGGTTTTATCGTCATGTCCCATTCTGTCGAAAAGGATATCCGGAAATTTCTCACACCCCCACACACACTAACACCCACACTCTTTTGTCCACACCCCTTGTACGATAATTTCGGTTTACCCGTACTGAAATCCGACGCTTTACAAAAATTGAACCTGGATCCTTCCTATCACTATATTTTGTTTTTTGGATTCATAAGGGATTATAAAGGATTGGACTTATTGTTAAGGGCATTTGCCGACAAGCGGTTTCAGGATAAGCCACTCAAGCTGATAATTGCAGGTGAATTTTATTGTGACCCAAAGCCCTATCTGGAAATCATTGAAAAGAACAACCTTACTGATCGGGTCATTATGAGTAATGATTTTATTCCTGACTCACAGGTTGTAAATTATTTTTGTGCGGCCGACCTGGTCGTTCAACCATACAAGAATGCTACTCAAAGTGGAGTCACTCAAATTGCCTATCATTTCAATAAACCTATGATCATTACCGATGTGGGAGGTCTCTCTGAGATTGTTCCGGATAACAGGGTTGGTTATGTTGTAAAACCTGAGGTATTGGAACTTAAAGAAGCCATATTGAAATTCTTTAATGAAAATAAGGAAGAAGAATTCTCGAAAAATGCCGGAATTGAGAAATCAAAATATTCCTGGAATAGCATGGTTCAAAGTGTTGATAAACTTGTAGAATTATGATAATACGTAGTAAAGCGCCCTTACGTCTGGGTCTTGCCGGAGGCGGAACAGACGTAGCGCCCTATTCTGAAATTTATGGTGGAAATATTCTGAATGCCACCATAAGCATGTATGCCTGGGCCAGTATTGAACCGAGAACAGACGGAAAAATCATTCTGAATTCACTCGATAAACATGAAAACTATTCATTAAAGGCTACTTCCCAACTTTCAATCGACGGCAAGCTCGACCTTCATAAAGGAATTTACAACCGTGTTGTGAAAGATTTTATTGGCCACCCTTTATCATTTGAACTGTCGACCTATGTTGATGCACCTCCCGGATCCGGTCTTGGTACTTCTTCAACACTGGTTGTGGCTATTCTTGGCGCTTTTACCGAATGGTTGAATCTTCCGATGGGAGAATATGATTTGGCTCACCTTGCTTTTGAAATTGAGAGAATCGACCTTAAAATGGCCGGAGGGAAACAGGATCAATATGCTGCAACATTCGGCGGCGTGAACTTCATGGAATTCTCCAAAGAGGATAAGGTCATTGTTAATCCTCTTAGGATCAGGGAAAAATACCTGGATGAACTTTCTCATAATCTCATTCTCTTTCATACCGAGACCAGCCGTCTTTCCTCAAGCATCATTGAACAACAGACGAAAAATGTGATGGCAAAAAATGAAAAGTCACTCGAGGCCATGCACCGGCTAAAAGAACAGGCCGTAATGATGAAAGAGGCATTACTTCGTGGCGAGTTGGATAAAATCGGCGAGATCCTTGATTTTGGATGGAAGAATAAGAAAAAAATGGCTGATGGAATTTCGAATCAATTAATAGATGAAATATACGAAACAGCCATTTACAACGGAGCCACGGGAGGAAAAATTTCAGGTGCCGGCGGAGGAGGATTTATCTTTTTCTATTGTCCAGGGAATACCCGTTCCAAGGTAATCGATTCCCTGAAAAGATTTGGTGGACAGACCAAGCGTTATGAGTTTACTACAAAAGGATTATCCACATGGACGATGTAAGGTTGATTTAAAGATTTGAGAATCATGACCACTTTTTACGATCTCGCCTGCAAACGTTATTCGGTTCGGAAATACATTGACCGGCCGGTTGAAGAGGTCAAGCTTAATTATATTCTGGAGTGTGGACGGGTGGCGCCATCTGCGGCTAATTTCCAGCCTTGGAACATCATCGTTGTCCGGGATGAGTCTTTACGAAAAGCTCTCGGTACAACATACAACCGGACCTGGTTCCTTCAAGCGCCGGTCGTCCTTGTCATCTGCGGCGACCATCATAGTGCGTGGAAAAGAGCAGATGGCAAAGATCACACCGATATCGATGTTGCCATCATTGTCGACCATATGACATTGGCCGCTGCAGAACAGGGTTTAGGGACGTGTTGGATTTGTAACTTTGACGTTCAGAAATGCCATGAAATATTAAATCTCCCGAGAGGTATTGAACCGGTTGTCTTACTGCCCCTGGGTTACCCGGATGAAAGAAATATAGATATTTCGAGGCATCTGGTCAGAAAAAAGTTGGAAGATATTGTTCATTGGGATAAATTTTAAACCGTATAATCTAGTTTTATTTTCTAAAAATATTAAACCTATGCGGATCAAAGAAGCTATCAAGCAATCGATCGAGACAAAAAAGCGCATTTTGTCAGATGCAAATTTGATACAGGTAATAAATGATGTTGCACAATCCTGTATAGAAGCATTCTGTATGGGGAACAAGGTTTATTTCTGCGGCAATGGCGGAAGTGCAGCCGATGCACAACACCTTGCGGCCGAATTCTCCGGAAGATTTTATTATGATCGGCTTCCCCTGCCGGCGGAGGCGTTACATGTCAATACTTCATATCTTACTGCAGTGGCAAACGATTACTCGTTTGAGGAAGTGTATTCACGGCTTCTGAGAGGGATAGCCCAGTCAGGTGACATACTGTTTTGTATTTCAACTTCCGGCAACTCAAAGAATATCATCCGGGCCCTTGAAGTAGCCCGCGAATTGGGAATAATTACGGTGGGGATGACCGGCGAAAGTGGTGGTAAAATTCATGATCTGTGTGATTTCCTTATTAATGTCCCCTCCACAGATACACCCCGGATACAGGAGTCACATATCATGATCGGTCATATCATCTGTGAACTGGTTGAATCCTCGCTATTTCCAAAAGAAGATTAATCCTTGGAAGCAATTATTCTTGCAGGTGGCTTTGGAACACGGCTTCAACCGGTTATCCTGGATGTTCCAAAATCCATGGCACTGATTAATAACCGGCCCTTTCTAGAATATCAGCTTGATTACCTGATTACACAGGGTGTTCATAAAGCTGTTCTCTCTGTCGGTTATCAAAGGGATGTAATCATCGAACATTTCAGGAACCGGTACAGATCATTGGAGATTGATTATGCGGTTGAAGAAGAGCCGCTGGGCACCGGCGGCGGGGTACGCCTTTCATTCTGGAAAATAAAGTCCAACTGGGCATTCGTTTTAAACGGCGATAGCATCTTCCATCTTGATCTACGTTCATTCTTAGAAAAACATCGTAAAAAGAAGGCTGATATCACTATTGCTCTAAGGCGACTGGAACAAACCGGACGGTTTGGACAAGTTACCCTTAACAGGAATCACCGGATTTCCGGTTTTTCAGAAAAAAATAGTACTGCGGGTCCGGGTTTTATCAATGGGGGTGTCTATGTGATAAATAAGACTTTCCTGATGGAACCTTTTTTCCGGGGGAAATTTTCCATTGAAAAAGATTGTTTCGAAAGATTTTATCCGACGGCACGATTCTTTGGGTTTCCCTCGGATGGATACTTTATCGATATCGGCATCCCTGAAGATTTTAATAAGGCTCAACATGATTTTAAAAGATTTAAAAATAAATAGGAACTGGACATTGTTTCTTGATCGCGATGGCGTGATAAACAAACGAAGGGTCGGGGACTATATAAAAACGTGGGACCAGTTCGAATTTCTTCCGGGAGTACTTGAAGCAATTAAGATTTTTTCCGGGATTTTCGGAAGGATAGTTGTCGTAAGTAACCAGCAGGGAATCGGAAAAAACCTGATGTCGGAAAAAAGTTTGAATGAAATTCATAATAAGATGACCGGAATTATCAATGCGAAGGGTGGCAGGATTGATAAAATTTATTACAGTCCCTTTTTGGAAAAGGACGGCTCTTTTTTAAGAAAACCCAATGTCGGAATGGCTCTGAAAGCACGGAAAGATTTTCCGGAGATCAGGATGAAACAATCCATCATGGCCGGTGATTCGGTATCGGATATGGTTTTTGGTCATCGCTCCAATATGACCACGGTATTTATCTCTCAAGATGTTGATGCAATCAGGAATGGTCACAAAGTTATTGACTTTTCTTACCCCGACCTGATCACTTTTGCTAAAGAACTATGAACCCATCCCTGATATTTTTCTGCTTTCTTGTCTATACGCTTATTTTATTCCTGGTAACCTGGATTACTGCGAGACGTGCTACTAATAGGGCGTTTTTTATTGGAAACAAAAATTCTCCCTGGTATGTGGTTGCCTATGGGATGATCGGAGCTTCACTTTCCGGTGTCACCTTCATGTCGGTTCCCGGTTGGGTCGGTACCACACAATTTTCATATATGATGGTTGTCGTCGGATACCTCTTTGGGTATTTTGTTATTGCAACTGTCTTGATGCCACTATATTATAAACTGAACCTGACCTCAATTTACACCTATCTGGAGGCACGTTTCGGTTTCTGGTCTTATAAGACCGGGTCATTCTTTTTTCTTCTCTCCCGGACGATCGGGGCATCCTTTAGGATGTTTCTGGTTGTGAATGTGCTGCAGGTATTTGTATTCGATGCATGGCATATACCATTTGCCATAACTGTTCTGATCTTTATTATTCTGATTCTTCTGTATACATTTAAAGGCGGGATTAAAACCATCATCTGGACAGATACCGTACAAACGACTTTTATGATAGCAGCCCTGGTTTTGTCAATTATTCTCATCATCCGTCAGATGGGGACCGATTTTAGTAGTGTCTTCAATGCAGTCCTTGATGGTCCTTATTCTAAAATGGTATTTACCGATTGGAACGACAAACGGTTTATTTTAAAACAGTTACTAAGCGGGGCATTTATTGCCATTGTCATGACTGGACTTGATCAGGAGATGATGCAGAAAAACCTTAGCTGCAGGTCTCTGAAAGACGCTCAAAAAAATATGTTTTCCTTTAGCATTTCCTTGGTATTTGCAAATTTCCTTTTCCTTTTCTTAGGTGCAATCCTGTTCATCTTTGCTGCCCATGAAAAAATTGCCTTACCATTGAGATCTGACGATCTTTTCCCGATCATTGCGATCAAATATTTAAGTCCCCTGGCCGGGATCATCTTTTTGATTGGCTTGATTTCAGCGGCATATCCCAGCGCTGATGGGGCGCTCACCTCCCTTACAACATCATTCAGTATCGACTTCCTGGGAATGAATAAAAAAAATAATATAACGGAACGGCAAAAGCAGAAGATCCGATATTTTGTTCATTGTTCCTTTGCCATTGTATTGCTGATAGTAATTATAATTTTCAGGGCAATTAATGATCGCGCTGTGATCGATAAGCTTTTTACTATAGCCGGCTATACCTATGGCCCTTTACTTGGATTGTATTCATTTGGTCTTTTTACACGTTTTGAAGTCAGGGATAAGTTCGTCCCATGGATTGCAATAACTTCCCCGGTGATCTGCTATTTTTTAAGCGACTCTTCCGAATATCTTTTCAATGGCTATAAATTTGGATTCGAACTTCTCATTGTAAATGGAATGATTACTTTTGCAGGACTTTTAATTTTTCGAAAACCAAAAAATCCGGTTTCACTGATGAGTCATCAGGGATAGACAATTTAATATAACCATCATTTAAAGAACGATTGACGATGGATAATTTAAGGTTTAAAGCCCTTGAAATTGCCATGACACGGCAGAGGAAACCGGTTCAGTTTCCTGATGAAAAAGCCTCTGAGTACTTTGGTGAATTAACATTCAACCAAGTTGCTATGAGAGAATATCTGACCGAGGAAGCTTTTATGCAGGTTATGAACTCCATAGAAAAAGGTGAAAAAATTGATCGAAAGATTGCTGACCAGGTTGCAGCCGGAATAAAATCGTGGGCAATCAGTAAAGGTGCCACACATTATACGCATTGGTTTCTTCCGCTGACAGGTGCAACAGCCGAAAAACACGATGCATTTGTAGATCCGATTGAAGGAGGTAAAGGTATTGAAAAATTCAGGGGTAGTGAACTTTCACAGCAGGAACCGGATGCCTCAAGTTTTCCTAGCGGCGGAATAAGAAGCACCTTTGAAGCAAGGGGATACACTGCATGGGATCCTACTTCCCCTGCTTTTATCATGGATAAAACGTTATGTATTCCCACGGTGTTTGTTTCCTATACCGGTGAAGCGCTTGATTTTAAGACTCCTTTACTCAAAGCATTATATGCCATCGATAGAGCAGCCGTTGATGTTTGCCAGTATTTTGATAAGGATATAACCAAGGTTTTTGCGACCCTTGGATGGGAACAAGAGTACTTTTTGGTGGATTTTGCACTGTTTCAGGCCAGACCCGACCTCGTACTTACCGGGAGAACACTTTTCGGGCATTCCTCTGCTAAAGACCAGCAATTAGAGGATCATTATTTCGGAACGATTCCTCAACGTGTATTGGGTTTTATGCAGGAATTTGAGTTAGAGGCTCACCGTTTGGGAATACCGGTAAAAACCCGTCATAATGAAGTAGCCCCTAATCAGTTTGAATGTGCGCCGGTTTTCGAAGAGGCTAACCTGTCAGTTGACCACAATCAACTGTTGATGCATATCCTGGATAAAATAGCTAAACGACACGATTTTTCAATCCTTCTGCATGAAAAACCATATAATGGAGTGAACGGTTCAGGAAAGCATAACAACTGGTCGTTGATGACCAATAACAGGGAAAATTTGCTGACTCCAGGTAAAACAGCCAGTTCAAATTTAAGATTCCTTACTTTCCTTATAAATATTGTCAAGGCTGTCCATGACAATGCAGACCTAATAAGAGCCATCATTGCTTCTCCGGGAAATGATCATCGGTTGGGCGCTAATGAGGCTCCTCCTGCAATTATCTCCGTCTTTATAGGTGCACAATTGACAAAGATGCTTGATGCAATTGAAAAGGCTGGGAAAAATGTTAAGATCATGACGGATTACGAAAACGGCCTTCTTAAAGACTTCCCAAAGATCCCGGAAATATTATTGGATAACACAGACCGGAATCGCACATCGCCTTTTGCGTTTACCGGCAACAAATTCGAGTTCCGCGCAGTCGGCTCATTCCAGTCGTGTTCTCCGCCTATGACCGTTTTGAATATGATTGTAGCCAATCAACTAAACAACTTTAAAAAGGATGTAGATGAACTGATATTGAAAAAGGTTCGAAAAGAAATTGCGATCTTTCAGGTGTTACAACAGTATATTAAAGAATCAAAGAAGATCAGGTTTGAGGGAAACAATTACAGCCATGAATGGGTTAGAGAAGCTTCAAAAAGAGGACTGTCAAATCTTGCAACGACACCCGAGGCATTAAAGGCCATGGTTTCGAAAAACTCGGTTTCCATATTTAAGAAGTGCAAAGTTTTGACTGAGAGGGAATTGATGGCACGCTATGAAATCCGGCTGGAAAATTATACTAAGAAAATCCAGATTGAATCCCGAGTTTTGGGTGACCTGGCCAGCAACCATATAATTCCGATCGCCATTAAGTATCAGAATACCCTGATTGAAAATATAAAGGGATTGAAACAGGTTCTTGATCTTAAGACCTATGGGAAGTTGTCACAAAATCAGATGGAAATGATAACGGAGATTTCTGAACATGTCGATAAGATCAAAACATATGTAAATGAGATGACTGAAGCGCGAAAAATTGCAAATCGTCTACATGAACCCGAAGAAATGGCATTTGCTTATTGTGAAAAGGTTTTTCCATTTTTTGATAAGATCCGGTATCATGCCGATAAACTGGAGCTGCTTGTTGATGATGAGTTATGGCCTTTACCAAAATACCGGGAACTTCTTTTTATGAAATAGGGAATGAATAGTGAAAATCATAGGTAATATGAACAAATCTTTTATAACGTATTTGGCGATACAACTGATTTTCTCGGCAGTATCGTTTTCCCAGGTCAATGTTATTCGTGTTGATAACAATGCGATGCCTCAAACCGGGGAGGGGTGCTTTTATTCCTTACCACGAACCGTGGTCAAAATTGAAGTTAAGATCGATAGAATTGAAAATTATAAAGGTCCATATGCCGATTATGCACTCCGTTATCTTGGATTAAAGAATGTAGTGTTTGCGAACTCTGTTGAATATAAGATCAGTGATATTGCAATAACGACCTATCCGGAACCTGATCCCGATCAGTACTATTTCATCGAACTTGGAGAGAAGATTCCAAAGGGTGAAAAAACAGCTATATTATCCCTAAATAATGCCGGATTGATCCTGGGAACCATCCAGGAGGCTAAGGATACAATTGGTAAGGGAGCCATCATACTTAAACAGGAAGAACCTTCCTTTGAATCTCCCACGGATGCTTTCGGTGAATTGTTCAAATATTCCGCAGATGTCAGTGTTTTTGAAAAGATCGATACCATCATCAAGAAAATAAATATCGATACCCTGACCCTCGAACGCCAATACCTAAAGAGAACGATGGTCGAGAAATCGCCTGAACAAAAGGCAAAAGAGGCTGCTGATTTTATTTCAAAAATAAAGGATAACCGGTTCAATCTGATCAGCGGTTATCAGGAGGTAAACTATAATAAAGAAACCCTTGAATATATGGATGCTCAATTGAAGCAAATGGAAAAAGAGTATCTGAAATTGTTTACCGGCGTCAACTTGAGCAAGACATTGACTTTTAGTTTTAAATACATTCCTCTTCCAAACCAGATCAATACTGAAATTCCGTTATTCAAATTTTTACGGACAAAGGGAATTATTGATCTGGATGAACCGGGTGGGAAGGTTATCACGATAAAAATTCAGCGTGTTGGAAATACTACCATGGTAGCAAGTTATCTTAAACGGGCCGAGAAAGAGACAAAAGTTCACGGCTTTTATTATCGTATCCCGGAATTGGCAAGGGTTATGGTAAAAGTAGATGAGTTCACTCAAGAAGAAACCCAATGCCTTATTGATCAGCTTGGATTGGTCACATTTCTGCCTGCCAATAAATGGAAGGTTCAGTTTCATGAAGAAACAGGAGGAATCAAAGGATTACAGATGGATTAGATCACAGGACTTTTCTTATTCTTACCAGTTTTTTTAGAAGGTTTTCCAGAAGGTCGAGTTTAAGCATATTTGCACCGTCTGATTTTGCATTTGCCGGATCAGGATGGGTTTCAATGAATAATCCGTCGGCCCCGACTGCAATTGCTGCTTTGGCGATTGTTTCAATCTGGTCGGGACGTCCACCTGTCACACCCGAAATCTGGTTTGGCTGCTGAAGTGAATGGGTTATATCGACTATAACAGGTACATTGAATTTTTGCATGACGGGGATACCCCTGAAATCCACCACCAGATCAGTATACCCAAAAGTCGTTCCCCGTTCCGTTATCATTACTTGCTTATTCCCGCTACCGACCACTTTGTCAACGGCAAATTGCATAGATTCCGGCGAGGCGAACTGACCTTTTTTAATATTGATGAATTTACCTGTCTTTGCGACAGCAATCAGAAGATCAGTCTGACGGGAAAGGAAAGCAGGAATTTGGAGCACATCAACATAATTTGCGGCAAAGGAGGCTTCTTCAATTGTATGGATGTCAGTCAGTGTTGGGATACTCAATGACTGGCCGACTTTTGCAATAACCGAAAGTGCCTTTTCATCGCCAATCCCGGTAAACGAATTTATCTTTGATCGGTTTGCTTTCTTATACGATGCCTTAAAAATATAAGATATCCCATTTGAATGTGCAATCCGGGCAATCGTTTTGGCTATCTCAAGAGACATATGTTCATCCTCAACCACGCAAGGACCTGCAATGAGAAAGAACATATTCGGATCCGTGATTTTTAGCTTGTAAATATTAGGTATAATCATATTTTATCGGTTGGTCATTAATTCACTATTTACCATTTCACCATTCAATACTTGTATTTATTTTTCCATTGTGATTTTAATTTTTCCCGGATCTCATTTTCCCTGGGATTGTTCTGGGGTTCATAGAATTTGGTTCCTTTAATCCCATCCGGTAAGAACTCCTGTTCAATAAAATTATTTTCATAATCGTGGGCATATTTGTAATCTTTCCCATACCCAATTTTTTTCATAAGAGAGGTTGGGGCGTTCCTCAGGTGCAACGGAACCGGTTGATCGCCCGATTCTGCAAAGATCCTGCCAGCCTTTCGAATCGCTAAATATGAGGCATTGCTCTTGACAGAGCACGCGAGATAAATGGCTGTCTGAGAAAGAATTAAATCGCATTCGGGGTATCCGATGACATCCACAGCCTGAAAACATGCGCTTGCTAACAGAAGCGCATTTGGATTCGCATTTCCGATGTCTTCAGAGGCTAATATCAACATTCGCCGGGCAATGAATTTTGGATCTTCTCCAGCCTGTACCATCCTTGACAACCAATATACGGCAGCATTTGGATCACTTCCTCGAATCGATTTTATGAAGGCGGAGATGATATCATAATGCATCTCACCGGTTTTATCATACAAAGCAAGGTTCTGTTGGATGATCTTTATTGTCTTTTCATTGGTTATGACTATAGGCTCTTTTCTTTTTTGTTCAGTGGAAACAATGAGTTCAAGCGCATTCAACAGCTTTCTGGCATCGCCACCGGATATCCTGAGAATTGCTTCTGTTTCTTTAATGTCGATGGTAATCTGAAGAGAATTTTCAAGAAACTGCTTTCCCAATTCCAGTAATTTCAACAGATGACGCTCTTCAAGGGTCTTTAAAATATATATCTGGCAACGCGAAAGGAGGGGAGATATGACTTCAAATGAAGGATTTTCGGTAGTAGCACCGATAAAAGTTACTACCCCTTTCTCGACGGCTCCTAATAATGCATCCTGTTGCGATTTACTGAAACGATGGATTTCATCAATGAAAAGGAAAGGGCTGTTATTTGCTTCAACCGCCTTACTGATAATATCACGGACATCTTTAACCCCTGAACTTACAGCGCTGAGGGTATAGAATTTTCGTCTGAGCTGTTTTGATATGATGTAGGCAAGTGTGGTTTTTCCGACACCCGGAGGACCCCATAAAATCATTGAGGGAACATTATCCGACTGAATTGCACGAGACAGTATGGCATCTTTTCCAATCAAATGTTCCTGCCCAAGGTAGTCATCCAATGAGTCGGGACGGAGTTGTTCGGCAAGGGGTACCAGCATATAATTGAATATTTAATCTCACAATTTAGGATTGTGTCTTTAAGAGAGTCAAAGATACTTGATTTATTCATTGCGAATTTTATACAATCATTGATAATCTATCTTCCCTGATTGCAGTTTCTTAAAAAATGTTAAAATTATTCTCGTTGAAATTCAGATAATTATATCATATGTTAAAAAATGTTAAAAAAAAGTACTCTAAAAATTTGGATGGTATTATTCTATTGATTTATCTTTGCACCGAATTTAAAAAATCAATAAACAGATGAAAAAACTTGCAACATTATTAGTTATTGGCGCAGTAGCTTTCATGTACTCCTGCGGCCCAAGCGCAAAAGAACTGGAAGAAAAGAGAATTGCTGACTCTATCCGCGTAGCTGATTCATTAGCAATGGTTCAGGCAGAAACTCAGAGAATTGCCGATTCAATTGCTAAAGCTCAGGAAGAAAAGAGAATCAATGATTCTATTGCACATCAGGATTCTATTAAGAAGGGTCTGATTAAAGTTAAGAAAGTGAAGAAAGGTAAGTAGTATCTTCCAGCATTATAAATAAAAAAGCCCCGCAATCGCAGGGCTTTTTTATTTACAGGTTCTTAATTTCTGCTACTAGCTTTTGCAGAGTGGACTTCGCATCCCCAAACAACATTCTTGCCTTAGGATGATAAAACAGGTTATTCGCAATAGCAGCATACCCTTTCGCCATACTGCGTTTCATCACAATAGTGTTTTTTGCTTCCCAAACTTTAATGACCGGCATGCCATAAATGGGGCTGGAAGGGTCATCTTCAGCAGCAGGATTTACCACATCATTAGCACCGACCACGATAACAACATCGGTGTTCTGCATCTCGTTATTGGCTTCTTCCATTTCAAGCAATTTTTCATATGGTACATCGGCTTCTGCCAGAAGAACGTTCATATGACCCGGCATCCGTCCGGCAACAGGATGTATTCCATATTTTACTTCAACCCCTTTACTATTCAGCAAAACATCTAATTCATGACAAAGATGCTGTGCCTGGGCAACCGCAAGGCCATAACCAGGAACGATCAATACTTTTTGCGAATAGTTTAAGAGAACAGAAGCATCACTCAGGGGTATTTCTTTCACTGATTTGTCACCGGCAGTCTCCGTTCCGGTCTTACTCACTCCGAAGGCTCCGATTATAACATTCAAAAGAGAACGGTTCATGGCTTTACACATGAGGATGGTAAGGATTGTGCCCGATGAACCGACCAAAATCCCACCGGTCAACATAGCCTGGTTATTATAAAGAAATCCACCCATCGCGGCTGCAACTCCGGTAAAAGAGTTCAAGAGTGAAATAACCACAGGCATATCTGCTCCACCAATGGGCATCACAAATGTTACCCCATACAGCAAAGCCATAATGGCAAAAATATAAATCACTGTATTGTTGCCTTTTTGCGGAGTCATTGTCATAATATAAACAATGCTGAAAAGTAACACGATCAACAGGAAAAGGTTGATAAATCTTAAAATTGGAGATTTTATATCACCAATTCTTTCATCTAACTTACCAAAGGCGATCATACTTCCTGCAAATGAAACACCGCCGATCATAAGACCGAGCAAGATGGCAATTGCCTCCCCGTTAAACATATTGGTAACTCCCTCGGATGCCAGGATATTCTGCATTTTTGGGAATTCCATAAGAGATATCAGAGCAGCACATGCACCCCCCATACCATTGAATAATGAAACCATCTGAGGCATTGCAGTCATTTTTACTTTTTTTGCCGCAAACCAACCCATGAAGCTACCGACAATAAGGGCAACAATGATGAATCCAATATTATGAATGCCTTCATAAATTCCTTCTTCACTTTTAACCTTATGAAACAATATGGTGCAGAGGATGGCAAGCCCCATACCGGCGGCAGCCCAGAGGTTACCATTTCGGGCGGTATCAGGGTGGCTTAACTTTTTCAAACCGACAACAAAAAGTATAGATGCCAATACATATGAGATCTCCAGGATAGAAATCCATGGTGAAAACTCAATGAATCTGGATAAAGTTTCGATCACTTCCATAATATTTCTTATTTCTTACTCTTCTTTTTCTTGAACATTTCAAGCATTCGGTCAGTAACGACAAATCCTCCGACAACATTTAATGTACCCAGGATAACTGCAATAAATCCTAAAACCATAGATAATACATTATGTGCGTGGCCCATCACAATGATAGCCCCTATGATCACTACACCGTGAATTGCGTTAGCACCCGACATCAGCGGAGTGTGTAAAACCGAAGGAACATGGGAAATTACCTCAATCCCTAAAAATATGGAAAGGATAATTATAAAAATTGCCTCCCTGTATTCCATGAAGAATTTCAATATATCAATCATCGTAGTAAAATTTATGAATTAATAGCTGATTTGATCCTCTCGTTGACGATCTCTTTATTGTGGGTGATGCAAGTGCCTTTGACAATGTCATCTTCCCAATTCAAACTGAATTCGCCTTTTGAGTTAAACATCAATTTGAGAAAGTTAAACACATTCTTGCCAAACATCTTACTGGCATCGGTTGGCATATCAACTGGGAATGAAGAATTTCCGATAATTTTTACTCCCAGGTGAGTAATCGTTTCGCCATTCTTTGTCAATGCACAATTACCTCCCGTCGAAGAGGCAAGATCAATAATTACCGATCCTGGCTTCATACTTTCCACCGTTTCCCGTTTCAGGAGAATTGGAGCTTTTTTACCTGGTATCTGGGCAGTACAAATAACAGCATCCGATTTAATGGCATGGTTATGAATGGCCTCCGCCTGTTTCTTTTTATAATCTTCCGTTTGTTCAACGGCATATCCTCCGGCCGTTTTATCATCGGTAGCGCCCTCAACTTCAACAAACTTTCCTCCTAATCCTATAACCTCTTCTTTTACAGCGGCCCGCACATCAAAAACCTCAACTACAGCTCCCAGCTTACGTGAAGTAGCCAGCGCCTGTAAGCCAGCTACCCCGGCACCCAGGATCAAAACCTTTGCCGGTGAAATAGTACCGGCAGCCGTCATGAACATTGGGAAGAATTTAGGAAGATTATTCGCTGCAGTGAGAACAGCCTTATATCCGGAAACTGTCGCCATAGATGATAAAATATCCATAGATTGCGCACGCGAAGTACGTGGAATGGTATCAAGACTAAAACTGGTGATATTCTTTTCGGCAAGTTTCTTTATATTTTCCAGGTTGAAAAAAGGATTGAGCACAGAAAGTAAAATTTTTCCTTCTCCAAGGATTGACATTTCCTTGTCGGTTAGGTGGTTGATCTTAAGTATCATATCTGCCTGTTTAATCAATTCCTCTTTGGAAAGGATTTTCCCACCGGCTGATTCATAATCCGTATCTGAAGCAAAAGCTCCGGTACCTGCCCCTTTCTCAATTACTATATTGACGCCTAATTTGGATAATGCAGCCACCGTTTCAGGTAGCAGGGACACGCGTAATTCTGGGGTCTCTTCTTTTAAAATACCTATAACCATAATGTACGTGATTGAATAGCGATGAAAAAATTAAAAAGAAAAGGAATATTAATTTGTTAATCTTTGAACCCTGAAGCAAGATGACTTCCATCACAGAATGGCTTTTTCCTTGTACTTCCACAACGGCATAATGCGGCAAGCTTATTTTCAACTTTGACCTTTTTTTTCTGAGAGTTGCGGATTAGAAAATTGCCGCTTACAAGCAACGGCCCATCTTTTAGTATTTGAATACGGGCAAATTTTATTTTTTTCTTTGTTGATGTTCGTGGTTTTGATGTTACGAATTTTGTGCTCTTTAAATGGGTCAACGCCCGTGAAGGACAACTATCAACGACCTTCATGATATCCTTACTGTTTGCTCCATGAATATTTATCCAGGGTCGTTTTTTCGTATCGAAAACATCAGGAAGACCTATCAGACAATTGGCCGAATGAATGCACAATTCTGCTTTCCAGAATACGGTTACCTCTCCATTCGAGTAATCTTTAACGGCCTCTTTATTATTTTTAAACTCAGCTAATTCGGATTTTGTGACTTTATTTGACATTAGTTTTAGTTTAAATTTTCGTAAAATTAAGAAAATAATTGCTTTTTATTTCCTTCGTTTTTTTCTCGTGAACAAGAAAAACATAACTAAAAACGAAGAAATTTTTTTTTTATTGAGTATAACTGAATTTATTTGATTATCAATTTTTTGTGTTCTGCAAAATCTTTATTGAAAACCTTTAATAAGTATGTTCCTGGAGTGATACCCGTTACATCAATGCTCGTATAATCTTTAAATTGTTGTTTGACCAGTGAACTGCCCTGTAAAGAAATAAGTTCAAAATAAGTTGGTTCGGTTGAATTTAACGTAATATTCACCGTACCATGTGCAGGATTGGGATAAATCTTTATCTTCTGATGGTCTGCGGTCTTTTCCCCCGAACCAACAGGATTATATGGGATTGCTAAAGTGGCAACCGATGCTAATCCAGCCTGTATGAGTTTACTTGCCAATAACGGAGAATTAAAGCTAATTCCTACTAAATCATTAACAGTATGAATATATGGACTGTAGTTCTCGGCGTCTTCAAATGGAAATATACCTTGATATCCATGATTATTGAAAGAGGTATGATCACTGTCACCACCCGAAAGCTGACCTTCCCCGATTGGGAAAGTGGGTAAATAAATAGCTGTGACTGCTGTGTAAAAATCGACCAAAGCCTGTGCGCTTGTAGGAGCTATCATGTCGCTGTGAAGGGTATTACCGGGTTTTAAATAGCCAATCATATCCATGTTTATATACCCGAGAATATTTAAGTTTTGATCCACACATCGTGATACGAATGCCTCGCTGCCCGATAATCCATATTCTTCGGCAGAAAACGCACAAAAAATAACTGACCGCTGGAATTTATATTGACTTAATATCTGGGCAACTTCAAGTACACCGGAAGTCCCGGAGGCATTATCATCTGCTCCTGGTGCATCATAACCATTAGCCCTGGAATCATAATGACCGCCTAAAATTATATATTCCTCTGGAAGAACTTGACCTGTCATGGTTGCTAGAACATTATCGCTCGGATTGTTGTTATATAGCGGGAAGTCCTGAAGTTCCACCGAAAGACCTAAAGAAGTATATTGATCTTTTATCCAGTTCTGGGCTTCAACAGCATTTGTAGTGAAACAATCTCTGGTCATATAATCCTGTAAATGCTGAACATGTTCTATCACCCGGTTTGTATCAACCTGAGTTATCCAGTCATAAATTACATTGAAGGTATCAGCCCTGTAAACTGGTTGGTTCTGAGTAAACCCGGAAAAATGAAAAAAGATCGTAATTACCGATATGAAACTCGTCTCAAGAATTGCTATTAGTGGTTGTTTTCTGTGTCGCATCTGATTTTACTGTTAACCTTATAATTGTAAACAAAAGTACAAGAAATTGAAATTGAACCAGAACCCTCCAAAGCTATTTCTTTACTGAGAAATAGTTTTCATACTGCCGACAGGTTCTTCCGGATTTTAAAAAAAAAATCCCCGTAAGTAATTACGGGGTAGAGTGGAGAAGTGGAAGTGATAAATTATTTAAATATTTTCAGCCGATTTTAAAGTCCAGTAAGACTTTATAATGCTGGTTATATGTCCCAAGAATTTCCTTGCAGCAGATTTTTGAGAGCTGTTCGGTAATATTATCAGCGATCCTCTTATCATTTGATTTGATTTTCTCAACCAGGATCTTCCCGTCATCACTTATTGTAAAGATCACTTCAACACTTGCTTCAATCGATTCTTTGAGAGCTTGTTCAGGATAAGTCACTGATTTCTGAATAATTGTGCGTACCTCTTTTTCTGGTGCGACCGAAGCTTTTCCGGCATAACAGGTTCCTACCATAATGGCACCGATCACGATAAAGGCTGCCATGGCTTTTATTAGGTTCATTGTTTTCATAGTTTATTGTTTTTAAGTTAAACACATATCAAAAATACGCATTGTAAATAGCTGGAAACAAATCTATTCTATGATGATAAATATCTGATCGTGCAAACTAATAATACAATCGCTGAAAAAAATATTGGTAAAAAGAGTTGTGAAAAAAGTCGGTAAAGTTGAATAAAGAATCGGTTAAATTGGCGTTACTTCCCGATGCAAAACTTGCTGAAAATATTTCCGAGGAGTTCCTCAGTTGTAATTTCTCCGGTAATCACTCCGAGATGGTATAAGGCGTTGCGGATATCAATGGTAAGAAGATCAGGGGAAAGGTTATTGGTTAACCCTGTAAATATTTCAGTCAATGCGGAAGAAATTTTTTGTAAGGCTTCAAAATGTCTTGTATTCGAAATAATGACTTCATTTGAGATGTCTGCTTGTTGTATCGTTTTTAAAAGGCTTTCTGCAATAAGATGAATGTTCTCCTTCCGTTTTCCCGATACAAACACAGTTTCATATTCGACAAACTGTTTGAAGCCCCTGGGCAGAACTTTTAATTTGTCGGTTTTATTGCCGATCAGGATGAAGCGTTTGGATTTGTTCTCCCGTAATTCCTTGAACTCCTCCAAAGCCAGCATAACATCAGAAAAGGAATCTTCTCTCACATCAAACACATAAAGTATTACGCTTGCCTCATGCATTTTCTCCCAGGTTTTTTCGATCCCGATAGATTCAATCTTGTTTTCCGCAGCACGAAGGCCGGCAGTATCTATAAAACGAAAACTGTAACCACCAATGACGATGGTATCTTCAACCGTATCCCGGGTCGTTCCGGGGAATTCGGAAACGATGGCACGTTCTTCATTCAGGATTGCATTTAGTATCGTCGATTTACCTACATTAGGTTTACCAATGATGGCAACCGGAATGCCATTCTTGAGCACGTTGCCAAGTGAGAATGATTTTAATAATGTTGATATTTCTGTTTGGATATTTTCCAGAAGTGTTTTCAAGTCTGGTCTGCTCGCAAATTCAACGTCCTCTTCGCCAAAGTCAAGTTCAAGTTCAATAAGGGATGAAAAGTCTACCAATTTCTGGCGGAGGTCCCTTATCTTTTTTGAAAATCCTCCACGCATCTGCCGGATTGCAAGATCATGAGAACTACTGGATCTGGAGGCAATAAGATCCGCTACCGCTTCTGCCTGGGAAAGATCAAATTTGCCATTGAGGAAAGCCCTGAGGGTAAACTCACCTGGTCGGGCAAGTCGCAAATCTTTTCTGAGCAAGAGTTCAAGAACTTTTTGCTGGATATAGGCAGAGCCATGACATGAAATTTCGATAACATCCTCTCCGGTATATGAATGAGGTGCCCGGAAGATACTTATTAACACTTCATCGAGCAATTTGTCACCTTCGTTAATCGATCCAAGATGTATGGAATGCGATTTAACATTTTGAAAATTGAATGACTTTTCAAAGGGATGAAATATCTCCTCACAAACCTTGTAGGTCCTTGGTCCCGATATACGGATTATGGCAATAGCACCGGTTCCGGGAGGCGTTGATAAGGCGCAGATCGTATCGTTAGTAGGTATTGTGCTCATCGACCACGAAATTACTGCCTTTCCATATGAGGTTAACATTTTTTTTAAATTATTACTTTTCTTTTTTCAAAAGAGTCTATCTTTGAAAACCGGATTTCAAAATGTTGAACACGATCCAATCCGGTCAGGATTAATTACTTAAACAGAAGATCTAAAATCTGAAATCGTAAATAATGTTATGAGTGTACTCGTTAATAAAGACTCAAAGGTCATTGTTCAGGGAATTACAGGCCATGAAGGCTCATTCCATGCCACCCAGATGATTGAATATGGCACAAAAATAGTCGGCGGTGTTACCCCCGGAAAGGGTGGGACAGTTCATTTGAATTGTCCGGTTTTCAATACTGTTTCAGATGCTGTGAAACATACCGGAGCAAATGTATCTGTCATTTTTGTACCCCCACCTCTTGCTGCCGATGCCATTCTTGAGGCCGCAGAATCGGGGATCAACCTGGTGGTGTGTATTACAGAAGGAATTCCGGTAAGAGATATGATCACCGTGAAGGATTATTTGAAATCAAATAGTGTAAGGCTAATTGGACCGAATTGTCCAGGTATTATTACTCCTCCTTATACTAAAATAGGGATTATGCCTGGTTTTATCCATCATCCGGGTACTATTGGAATTGTCTCCAGATCGGGTACGTTGGCCTATGAAGCAGTTGACCAAATAACAAAAATTGGTCTCGGTCAATCAACAAGTATTGGTATCGGTGGTGATCCAATCCCTGGAACAACAATTATTGAAGCCATCCAACTTTTCATGAAAGATCCTGAAACGGAAGGGATCGTTATGATTGGTGAGATCGGCGGGAACATGGAAACTGATGCGGGTTATTGGATAAAGGAACACGGCACAAAGCCGGTTGTAAGCTTTATTGCCGGTGCAACCGCACCAAAGGGGCGAACAATGGGTCATGCAGGAGCCATCGTAGGAGGGAAGTCAGACACGGCTCAAGCAAAAAAAGAGATACTGAAAAATTGTGGGGTCCACGTTATAGATTCGCCGGCTGATATAGGATCAACGATGTTTAACATACTCAAACGCTCCTAGGTCAGGAGTGTCTCCTCTGTAATTCCCCTTTATATCATAGGGAACATCCATTGGAATTCCTTTATCGATCGCAGGAGAAATACTGTCTATTTCAAAATTGTTATTCTGCACATCGATGAACCGGGGATCCTGGTTTACAAAACAACTTATAAAGTGTAAGGGATCATCAATATTATTGGTTGTTTTAAGTAAACAATGGTCAAAAGTAAATTCGAACAAGGCAGCGTCGATCTTCGCTAATATAGTTTCCTCTTGATCTGTTCCATATATTATCGAATTCCCAAAATAAGCATTTACCAAGTCGTGGGGTATTTTAGTTCCCAAACTATCGTAAGTGTAATTACTTATATATAGAGAGGGTGAAGTCCGGACCGACGTCGACCAGTAGTTTCCAATTGTCAGTTGTTTAAAATCATAGTCTCCCCCTCCTGTGATGCTTAATGATGATCCACCGCAATTACCAATCACGCAATTCGTAGAGATTATAGATGAGGATTCGGCAAAAAGTCCATCACCCGTCATATTTTGTATTATGGTGTTATCCATTTTCAAGTCAGGTTGACTGGGATCAGTACCAGAGTATATCATGATCCCCTGGATCCCGTTTTTAATAATTCCATAGTTAACCTGATTACCCTTGCTGCCTTTTTCCAATAAAATTCCATCCCATTGTCCCGGAAGATCCTTGTAATACGGATCCAGCCTGTCGCCTGCAAACCGAACAGGATGTTCCAAGGTGCCATATGCCAACAAAGAACCTTCATAGGAGATCTTCAGGGAGGATTTCGCATGGAAATAAACCTTGGTGCCAGGCATAAGGGTAAGCGATGCTCCGGTGTCAATTCTTAAAGAACCGTATATCACATGAGCCTTTAAGCTATCCCAGAAAACATTTCCGGCTAAATGGGAGTTCTTATAAAAAAATGCATTCTGTCCCCATGCAAACAGTTTAACTTGCTGGAAATTACCATTGGTGTTGAAAAGAATAGAATCACTGACAATGAACGGAGTATTTTTATTATTGGGATCCAAAGTTACACGTACAAAAATATAAATACTGTCCTCACCGGGAATTTCGATATTTGAAAGCGTCAACGCAGGAATCCCATTGACATTTATTCGGTAGTTTGATTGTTCTCCCCCTGAAAGTTGAATAGAAGAAATGTTGATTTTATACTTGTTCCAATTATAAACCATCAACCGCTGTGTTACCGAACCAACAGTAGTGAATACCGTATCGAAGAAAACCGTATCCGACGAAAATGATAACTTCAGAGTGGGATTGGTGTCAATTTGATCTTTTTTTTGACAAGAGGATAAAAAGATTAGAACCGAAGTAAACAATAATAGGATGAAAGAGGTAGTTTTAAAACGGTACATAGTGAATAACAATCGGGACAAAGTTACAGAAAATACGGCTTTTATAAGAGAAACGTAAAAAGACCGGAATATTGTAACTTTGTTTTTCAATGTTTTTCAACTATATTTGAAAATCCTCTGGAAAAGTCAGAAAAATGAGTTACATCAATTTTGATAAAACCCAGCTTGTTAATCTGGAATATTCCCTCAAAAGGGAATTACTGCGATCCAACAGGGCCGGTTCATATGCCAGTTCAACAATTATTAACTGCAATACCCGGAAGTACCATGGAATGCTTGTAACTCCTCAGCCAGGAATCGATAATGAAAACCATGTGCTATTATCCTCTCTGGATGAAACGGTTATTCAACGGGAAGCAGAATTCAATCTGGGGATTCATAAATACCCCGGAAATGTTTATAATCCTAAGGGTCATAAATACATTCGCGATTTCATTACGGATCCGATTCCAAAATTGACCTACCGGGTTGGCGGGGTTATACTTACAAAAGAGATGATTTTTACAACCCAGGAAAGCCGGATGATCATCAAATATACGCTGGAAGAAGCTCATTCACCTACCAAACTTAGGTTAAGACCATTTCTTGCATTTCGGAATATTCACAGTCTTTGCCGGGAAAATATTTTTGCGGATAAAAAATATGAAGAAATAAAGAATGGCATCAAAGTTCGGATGTACCAAGGATACACTGATCTGATCATGCAGATTTCAAAAGCGAACGAATATACCCATGTTCCTGACTGGTTTTATAATATAGAATACCAGGAAGAAATGGAACGGGGTTATGAATATCAGGAAGATCTTTATACTCCGGGTTTTTTTGAATTTGATATTAAAAAAGGAGAAAGCGTTTATTTTTCTGCCACCTCAAATGAAGTCAATCCCGTGTCGATGAAACAAGCGTTCACAACTGAGCTTGAGAAACGGATTCCGCGCGATAATTTTGAGAATTGCCTTGTTAATGCAGCTCAGCAATTTATTGTTAAACGGGGAAAATGTACTGAAATTAAACCGGGTTTTCCTTGGTTTGGAAGAAAGGGAAGAGATACCTTTATCTCTTTACCAGGACTTACCCTTATTCAAGGCGATCTCAAAACATGTAAAGCAGTAATCGATACGATGCTTTTTGAACTAAAAGGGCCATTGTTCCCGGTTTCTTGCCTGGATAGTTCAATTTTCTATAATTCGGCAGATACTTCTTTATGGTTTTTTTGGACATTACAACAGTTGGCTGACTTTTCCGGCTCCAGACACAAAATGTGGAAGGAATATGGCCGAAAAATGAAATTGATTCTTGAAGGGTATAGGGAAGGGACGGATTTTAATATTCATATGGAATCCAATGGATTAATATACGCCGGTATGCCGGGAAAGGCCCTGACATGGATGGATGCAGTAGCATATGGGAAACCGGTTACCCCACGTATGGGTAATTCTGTTGAAATAAATGCACTTTGGTATAATGCAATAAAATTTGCGTTGGAGATTTCAGATTTGGCAGGGGATAAATCGTTTCAAAAGAACTGGTCGGAAATCGCAGGGAAAATTCCGGAGGCATTTCAGACAAAATTCTGGAATGAAGATAAAAAATACCTCGCTGATTTTGTTGATGGAGAATATAAAGACTGGACGGTACGGCCCAATATGATTTTTGCAACATCCCTGCCTTTTTCCCCATTGGAAGAAGCAATGCGAAAAGAGGTCCTTAGCAGGGTAAAACAGGAATTATTGACGCCACGGGGATTAAGAACTTTAACACCAAAAAGTCCTATATACAAGGGGACATATTGCGGCAATGCTGTGGAACGAGATCTTGCTTACCATCAAGGTACTGCCTGGCCCTGGCTTTTAGGCCATTTCGTGGAAGGATACCTGAAAATTCATGGCAAGAGCGGGTTGTCCTTTGTTAAAAACCTTTTCATGGGTTTTGAACCGGTAATGACTGAACATGGAATTGGTACAATTTCGGAAATATATGATGGAGATCCTCCATTCACAGCTCGTGGTGCAATCTCATACGCTATGAGCGTGGCTGAACTTTTACGTATCAATTTCCTGATTAAGAAGTTTGAAGATTAGATATTAAAATAAATAAATTTCATGATGATAAAACATTGAAGTTTTAAAATCGTAAATCGTAAATTAATATGCGCGTTTTAATGTTTGGGTGGGAATTCCCTCCACATATAACCGGTGGATTGGGAACGGCATGCTTCGGACTCACCAAAGGGCTTGTTAAATATGGGGTTGAGGTGTTGTTTGTGGTCCCGCGGGCATTTGGAGATGAAACCAAAGATGGTTTTAGACTGATAGATGCCAGTGAGGTTCTTCTTGATTTTAAAGAAAGTTTCACACAAGATTTCTGGAACCAGATCAAGTTCATGGAAATCGGATCAAATCTGGTTCCATATGTGGGACCGGAAGATTTTGAACAGATTGTAACAGAGGATGTTTTAATCAATAAGGAACAGCATCAGTCGGTTTTTACCAAGAATTATAAGTTTTCAGGGAAATACGGACCAAACCTTATGGAAGAAGTATCGAGGTACGCAATCATTGCGTCCTCTATCGCCAGCATGCAAAAATTTGATGTCATACATGCTCATGACTGGCTTACTTATCCTGCAGGTATTGCTGCGAAAAAGATTAGCGGGAAACCGCTTATCGTACATGTGCATGCAACGGAATTTGACCGTTCCGGGGAAAATGTAAACCAGAATGTCTATGACATCGAGCGGAAGGGCATGGAAGAATCGGATCTGATCATTACCGTCAGCAATTTTACCCGCCAGATTGTTATCGAGAAATATGGTATCCCTTCTGAAAAAGTGATCACAGTCCATAATGCAGTTGAACCCGCAGGCCCTTCTGAATTTGAAGGAGCCCAAAAACATGTCAAGGAAAAGGTAGTAACATTCCTTGGAAGGGTGACCTACCAGAAGGGACCTGATTATTTTGTTGAGGCAGCGCATAAGGTTTTAAAAAAGGATAGCAATGTCCGTTTCGTTATGGCAGGTTCCGGAGATTTGTTGAACAGGATGATTCGACGTGTCGCCCAACTCAGGATTGGTACAAAATTTCATTTCACCGGATTCCTTGCAGGTCAGGAGGTGGACACCATGTTTGCAATGAGTGATGTATATGTAATGCCTTCTGTTTCTGAACCTTTTGGAATTTCTCCCCTCGAAGCTATGCGCTCTAATGTACCTGTGGTCATTTCAAAACAATCCGGTGTTGCAGAAGTCTTGAAACATGCTTTAAAAGTAGATTTCTGGGACATTGATGCGTTATCAGATGCAATTTACGGGATACTCCATTATGAAGGCTTAAGAAAAATGTTTTTTAAATATGGAAAAGAAGAAGTCGATAATTTGAAATGGGAGAATGCTGCAATTAATGTATTAGAAGTCTATAAACAGGCGGTGAATAAATAATATTCTTATTTATGCGATCAATTTGTCTTTATTTTCAGGTCCATCAGCCATTCCGCTTAAGGACTTACCGGTTTTTCAACATTGGTCATGATCATCAGTATTTTGACGACTACCAAAATCGTCACATTATCCGAAGAGTAGCTGAGAAATCATACTTGCCGGCCAATAAAATGATGTTGGACCTGATCAGGGAATTCGGATCAGGATTTAAAGTCAGTTATTCCATTTCGGGAACTGCCCTGGATCAATTTGCTTTATATGTTCCTGAAGTGATCCATAGTTTTCAGGAATTGGCTCGGACAGGTAGTGTTGAATTTATAGGGGAAACTTATGCACATTCTCTGGCATCCCTTGGTAAAAAGGATGAATTTCTCAGGCAGGTTACTTTACATATACAAAGAATCGAGGAACTTTTTGGGGTAAGACCAACAACATTCAGAAATACAGAATTGATCTATTCCGATCAGATTGGCGTGAATATAGGTGATTTGGGTTTCCATACGATGCTTACGGAGGGTGCAAAACATATTTTGGGATGGAAAAGTCCTAACTTTTTATATTGTAATACCATTAATCCGAAATTAAAACTTCTTTTACGGAATTTTCGTCTGAGCGATGATATCACTTTTCGGTTCAGCGACCGTTCATGGTCCGAATGGCCGTTGACAACCGATAAATTCGTTAAATGGCTGAATGCATTAAATTCTCATGAAGAAGTCGTTAATATTTTCATGGATTATGAAACGATAGGGGAACACCAATGGAAAGAAACCGGCATTTTTGATTTCTTCAAACATCTTCCGTCGCAAATCTATGCACATTCCAATTATGGCTTCTTTACTCCCGAAGACCTCTATCAGAGGCTTCAGACGGTTGCATCGATTTCCGTTCCTTATCCGATCTCTTGGGCCGATGAAGAACGTGATCTGACTGCCTGGCGTGGAAACGAATTGCAGGATGAAGCTTTCGAAAAGCTCTATTCTTATGATCAGAAAGTTATAAACTGCGATGATCCATCCATTCAGAGGGACTGGCAATATCTTCAAACGAGTAATCATTTTTATTATATGTGTACGAAATGGTTCTCTGCCGGAGAAGTTCATAGGTATTTCAATCCCTATGGGTCACCTTATGAGGCTTTTATTAATTATATGAATGTTCTTTCGGACTTTATGATACGGGTGGATAGTTTTTATGACAATAAACAGAAATCCAAAGAAAAGTCAGAAAAAATCACAAAGAAACCAACTAAAATTGCCCCGGAATCTACAATAAAGAAATCGAAAAAGAATTTGCCTGTTGCAAAAAATCATAACGAGAAAACAGCTAAAAAGTCTAAACCTGAAAATAACTTTAAAAAATTGAATTTTGATGACATCGTTCGACTTTCAGATCGCCGGGTTAAGGAGTTGATAAAAAAAGTTGACATTCAGACACTCTCTTCAGCTATGAAGGGAGCCGATACCGAAACGAAAACCAAAGTTGAAAAGAATTTAGGGAAAAAAGCATTGACAGTATATAAAGAAATGCTCGTTAAACTCAAAAATTTAAAATCTACCGAAGTTTCAAAAAATAGAAAACAAATAGTAAAGGAAATCAATAAAACTTCCAAGTAAACATGATCATGAAAGAGAAAGCAGTCAATGTACCCGATTATTTATTCGAAACCAGTTGGGAAGTTTGTAATAAAGTTGGGGGTATTCATACTGTTGTAGCAACCAAAGCATTGACACTTACAAATGAATTCAAGGATAACTATATTTTGATAGGACCGGATGTATTAAAAGATACAAATCAAAATAATGAATTCCTTGAAGATAAATTTCTATATAAATCCTGGCGTGAAAAAGCAGAAAAGGAAGGACTTCGCTTAAAAATCGGTCGCTGGAATATCCATGGAAAACCCATTTTGATCCTGGTTGATTTTACACCATATTTTTCTGAAAAAGATGCGATTTTTGCGCATTTCTGGGAACAATATAAACTGGATTCCCTCACGGGTGGGTGGGATTATGTCGAACCTGCACTCTTTGGATATGCCGCAGGAAAGATTATTGAAAGCTTTTATTTATTCTACTTGTCTCACCTTGACAGAATTGTTGCACAGTTTCATGAATGGCTTACCGGTACGGGGGTACTTTATCTAAAAGAGCATGTACCCCAGGTTGGAACGATGTTTACAACACATGCTACTGTCCTTGGACGTAATATTGCTGCAAACGGATTACCCCTTTATAAGAATCTTGAAAATTATAATGCGGAGGCCATTGCAAAACAATTTGGTTTAATCGCAAAGTTTTCTTTGGAACGTATTGTTGCTGAGGTTTCAGATACATTCACTACCGCAAGCGAAATAACCAATAACGAATGCCGGCATTTCCTTGGAAAGGAAGTCGATTTTTTAACTCCAATTGGATTTGAAGATGCCTTTGTCCCTGTAAAGGAGGAATATTTTGAAAAGAGAGCCATTGCTCGTAAAAAACTGGTCGAAGTAACGGAATGTCTTCTTGGACAAAAAATTTCTCCGGATACCATATTTCTTTTGAATAGCGGTCGCTATGAGTTCAGGAATATAGGAATAGATCTGTTTATTGATGCCATAGGTAAATTAAATATGCAGCCAAGGCTGAATCAAAATGTTGTTGCATATATCACTGTCCCTGCCTATCAGCTGGGGCCGCGCAAGGAACTTCTGGAGAGAATGACGGATAGAAATTTAGATCATCCACGCACCGAAATATACTTGACCCACAACCTCAATGAACCTGAAAACGATCTGATTCTTAACCGAATTAAGCAAAACAAGCTTTTCAATAAACCTGAAGATAAGGTTAAGATCATATTTGTTCCAGCATTCTTGAACGGATCTGATGGAGTTTTTGACCTGACTTATTATGACTTTTTAATTGGATTTGATGGAACTATTTTCCCATCCTATTATGAACCATGGGGTTACACTCCCCTGGAAAGTCTGGCTTTCCATATCCCCACTGTTACGACCACGCTTGCAGGCTTTGGGTTATGGGTTAAATCACTTTATCCTACAATCAAGGAGTGTATTACAGTGGTTGAAAGGACTGACGATAACGAAGCAGAGGTTATTGATGAAATTGTAAAAAATGTTTTACAATGCATTGTTAAACATGAAAAGGAAATAATTAAAATCCGGATTAAAGCTTATGAAATTTCGAGATCAGCGTTATGGAAAAATCTGATCAAAGATTATAAAATTGCTTATTCACATGCACTTGAAGCAGCCGAAACCCGGACCGAATTATATGCCGGGAAGCAACCGCAAGCTCAGGTTGCAACCGTAAAGAGTGTCCTTGATATTAAACCAGAATGGAAGAAGGTTCTAATCCAACAACGAATCCCTGATAATCTTGCCAACCTCGAGAGAATTGCAAAAAATTTATGGTGGACTTGGAATTATGAAGGTTCGGAACTTTTTGAGATGATTCATAGAGAGCGCTGGTATGAGTTGAAATTTAATCCAATTGCTTTAATAGAATCATTGACTTATCAGGAACTCCAGGATTTAAGCAACAACGATGTTTTCGTTGAAAATCTTATTCAGGTAACTGCAAAGTTTGATGCCTATATGGCAAAAACAACAGATAAACCTGCCAATATGATTGCTTATTTCAGTATGGAATATGGTCTCCATGATTCCATCAAGATTTTTTCCGGTGGTCTCGGGATGCTGGCAGGCGATTACCTTAAGGAGGCAAGCGACTCAAATATCAATATTATTGGGATCGGTTTGCTATACCGTTATGGATATTTTCGACAAAACTTATCCATATTCGGAGATCAGATTGCAATATATACACCACAAAAATTCACCCATCTGCCATTAATCCCAATGCGCGATGAAAATGGTAACTGGCAAAAATTGAATTTTTCTCTCCCGGGAAGAAATCTTTATGCCAAAATATGGCGAGTGGATGTTGGCCGCGTTCCACTTTATCTGTTAGATACGGATCTCGACGAAAATATGGAGACAGACCGGATCATTACACATCAACTTTATGGGGGAGATATTGAAAACCGTTTAAAACAGGAATTGCTTCTTGGCATTGGTGGAATCAGGATGCTTGATATTTTAAAACTTAAGCCTGATATTTATCACAGTAATGAAGGACATTCGGCCTTTATTGGTCTTGAACGCCTAAGAAAACTTATCCAGAATGAGAAATTGACCTTTCCCCAGGCAATTGAGGTTGTTCGTTCTTCAACATTGTTTACAACCCATACACCCGTTCCTGCCGGACATGATACATTCCCGGAAGAACTTTTACGACGTTACTTGTCCTATTTCCCGGAACAATTGAATATTAAATGGGAACAAATGATGAATCTGGGACGCATGGTAGATAACGATCCTAATGAAAGATTCTCCTTGAGTGTCCTGGCAGCAAAACTTTCACAGGAAATTAATGCGGTCAGTAAGATCCATTGTAAAGTGACGCGTGATATGTTCCGGAAATTATATGAAGGATATTATCCTCAGGAACTGCATATCGGTTATGTTACAAATGGTGTACATTATCCTACCTGGACAGCGAAATCGTGGCAGTTACTATATCAGCAAGAATTTGGCGAGGGTTTTCTTGAAGACCAGTCAAATCCTAAATTTTGGAAAAACATTCACAATGTCTCTGATGAACTCATATGGAAAACAAAACTTAAACAAAAAGCCCAACTCACAGAATACCTGCTTCAAAGGCTTTATCGGGATATGACATCCCGCCATGAAAATCCAAAATTAATTTTTAAAATAAGGGACGCTGCACGACCAGAAGCGCTGACTATCGGTTTCGCCAGGAGGTTTGCAACCTACAAACGGGCTCACTTATTATTTAGTAACCTCGATCGCCTGTCGCGCATTGTCAACAATTCAAAAAAACCTGTTCAATTTGTTTTTGCAGGCAAAGCCCATCCCAATGATAAAGCCGGTCAGGATCTTATCAAACGGATTTTCGAAATATCCCATACTCCAGAATTTTTGGGCAAGATATTGTTTGCAGAGAACTATGATATTGAACTTGCAAAATACTTGATCCGCGGTGTTGATATCTGGCTAAATACCCCAACTAGACCTCTGGAAGCCTCAGGAACCAGTGGTGAAAAAGCCGTAATGAATGGCGTTGTTAATTTTAGCGTATTAGATGGATGGTGGGCCGAAGGATACCGTTCAAATGCAGGATGGGCACTTCAGGAAGAACCCACTTACGATAATTCCCAATTCCAGGATGAACTGGATGCTGAAACGATTTATACCATTTTGGAAGAAGAAATCGTTCCGGTTTTTTATGATGTCAATTCAAAGAGAATTCCGCAGAAATGGGTTTCTTATATTAAAAACACAATTTCGGAAATTGCCCCGCATTACACTATGAAACGACAGTTAGATGATTATATCCGGCAATATTATAGTAAACTTTTTAAAAGATCCAAAATCCTTGCCAGCAAAAATTATGAAATGGCCCGCCATATTGCAAGCTGGAAGCGTAAAATTAAACGCGGATGGGAAAATATTGAGGTTGTCTCAATGAAAACACCCGATTCTACCTTAAGACCTCTTTCTCTCGGTGAGTCATTTAAAGCCGAGATTATCCTGGATTTAAATGAACTGTCGGGGACAGATGTTGGAATTGAAGTTCTTTTTGGTAAAAAGATTAATGATGAAGTCAGGGAACCAACTTTTATCGAAGAAATGAATTTGGTGAATTCAGATAAGAATATTGTTTCCTTTGCTTGCGATATTACTATAATGCAAGCAGGAGTCTACGATTTCGTTTTCCGTCTCTATCCCAAAAGTTCATTGTTGCCACACCGACAGGATTTTAATCTGGTTAAATGGATTTAAGACTCCAACAAGATTCTTTCTATCTTTGACAAAATTTTAACCGGTAATCATGAAATTATTAGAAGGGAAAACAGCACTGATAACAGGTGCAAACCGTGGAATTGGATATAGTATTGCCATTAAATTCGCGGCAAATGGTGCTGATATTGCATTTTCGGATATTGTGTTTAATGAAAGTTCTGAAAGCCTTGTTAAAGAGGTTGAAGGATATGGAGTAAAATGTCGGGGATATGTTTCTGATGCAAGTTCGTATGCTGCAAGTGAACAGCTTGTAAATGATGTGATCCGGGATTTCCAGAAAATTGATGCATTGGTTAATAATGCCGGAATAACCCGCGACAATTTACTGCTTCGACTTTCGGAGTCCGATTGGGATAATGTCATAAATATTAACCTTAAATCTGTGTTTAACCTTACTAAAGCGGTTCAGAGATTTATGATAAAACAACGCTTCGGATCAATTATCAATATGAGTTCAATTGTTGGGATTGAGGGAAACAGCGGCCAATCTAATTATTCTGCATCGAAAGCTGGAATCATAGGATTCTCTAAATCTATTGCCCAGGAATTGGGATCAAGGAATATTCGTTGCAATGCCATCGCTCCCGGTTTCATTGAAACGGAGATGACTGCTAAACTTCCTCAGGAATATAAAGATAAATGGGCCAAAGATATTCCCATGAAACGTGCCGGGACTACTGACGACGTTGCGAATCTTGCACTTTTCCTGGCTTCAGACCTGAGTTCCTACATTACAGGACAGGTGATTGCTGTTTGTGGTGGACTTCACACCTGATCAATCGGATCGTTTTGACACTAATTACTGAATCTCCTGCATGGTTTATTCTCCTTTGCTGCCTATTGGGAGCAGGGTACGCCTTTGTCCTCTATTTCCGGGCTCCACAGCAGGATACGGCAAAGTGGTTGACGCGGTCATTGATGATCATAAGGTTTTTATCCGTATCAACAGTTGCTTTTCTACTTACATCCCCACTGATAAAAAATATTGATGAATCTGTTGAAAAACCAATTATCATTATTGGAGTTGATAATTCATCTTCATTGCTGATGACAAAGGATTCATTATTCAATAAAAACACCTTCCCGGGCAGAGTAAACGAAATGGTTTCCGGGTTTCAGCCAAAGTTCAATACCGAATTATATTCATTCGGAGATAGAGTTTCAAAAGGTTTCAATGGAAAATTCGATCAGAAGCAAACCGATATTTCCTCCTTTTTCTCAGAAATTGAAGACCGGTTCTCCAATAGGAATGTTGGAGCAGTGATTTTGGCCACAGACGGGATTTATAATAGTGGATTGGATCCTTACTATGCAGCCAGAAAACTTCCGTTCCTCATTTTTACTGTTGCCCTTGGTGATACCAACCTTAAGAAAGATATATATATTCAACAGGTCAGATATAATAAGAGTGTATATAAAGGGGATAAATTTCCGATGGAAATTACAGTTGCTATGGATAAATGTGAGGGATTGTCAACATTGCTTAAGATATCGCAAGGTACGACGATTCTTGCGACTAAAGAGATAAAGGCAGCGACGGAACGATACATACAGAAAACTACTTTTTTACTTGAGTCAAAGGAAATAGGGATTCAAAAATATATGATTAGCCTTGAACCGGTTGAAGGAGAGTCTAGCGTTTTGAATAACCGGCAGGAATGTTTTGTTCATGTCCTTGACTCAAAAGAGAAAATCGCGATTCTTTATGACCAGCCTCATCCTGATATTAACTCACTGCGTCAAGCATTGGAGACTTCTGATCGTTATGAAGTGGAAGAATTCAATTTGAAGGATCTCTCATCCCTTAGAACAGAAAAATATGATCTGATTATACTTTATCAGTTACCATCAATCAAGACGGAATACAATATTGAACCTCTAATAAGCTCAGGTAAACCAATTTTGTTTGTACTCGGAACCCAGATCGACTTGAATACCTTCAATCGTCTCAACACCGGTTTGATAATTAATACTTCAAAACTCTCATTTTCCGAAACACAACCAATTCTGAATGATAACTTTACACTCTTCACAATTGTAAAAGCAGACAAGAATATTGTTAGTGAATATCCTCCACTGACAACCCCATTCGGAACATTTAATTATGGTCCGATGGCAGAAATAATGTTTTTTCAAAAGATCGGAACAACACCGACTAAAATGCCATTAATTATGTTTAGTCAGGGTACGACAAGCAAATTCGGAATAATTGCTGGAGAAAATATATGGAGATGGAGAGTATATGATTTTTTTCAGCGATCTAATTTTGAAGCATTTGATGAAATCGTAAATAAAATAGTTCAATTTTTGATCGTTAAGGATGATAAAAGCTTATTTAAAGTTAAAGTGAATCCAACCATCAACGAAAATGAAAGTGTTCATTTTGAGGCCGAGGTTTACAATGCCACACATGAGTTGATAAACGGACCAGAGGTAAACATTACGATTTACAACTCAGATAAAAAGGCTTTTCCATTCGTATTCAGTAAATCGGAGAATGCGTACTACCTGAATGCGGGTTATTTTCCACCAGGAAATTACACCTATATTGCCACGGTTAAAGTTGGAAATTTAACCTATCACAAAAATGGTTCCTTTCTGGTAGTACCGGTTAATGTCGAATCGGTAAACTTGATCGCAGATCATAATTTACTTTTCCGGTTAGCCGCTTCCCATGACGGTAAAATGGTTTCACCAGATAAGATGGATTCATTGGTCAGTATGATCAGCGGAAGAGAAGACATTCATGCTGTTACTTATCTTTCCAACCGGCTGAGTGATTTGATCGGGAATATATGGATATTCGCCATTATCCTTCTTCTTCTGACCATAGAATGGTTGGTTAGAAAAAGAAACGGAATTTAAATTTTTCCGCGTTTCAATAAGATACAATATGATTAATAAAAAATAAAAATATAACCGCATGTCTTTGATTTTTCTATACCTGATACTGGTTATCCTCCTGTTTGAATATCTTCTTGAACGGATTCTGGATTTCCTGAATTCAACATACTGGAGTACCAAACTGCCTAAAGAACTGGAAGGGATCTATGATGAGGAAAAATACCTTAAATCACAAAACTACTTACAGCATAAGCAAAAATATTCCACGGTTTTGAGTTCATTAACATTCATGGTAAGTTTGATATTGCTGGTTTTTGGTGGTTTCGCATGGCTTGATAACTTCATAATTCAATATACGATAAATCCGATCTGGAAAGCCATCATGTTTTTTGGGACGATTGGCGCTGTATCTTCCATTCTTCTTATCCCTTTTGAAATATATTCGACTTTTGTAATTGAAGAAAAATATGGCTTTAACACTATGAAACCGAAGACCTTCATCCTGGATACCCTTAAAGGTTGGCTTTTAGCAATAACAATTGGAGGAGGGCTCCTTGCTTTGATTGTCTGGATTTTTGAATCGGTAGGAAATTTGTTTTGGCTGATTTCGTGGGGTGTGATTACAATCTTTATTCTTTTCTTTACTTATTTCTACTCGAACTTAATCGTTCCTTTATTTAACAAACAAAGAGTGTTGGATCCTGGGGATTTAAGAGATGCAATCCTGGCATTTGCACTTCGAACAGATTTCAGGATTAAGGATATTTATGTGATTGATGGCTCTAAGCGCTCAACTAAGGCAAATGCCTATTTTACCGGTTTTGGAAATAAAAAACGGATCGTCTTGTTTGATACGCTGATTCAAAATCATTCAACCGAAGAATTAGTTGCGGTTCTGGCTCATGAGATTGGCCATTATAAAAAAAGGCACACGGTGCAGGCATTAGCCCTTTCAATTATCCAAACAGGATTAATGCTTTTTATCCTCTCACTGTTTATCAAGAAGAATGGGATGCTCGCGCAAGCAATATGCCAATCCCTAAGCGGTTTCTCAGGTATCGAAGTCGGACAAAGTTTTCATATGGGAGTGTTGTGCTTTGCTATGCTTTACAGTCCTTTGGGGATGGTATTAGGATTGTTCATGAACATCCGGTCAAGAAAAAACGAATATGAGGCTGATCGGTTTGCTGCAATGAACCTGCAATCAGAATCCCTGCAATCTGCATTAAAAAAATTATCGGTAACCAATCTTAGCAATCTTCGGCCTCATCCACTCTATGTATTTTTCTATTATTCACATCCGCCGCTGTTGCAACGGTTATCGGCCCTTAAAGATCTTTCTTCGACATTGCCCAGTAAACAATCCCAATCATAATAGCGGAGTAAAGAATCGGAATCAGGCATGCAGTAAAGGTGACTCCCCGCTGTAATTCAAAACCCATTACCTTCTTGAGAATGGGTATTGCAGGATATTCCGTTACCGAAATGGCAGTATTTATCGGAAGATAGTTATATATCTTGTTCTTAAATATAAATGGGCTTCTGAGAAAACCACTGATAATTGGTTCGATAATAAGTGAATAAAGAGTAAAGATAGCGATCGACAAGCCGGTATTACGAAGCATGAAAGCCAGAAAAAAAGCATAGATTAGAAAAGCCAGGATCGATACAAAAAATCCTAGAATAAACGGAATCCCTTTGCTAAAAATTGCCATATCGGTAAAACCCGAATGGGAAACTCCAATAATAAACGAACCTATGGCCAGGACAATCGTAATCAATAATGCCATTATAAAGATTATCTGAAGTTTGGAAGTCATAAATTCCGCTTTGCTCATTCCGTTTATAATGTTCTGCCGGATTGTTTTAAAGGTAAATTCGTTAGTGATAAGGATCATAATGATAATGGCAGGAAAAATCAACACAAAACGTATACTCGCAAAAAAAGCAAGATTCTGCCACACATCGGGGAAATAATAAATCGTAACATGCGGAAAGGGAATGGGCATGTGGCGGTTCATGTCATCAACCATGTTGTTGATCATGAATTCAGCCAGCAAAATACCACAGCAAAGAAAAAAGAAATAGAGTCCAAAAAGAATCCAGAAGATTTTATAGGGGAGAATCTTTTTTAATTCGATTTTTAGTAGTTTGATCATATTTTTTCCTCCAAAAGTTCCAGGAAATGTTGTTCTAAACTCCTTTTACGCTCCGTAAGATGCGTCAGGACTACACCTTGCTGGTAAAGAAACGAATTGATCTCATTGGGTTGTACCTCACCCTTAAAATAGACTTGAAGCAGTAATCCCGTTTCTGAAAAGGATTGGAATAATGGATGCGTTGAGATCGCTTTTTGAAGCATATCCGGATCTGTAGAAGATAATTCAAATGAATCTGAAATTGCAAGCACCTTGCTTACTTCACCCGAAAATAATTTCTTCCCTTTGTTAAGGACCGATACATGAGTGCATATCTTCTGAACCTCGTCTAATAAATGCGAAGCAAGAATGATGGTCATTCCAAGTCCGGCTACCTTTATGATCAATTCCCTGACTTGGGCAATTCCTTGCGGGTCCAGACCATTTGTCGGTTCGTCAAGAATTAGTACCTCAGGGTTGCCAAGCAGAGCGGATGCGATTGCAAGACGTTGCTTCATCCCGAAAGAATAGGTCTTAAACTTTGAATTTCGGCGTTCATAAAGTCCTGTGAGTTTTAAAACCCTTTCGATATCGTCATAATCCTGATCCCTGATATCAGCAACGACCTGGAGGTTTCTGTAGGCAGTCAGGTAAGGAAAAAAATTAGGACTTTCAATTACCGATCCTATCCGCTTCCGGCTTTCCTTGCTTGGAGGAGAATCAAACCACGAAAAGGAACCCTTGTTTGATTTGACAAGGTCAAGTATAATACTGAGAGTGGTGGTTTTACCACTGCCATTCGGACCCAGTAGTCCGAAAACTTGTCCTTGTAAAACTTCAAAGGAGAGATCGTTGACGGCCTGGATCTTTCCGTATCGCTTAGACAAGGATTGAATGGATAGGATTGTATTCAACAGATTGCAGTTATGTAATCGTTTATTAGTTGGTTTTAGACGTGAGGTTCTAAAGTTTGTTACAATATCCTGTAGAAAATTACCGGTAAAGAAGGAAAACACAGGGTCGTTTCTTGATATCAGGTATTCCTTTTTTCCAATTGTTAATGGATTTGACACCGATCCATTCCGAATGGGTGGTCAGGTCAACGGCAAGACAAAGCAGAGTATCATCCTTACAGGTTTCCATCAATGATTGAATCATTTGATTGTTCCGGTAAGGAGTCTCAATGAAGAGTTGGGTCTGGTTTTTTTCATAAACCGCTTTTTCAAGTTCCCTGATTTTCTTTTTTCGCTTTTCCCGCTCGACCGGAAGATATCCTACGAAACAAAAATTCTGTCCGTTAAAACCCGATGCCATAAGGCTAAGCAAAAGGGATGATGGACCGGTGAGTGGAATGACCTTGATCCCGTGCTCATGCGCCAGACTTACAAGGGTAGAGCCGGGATCGGCGATACAAGGAGTACCGGCTTCTGACAACAGGCCAATATTCTTTCCCGATTTTGCCGCGTCGAGATAGGTGGAAAGATCCGAGTGTTTCGTATGCTCGTTCAGCAGCAAAAAGGTAATTTCCTCAAAGGGTTTCTCAAAACCTGTCATTCTTAAATATCGCCGTGCGGTGCGAATTTCTTCAACTATAAAGATGTCGATCGTCCTAAGAATCTCTACAACTCCATCAGGAATTATATTTTTTACCGGACTATCACCGAGCAGTGTCGGGATTAAAAATAAACTACCCTTTTTCATATAAATTCCATGGCAAATCTTTTAAATCGACATTTCCACCGGAAATAATAATTCCGACATTTTTATTACGGATATCCACTTTCTTCTCAAACAAAGCAGCAACAGGAACCGCAGAGGAGGGTTCAATGATTATTTTCATTCTTTCCCAAATATAGCACATAGACGAAATTATTGCCTCTTCACTTACCGTTATAACATCGCTAACATACTTTAACATGATTGGGAATGTCAGTGATCCCAGAGAAGTTCTTAGTCCGTCGGCGATGGTCTTGGGATCATGTGAAGGAATAAATCTTTTTGCTTTGTATGATTGCCAGGCATCATTGGCTGTTTCCGGTTCAACAGCAATTACTTTGGTATCGGGAGAAAAATAAGCAGCACTTAATAAGGTTCCGCTGAGCAGACCGCCTCCGCCAACTGGGACAAGGATGATATCGAGTTTATCCAGGTCAGTTATCATTTCAAGTGCTGCAGTGGCCTGTCCGGCAATGATCCGAAAATCATTATAAGGATGAATTTCAGTAGCATTGGTCTCCTTCAGCACTTTTTTCAGGGTTTCCTCTCTCGCCTTCAAAGTAGGTTCGCAAAAAAAGATCTTTCCTCCATATCCTTCGACTGCCTCCACTTTTACACGGGAAGAGTTTCTTGGCATAACGATATATGCCTTCGTGTTTACCAGGGTTGCTCCCCATGACAACGCCTGTGCATGATTCCCTGAAGAATGTGTCGCTACTCCACCCGGAATCTGCTCCGGGTTAAGAGATAATACCGTGTTTGTTGCTCCCCTGGCTTTAAAAGCTCCGGTTTTTTGAAAATTTTCACATTTGAAAAAAATATTAGCATTGAATTTTCGGTTCATGGTGCTGGATGATAAAACCGGTGTGTAGTTGACATAAGGTTTTATGCGATCGGCAGCTTTGAGAATAGCTGGAGCATCAGGAAGAAAATATTGGTTGGTAGCCATTATTTCTTTGTCATTTGCGTAATGTTGTCAGCGATAATTTCACAAGCCGGTTTGAGCAGGTTGTAAACCTTTTCGAAGGCATTCAGATCGTCATACCAGGGATCGGGTACCGGAAGGTCTTTACCAGGATAAACAACATTCAGAATATAATTGATTTTTTTTCTTTCATCCTCATTTCTTGCTAAACGGTTTAACCTGTAAAAATGTGATGAATCCATGACATAGATTCTGTCGAAGTTGTTGAAATCCTCCATCGAAAATAAGCGTGACACATGATGAGAAATATCAATCCCATGTTCCTGGGCTACAAATTGTGCTCGGGGATCTGGATGATCTCCGATATGAAAAGATTCAAACCCGCAGGAGTCAACCATGGCGTGGATTGCATTTTTAGATAATTGATCTTTCAAGATACCTTCAGCAAGAGGGGACCGGCAAATATTACCGGTACAAACGAACAGTATCCTTATCAAGATGAATGAATTTTATAATTTGATGCGCTTATCTAATTCCTCAACAAACTGGCGGAATTGTTTATCGGTTTCGACGAGATTATTTACAGTGCGGCAGGCGTGTAACACGGTTGCATGATCTTTATTTCCGCAATGTAATCCGATGCTGGCCAGGGAAGCCTTCGTATGTTTCTTGGAAAAGTACATCGATAATTGCCTGGCCTGGACAATCTCCCTTTTGCGGGTTTTTGAATGTATTAATTCGACGGGTATGTTAAAGTAATCGCAAACCACCTTTTGTATGTAATCAATGGATATTTCCCTGGATGTGTTTTTTACAAATTTGTCAATCATTTGCTTGGCAAGCTCAAGAGTGATTGTTTTTTTGTTCAATGATGATTGCGCAAGCAATGAAATCAACGCCCCTTCCAGTTCCCTGATGTTGGTATTGATACTGTATGCTAAATATTCGACAACCTCTGATGGGATTTGAATCCCGTCATTGTAAAGTTTTTTATGTAGGATGGCAATTCTGGTTTCGAGATCCGGAACCTGAAGATCGGCGGAAAGACCCCATTTAAAGCGGGAAAGTAAGCGTGGTTCAATCCCTTTCATCTCCACAGGAGGCTTATCGGAAGTCAAAACAATTTGATTGCTTTTTTGATGAAGATGATTGAAGATATGGAAAAAGACATCCTGAGTCTTTTCTTTTCCGGCAAGGTTATGAATATCGTCGATGATCAATACATCGATTATCTGGTAGAAATGGATGAAATCATTTTGGTTATTATTCTTGACAGAATCAATAAACTGATTGATAAATTGGTCTGTCGTTACATATAACACGGTTTTTTCAGGGAAATTATTTTTTACCTGCAAGCCAATTGCATGTGATAGATGAGTTTTCCCCAATCCGGTATGACTATATATTAATAATGGATTGAAAGCCGTTTTTCCGGGGTTATTGGCAACTGCAAAACCTGCAGAGCGGGCTAAGCGATTGCAGTCCCCCTCCACAAAATTTGTGAAAGAATAACTCTCTATGAGTTGAGAATTTACTTTGATTTTCCTTAATCCCGGTATAATGAACGGATTAGGTATTTCTTTTGATGTACCTTTATTCAGATCAATAGGCATGGATACAAGGGGATTAGCAGTTGCTTTCTTTTCACTTGTAGGAACATTAATTGTATAAGGACCAGGTTCCTGATCAGAATTGTCAACAATAATACTATATTCCAACCTGCCCTCAGTGCCAAGTTCTTTTTTTACCGTTTTCTTAAGTAATCCGATATAATGCTCCTCAAGCCATTCATAGAAAAATTGACTTGGTACCTGTATGGTCAAAACCTGCTCCTTGATTTTGACAGGTTTTATAGGAAGAAACCAGGTCTTGAAACTTTGATAATTGATATTATCTTTAATTACTTTTAGGCAATTTTCCCAAACTTCGACTGCGTTTTTTTCCATTAATTTGATAACCTTGAAAGTTAGATGTTTGAGGTTTACTTTAATTGATTTTTTATCAAGGTGTTAGATTTTGTCCGCAAGTCAAAATCCTTATAGAAAAGAAAACTTGATTTAATTAACAAATTTTAAAAAAAAAAGTTTAAAAAAAAAATGTTTTATGCTTGATTTATTAAAAAAAAACATTAGAGAATTTCTTGAGAAAAATCATACATCGAAATGTTTTAAATATGCCTATTTATCGTTATTTCAATGCCTTGTCACCAATTATCTGAAGGATTATTTTTATTGTTTAGAAAGGGTATAAATTTCATCATGCCTAAATCTCAAATAGTTAGAAAATTCTGGTCCCCTTGTAATTGTTATGCAGACTGAATTTAAATTTCTTTTCAGTCAGTTTGTTCAATCAAGCAAAAATACAGATACACTGGATATCTTTCTCAGGCGCTCCATGACAGTTGCATGCAGACTCTTTCTCAAAGAAAAAACAAAGGTACATTCCTGGTCGATGTTCTTCCTTTGGATTCTTATCTGTGGATTCTTTAGGATTTTCATAGCCTCGTTTAGGTCGGCGAAGTTAAATTTTATTTGGTATTTGACCTCAAGGTACTTTGGGATGATTTCTACATCTTCCAGTGCCCGACGTGCTGCAATGCGATATGCGTTGATAAGTCCCGGAATTCCTAGTTTTGTACCACCAAAATATCGGATAACAATGACAAGCACATCTGAAAGGTTCATTGAGACAATTTGCCCAAGAATCGGCTTACCGGCAGACCCTGAAGGTTCTCCATCATCAAAAGCCCTGTACAAAGTTGCATGTTGCCCCAATAGATATGCAAAACAATGATGATTGGCATCATGATATTCCTTCTTGAGCAATTGAAGCTTCGCGTGAATCTCTTGTTCGGTCGACACCGGAAAAGCAAAGGCCATGAATTTGCTTGCCTTTTCCCGATACACCCCATGCGATTCTTTGGAAATGGAGAAATAGGTATCAGACATAAAAATGATTTCCGCTAAGTTACTTTTATTTTTATTTTCGTGCAATGAAAACCGAAGCGTTACCTGTAAAGAAAATGATTGACTCTTTCCGTAAAACATTGAAGAATTCCTATTCAGGTAATGAAATTATGCAGTTTATCTATATCCTGTTTTCCGAATATCTTAATTGGCCTAAAACACGCATACATTTAGAGCCTGATTTTTTGATTCCTGCCGAAAAAGTATTATTCTTTAATGTTGCCCTGCAAGAGCTTATCAATAAAAAACCTATTCAATATATTATTGGGAAGAGCTGGTTTAATGGAAGAGAACACATAGTGAATCCTGCCGTTTTAATTCCAAGACCGGAAACTGAGGAATTGTGTAACCTCATTGATCTTGATAATTGCCAGGATCGATATAGGGAATTTGCAGTATTGGACATAGGGACAGGGACAGGTTGCATAGCAATTGATCTGAAATTGAAATTCCCAAATGTAAGCGTTGTGGCGGTTGATAATTCACTCAAGGCTTTAGCAACTGCCAAACAAAATGCAAAACTCAATTCAACTGAAATTACTTTTATTGACCTTGATATCCTGGATTCTGAAATGTGGAAACAGGTATCCAAATTTGATATTATTGTTGCAAACCCACCCTATATACTTGAAAGTGAAAAAGGTGAAATGGCGACCAAAGTTACCCACTATGAACCTTCTTCTGCTCTTTTCGTTCCAGATGCTGATCCATTAAAATTCTGTAGGGCAATAGGTAGTTTCGCTTCGAATCATCTTAACCGTTCCGGAAAATTATATCTTGAGATTAATGAACGGTTTGGAATAGAGACGGCTACTTTAATTAAAAATTTTGGTTTCGAAGAGGTTAAAATAGTCAAAGATTTCTTTGGGAAGGAGAGATTTGTGAAAGCTAAGGTCGGAAGATTGCAGAGCCAATTCTGATCATGGTAGTGCCTTCTTCGATAGCTAAGTGATAATCGGAAGACATTCCCATAGAAATTTCACAGAACTCATCACTCAGAGAAAAGTAATCGTTTTTCAAAATCTCAAAATAGTTCTTTAAGGTCTTGAATTCTGACCGAATAACCAATTCGTTGTTCGTGTAAGTTGCCATTCCCATAATTCCTGTGATGCGGATATTTCTCATTGCTTTGTATTCTTCTGAATCAAGAATGGCTCTTCCTTCAAACAAATTAAGTCCAAATTTAGTTTCTTCTGAAGCAATATGAAACTGTAGTAAGCATTGTAAAACGCGGTTATTTCTGATAGCCTCCTTATTAACTTCCTTTAAAAGTCTTAAGCTATCTATACTTTGTATTAGATGAATAAACGACGCTATATATTTTACTTTATTTGATTGCAGGTGCCCGATAAAGTGCCATTCAATGTCGGCCGGGAGGAGAGACCGTTTGGTAATGATTTCCTGGACTTTATTCTCTCCAAACTTTTTATGACCGGTGGAATAAATCAGTAAAATTTCATCTGCATTTACTGTTTTAGTAACAACAATGACCTTAACAGAGTCAGGGATTTCACCTTTAAGCTTTTGAAAATTTTCAACAATTGCCATGAATCAGAAAGTTAATGACAAACAAAAATACTAATTTGACCATATTTCGGTTCGGCTTACCTTTGCACTTTTTTAAGACTATGAAGAAAATTATTTTGTCCTTCTCATCCCAGGTTTTATTCTGGTTACTTTTTTTCAATTTCACCCGACTCCTGTTTATTTTATATTATATTAAAATCATACATATTGAGAACATCCCATTTTTTGAAACAATGGAGGTTTTCTGGTATTCGTTAAAACTTGATTTTGCAACTACATGTTATATAATATTTATACCGTTTCTCATTTTAATTATACAGGGTTTTTGGAATATTAAATGGTTAGATAGGGTCAATCAGATCTATACGGGCATTATCATATTTTTTTATTCTCTTTTGACAGTAGCCGAAATGGGTATCTATGCTGAATGGAAAACCAAATTGGCATACAAAGTCATTAAGTATCTCTATCATCCTTCCGAGATCTATAACTCGGCAGAAACGGGAACATTCTTTTTATTGATTTTTTTGTTTGTCGTGATTTTCTCTGTTGGATTGTTTATTTACCTGGAAGTTTTTTTTATTCAAATTGAAACCAGGAAAAGAAAGTTTTTGCCGAACTTGATTTTTACTACCCTTACCCCAGTCTTCCTTTTTATTGGAATGCGTGGTGGTGTGCAACAAATCCCGATAAACCAAAGTGAATCCTATTATTCCGATCACAATATCCTCAACATCGCAGCTGTTAATAATGCCTTCAATTTATATATCAGTGTATTCGAGAATCTTCCAAACTTTGCAAGAAATCCTTATGTTTTCATGGATGAAAAAAAAGCAAAGAGAATAGTTGAAAGAATATATTCATCATCAAATGATTCCACAATAAACATTCTAACTACCAATCGCCCGAATATTGTGATTCTCATCCTTGAAAGCTGGTCAGCCGACCTGATTGCGGATTTGGGTGGAAAACCTGGGATAACCCCTGAATTCACAAAGCTGGAAAAAAACGGGATTTTGTTTGATCAGATATATGCTTCAGGATCCAGATCAGAACAAGGGATGGCATCAATTTTTGGAGGATTTCCGGCCCACCCGATTTCAAGTATAACCGTTCAACCGGATAAATTCGTTAAACTCCCAAGTTTGCCAAAAATGTTAAAATCAAATGGATACTCATCATCCTTTTATTTTGGTGGTCAGCTTATTTATGGAAATATCAAGAGTTATATCATATATAATGGTTTTGATAAGATTATGGAGGTTTATGATTTCCCAAAAAACTTTCCACGAGGGAAATTGGGAATTCATGATGAGTTTACTCTCGGATATATGCTGAAGGATCTAAATGATATGAAGCAACCTTTTTTTTCAAGCTTGTTTACGGTAAGTACACATTCTCCCTGGGATCAACCATTCCCAAAACTTATTAAATGGGGTGAAAATGAACGGGAATATATTAACGCTGCTTATTATACCGATCATTGTCTTGGGAAGTTCTTTAAAAATGCTGAAAAGCAATCTTGGTATTCCCAGACACTATTTATTATTGTCGCCGATCATAGTCACAACTCATATCGAAATTGGCATGTAGAATCAAAGGAGTACCATAGAATTCCTTTATTATTTATAGGTGGGGCTATAAAAAAGGAATTCCTTGGTACAGTCTGTCATAAACTTGGCGACCAGTATGACATAGCTGCAACCCTGCTGGCACAACTGAACATTCCCCATACAGGTTTCAAATGGAGCAAAAATTTATTGGACATAAACAGCCCGGAATTTGCCTATTATTCAACAGAAGATGGTGTTGGATGGATAAGACCCAACGCATATTTTACGTATGAAAAGAAACCTAATTATTATTATTGGTGGACCGATCCAAAAACACCTGATTCCATCTTAAATGAAGGCAAGGCTTATTTACAAATGGTATTTAGTGAATATTTGAATGATTGACTGTTTCCTATGACAATAAGTGAACAACCAACCCAGAACGTAATTTAGGTTCGAACCAGGTTGTCTTAGGAGGCATAATATTCCCGGTGTCAGCAATATCAATTAACTGTTTCATTGAAACTGGAAAAAGTGCAAATGCCGCTTTCATCTCACCACTATCAACGCGTACTTTAAGTTCTCCTAATCCACGTATTCCACCAACAAAATCAATACGATTTGAAGTACGCTGATCTTTAATGCCTAGAATATTGTCAAGAACAAGTCTTGACAGTATGGTTACATCCAAAACACCAATGGGGTCATTATCATTAAAGGTTTCTGGCTTAGCAGATAGGGAATACCACTTCCCATCCAGGTATAAAGAAAAAGTATGCAATTTATCAGGCTTGAAAATGGTTGTACCCTTTTCCTCAATATTAAAAATAGATGAAAGCTGATTCAGAAATTCCTGATCTTTCAATCCGTTCAAATCCTTCACAACGCGATTGTAATCGATTATTGAAAGCTGGTTATCCGGAAAATGAACTGCCAGAAAGTAATTATACTCCTCAGTTCCTCGATGTTCAGGATTATTTTTTTTCTTTTCGTTGCCCACCAGTGCTGCTGCTGCAGTACGGTGATGGCCATCGGCAACATAGGTGAAAGGAATTGCCGCGAAAAGCTGAATAATTCTTTCAATCAAAGAATTTTCGCTTATAACCCAAAAATGATGACCTATACCGTCGACTGAAGTAAAATCATATTCCGGTTCGTGAGTTTTAATAAACGTTGCAACGATTTCATCAATAGCAGGAACTGCAGGATACGTAAAGAATACCGGTTCCATATTTGCATCTGTTATCCTGACATGTTTCATCCGGTCCTCTTCTTTATCCTTCCTGGTCAATTCGTGTTTTTTAATAATGCCATTCATATAATCTGCGACACCGGCGCATCCAACAATTCCATATTGTCTCTTGCCATTCCTGGTTTGAGCATAAATGTAAAGATGATCTGAACCATCTGGAATAAGCCATCCTTTTTCCCTGAAAATTTGAAAGTTTTCTTTTGCCTTTTCATAAACGGAAGGATCATGTATGTCGATTGACTTTGGAAGATCGATTTCAGGTTTAATAATATGCAATAGTGAATATGGATTCCCTTCTGCTTCTTTTCTCGCTTCTTCCGAGCTTAGTACGTCATATGGCCTTGATGCCAGTTCCATTGCAATATTTTTTGGTGGACGTAAACCCCTAAAAGCTTTTAAAATAGCCATAAAATATGGTTTATTATTTGATTATGAACAACTATGGAAATTGGGAAAAGTTACCGATGAAAAAACTCAATTTGTATCTTCGTCGTTGTCTTGTTCTCCGGGTTTAACGCTTCGTTGTAAAGAGCCGATAAGTGCGCCTATCATCTTAGTCATTTCCATCAACTGGTTTTTTGATTCATCATAGGACTGTTTTGAAATAAAACTGCGACTTTGGGCAACAGTTGAGAGCACCACGCATTCTCGTACCGAGCTTTTTGCCATTTTTAAATAGTATACGAACTGACTTTTATTTCTTGAAGAGCCCTCAGCAATATTTAATGCGATTCCTTGAGCCGAAACTAAAAACCGGTCAAAGAAAGATTTTGTAAAGGGATCATTATTTGCATTTTTAGTCATTGAATATACCCAGTTAATATACTCAAGAGCCTTGTGATAAATTCTTAAATCCTCAAATCTAAAAAAGGTAGTGGGTCTTTCTTGTTCGTTTTCCATGGTTGAAGTAGACGATTAAATTATGACTAAGACGCGGAGTATATATCAAGTTTGACGTGACTTCAGATCAGAAATAATTCTATTTGTTCACCTGGAACTTTTTGTCCCCGTGTTTAAGAAAGTTAACTATTTGTTTTGCGGCTGCTATCCCTGCATTGATATTGGCTTCTTCTGTCTGTGCACCCATTTTTTTTGGCGTACAGAAATACCTGCTTTTAAAATTTGCTTCGATATCAGCTTTGTTTGTAGGTTCTACATCAGACAAATATGCAAAGTCTTTCCGTTCCTGAAACATCTTTAGTAAATCTGCTTCATTGATGACTTCAGAACGGGCAGTATTGATCAGACAGGCAGGGATAGGCATTTTTGATAATAACGAAAAGTTTATCGATTGTTTAGTCTGACTATTGGCCGGGATATGAATTGAGATAAAATTACAGGTAGTGTATAATTCGTTTTCAGATCCAAGCCATTTTACTCCGTCACCAACTATTGTTTCTTTAGGAATGAAGGGGTCATATGCATAAATATCCATTCCAAATCCTTTTGCTATGCGAGCAACATTCTTCCCCACATAACCATAGGCATGAATCCCAAGTTTCTTTCCCATTAGTTCATGCCCTGATTTTCCATTAAAGAAATTACGAGCATAAAAAACCATCATACCTATCGCAAGTTCGGCAACGGCATTGGAATTTTGTCCTGGAGTGTTCATGGCAACAACGTTCCTGGCGGTTGCGGCCTGAAGATCGATATTATCATAACCGGCACCGGCACGGACTATAATCTTGAGTTTCGAACCTGCTTCGATTACATCTTTGTTTGCTTTATCACTTCTAATAATGACGGCGTCAACATCAGCGATAGCTTTTAGAAAATCATCCTGGCTGGTATAGTTTTCAAGTAAAACGATTTCAAAACCAGCCTCCTCAACCACTCTCCGGATTCCTTTAACAGCAATGGGCGCAAAGGGTTTATCCGTGGCAATAAGTACTTTTGTCATATTTGATTATTTTGATCAGCTATTTACTTTTTCAAATTCGGTCATGCAATCAATTAAAGCCTGGACACTTTCAATTGGTAATGCATTATAGGTGGAAGCACGGAAACCACCGACTGAACGGTGTCCCTTTATGCCAACCATTCCTTTTGTTTTTGCAAAATCCATGAACATTTCTTCCTTGTTCTTATATTGATCTTTCATGACAAAGCAAATGTTCATCAACGACCGTGAATCCTTTTCAACAGTCCCAACGAACATTTTGCTGTTATCAATAGCATCATAAAGCAATTGAGCTTTTTTCCTGTTCATTTCTTCCATCACCCCAATACCTCCTAATGCTTTAATCCATCTCAATGTTTCAAGACAAGTATAAATTGCGAAGCACGGAGGGGTATTATACATTGAACCATCCTTTATATGAGTAGCATAATTCAACATGGTTGGAATTTTTCTGTCAACTTTACCAAGTATACCCTCTTTAATGATAATAAAAGTCACCCCGGCCGGACCGAGATTCTTCTGGGCGCCTCCATAAATCAACGCATACTTTGAAATGTCAACAGGTCGGCTAAGGATATCTGAAGACATATCTGCCACTAAGGGTACAGGACTCGAAATATCATACCTTATTTCACTACCGAAAATTGTATTGTTGGTAGTAATGTGGAAATAATCTGCATCTGCAGGAATAGTATAATTTTTAGGAATATAAGTAAAGTTCTTATCTCCGGAAGAGGCTACAATATCAACCGGACCAAACATCTTTGCCTCTTTGATCGCTTTTTGTGCCCATGAACCTGTTTCCAGGTAAGCAGCTTTTGTTTTTAAAAGGTTATATGGAACCATGCAGAATTGTGTACTCGCACCGCCGCCAAGAAATAATACATGGTATCCGGCGGGAATATTCATAAGTTCTTTGAAGAGTGCAACAGCTTCATCAATAACCGCTTGAAAATCTTTACTACGGTGCGAAATTTCCAAAATTGACATTCCGCAACCGTTCAGGTCCAGAACAGCTTTTGCTGTATTTTCGATGGCAATCCTAGGGAGGATAGAGGGACCAGGATTAAAGTTGTGTTTTTTCATAAAATGAGGATTTAAATATTATGTTTTTTTACGAAATCACATTGACCTGCAATAATAATAAAACAATGTAAACGAAATGAATTATCAGATCAAAAAATTTAAAAAATGATGAAAGTTAAAACTTACATCATGCATGACTTTTGGTAAGTATATTTCGAAAATCTTAATTTTGTATAAAGAAACACAAATGACCTTAAACGAACGTATAGAATCCTTTAAGAAACTTGGCGAAATCCTTAGACAATATCCGAATAAGAAGACTAACAAGGTGGATATAATATTAAGAGCAGCTGCCCGGAGAGCTGAAGTCGAAAATCCATGGTTTACCCAGGACCAAATCTGTAAGTCTTTAAATGCAATAGGGGAGTCGCTTCAGGATAAAAAAATTAATACTTGGCTCGAACCTTATATCCACCGGATCAAGTCCTCAATTAATTCTCAAACCGTTGGTATCGTCATGGCTGGGAATATCCCGGCTGTCGGTTTTCATGATTTTTTATGTGTCTTAATCAGTGGAAATGCCATGATTGGAAAATTATCTTCACAAGACGCCCAATTACTCCCGGCTCTCGGATCGATATTAAACGAGACTAATAAGGAATGGGAATCCACCATCTCCTGGACAACTGATAAGCTAACTTCTTTTGATTCGCTCATTGCCACTGGGAATAATAATTCGGCCAGGTATTTTGACTATTATTTCAGAAATCATCCGCACCTTATCAGAAAAAATAGAACTGGGATTGCAATAATTACCGGGAACGAATCTAAAGCAGAATTAGATGGTATTGCCAACGATATTATGTTATACTTCGGTCTGGGCTGCCGTAATGTTTCGAAAATATTTATCCCCGAAAACTATGACTTTACAAGGCTACTCCAAGCCCTGAATGTTTATTCCCATTATTCACAGCATAATAAGTATCGAAATAATTATGAATTCCGGAAATCCTGTTTTCTGCTTAATAACATATCATTCATTGATTCAGGGTTTTTACTGTTGAGCCAGAGTGCTTCTCTTACTTCACCGGTTGCAGTGGTTAATTTTGAATTTTATTCTCGGATTAATGAAATTCAAGCTTTTATAAATAAGGAAATGGAATCAATTCAATGCATAGTCTGTAATTTTAATTTGCCAGTCCCTCATGTACTTCCTGGTATGACTCAAAAACCTGAATTGTGGGAATATCCGGATGGCGTTGATACCATGGACTTCTTATTACCCAAATATTCTACCTAATAATGTTTGGATTTCAAATTAAAATCCTTAATTTTGCATCCGCATTTAAAAATATCAATAATGAAAAAAGATATTCATCCAAAAGATTATAGATTAGTGGTTTTTAAAGATATGTCGAATGAATACGCCTTTCTTTCAAAATCGACTGTAAAAACCAAAGAAACAATCATTTGGGAAGATGGTCTCGAGTATCCACTGGTTAAGCTTGAAATTTCTCATACTTCTCATCCTTTCTACACAGGCAAAATGAAATTAGTCGACACAGCAGGACGCGTGGATAAATTCAAGAGCAGGTATCAGAAACATATCGACATGAAGGCGAACAAATAAGATCAATAATAATTATGAAAAAGCTTCCGTTCTTTTTAATGGAGGCTTTTTTTTATTTATGGAAGTTTCTAAATTTGCAAAAGAGAAGATAGTTAGCCCTAAAAATAAACCCTTTGCAGCATGAATTATATTCTTTTTGATGAAAGTGTCGTAAAGACGAATTTGCTGCCTCTTACTTTTATGCGTCCAGTCGCAGATATCCGAATTGGCATTATGACCATTCGCGAAAAGTGGGAAAAATGTTTAAAAAAGAAAACTTCCACGCTTACAGATTTGTATCTCTCACGAAAATTTCCCATTGTTAAAGAACGGGAAAATGTTTTGATTAATGGGTCTGTTTGTCCAAATGATGAGATCATTAATGCTGTCAAAAAGTTAAAACCAAACCAGATTGTTGTCCATAATGATACTATCATTGCCTTACATGTTAGAGAAGAAGAACTCGATAGAGTTGGAGAACCTACTTCTGAGGGCATTGAAGAAATCACTATTCATTCTTCCCCATTAAAAATTAATTATACTTGGGACATTTTTGCAAAAAATGATGCAGCAATAAAGGAAGATTTTATATTACTTACTAAAGGTAAGAAATCCCAGAAACTAAGCCCAACTAACAGGTTCCTGGGCGAAGAGAATATCTTTGTTGAAAAAGGTGCAAAAGTTGAATTTGCAACTTTGAACGCTACGACTGGTCCAATCTATATAGGGAAAGATGCAGAGATCATGGAAGGGGCAGTTATTAGGGGACCATTTTCACTCTGTGACCATGCTCAGGTAAAAATGTCCGCAAAAATTTATGGCCCGACTACAATCGGACCCTATTGTCGTGTCGGGGGTGAGGTGAACAATTCTGTTTTCTTTGCCTATTCAAACAAAGCCCATGATGGATTTCTCGGTCATTCTGTCATCGCCGAGTGGTGCAACATCGGAGCCGATTCCAATGCTTCCAATTTAAAAAACACTTACGAAGCAGTCCGCTTATGGAGCTATGGAAAACAGACCTTTGTAAATACCCATCTTCAATTTTGCGGATTAATCATGGGTGACCATTCAAAATGTGCAATTAATACCATGTTCAATACCGGAACCGTTGTCGGCGTTAATGCAAATATCTTTGGTCCCGGTTTTCAGCGAAATTTTATTCCATCCTTTACTTGGGGTGGAACTGCCGGACATAGTAATTATAATGTCAATAAAGCACTTGAAGTTGCTGAAATTGTTTTTAAACGCCGACATAAGATTTTCGATGAAATTGAACGGGACTTACTCGTAAGCGTTTATAATCTAACTCTTAAAAACAAATACCTATAATCCAGTCTAATAAATACTGGCACACATCTTGTCTTTTATCTTTCCCGAACTTTTATTTCTGTTTACTGACATTCTGACGGAATTTAGATTATGAAATATTCATACAAACATTGTACAAAAAACTGTGGATGATAACAATGAATATTCCATATGACAATTTGAATCAAAAATATTAATAGATGAACAATACAAACGAGCAACGTTTTTTTATGATTTCGGACTTAGTTGATAACGAGGCAGAATTTATTCCCTTGCTTTCCGCCGAGGATGAAGAAGCCATGAATGCACAACAGGTTCCTTCATTACTCCCAATCTTACCATTGAGAAATACGGTGTTATTTCCTGGTGTCGTGATTCCCATCACCGTTGGAAGGGATAAATCAATTAAACTTATCCGCGATTATTATAAGGGTGATCGAATTATAGGTGCTGTCTCTCAAAAAGATGCGGTAGTGGAGGACCCTGAATTCTCCGATCTGAATACGGTTGGTACAGTAGCCTATATCATAAAGATACTACAAATGCCCGACGGTAGTAATACCGCAATAATCCAGGGAAAAAGAAGGTTCCGGATCGTCGAACCCATTCAAACGGATCCATATTTTATTGCACGTGTAAATGAATTTGATAAACCTGAGCTCCAACTTCAGGAGACAAAGGAATTTAATGCCTTGATTTCTAGTCTGAAAGATCTGGCTATTCAAATTATTAACAAATCTCCTAATATTCCATCCGAAGCGACATTCGCTATAAAAAATATTGAGAGTTATTCATTTCTGGTTCATTTTATCTCTTCAAATCTTACTATAGACTTGCAAGAAAAGCAAAAACTACTGGAGATGAATGACCTAAATGAACGAGCCAACAGGGTTTTGATCTATCTCACGAAAGAACTCCAAATCATTGACTTGAAACAGCAGATTCAAAATAAGGTTAAAACTGATCTTGATAAACAACAAAGGGATTACTTTTTAAACCAACAGCTCAAGACGATCCAGGAAGAATTAGGCGGGAGTCCGAATGCACAGGAGGTAAACTCCTTGCGGGAACAGTCCATAAATAAAAAATGGTCCAAGGAGGTCGCTGAAATTTATGAGAAGGAATTAAATAAACTTCAGCGGATGCATCCTGCAGCGGCAGAATATTCAATACAAGTCAGTTATTTGGAGACTTTTGTTCAACTTCCCTGGAATGAGTATACCCTAGATAATTTAGATCTAAATCATGTCCAGCAGATTTTAGATGAGGATCATTATGGTTTGGAGAAAGTTAAGGAAAGAATAGTTGAATATTTAGCGGTTATTGCCTTAAAGCGTGATTTAAAATCACCTATCTTATGCCTTGTTGGTCCCCCAGGCGTGGGTAAAACTTCATTAGGGAAGTCCATTGCACGGGCATTAGGGCGTAAATACACCAGAATGTCGCTCGGGGGACTTAGAGACGAATCGGAACTGAGAGGACATAGGAAAACCTATATCGGAGCCATGCCCGGAAGAATCATTCAAAGTCTGAAAAAAGTCAAATCTTCAAATCCGGTTTTCGTATTGGATGAAATTGATAAAGTTGCTGGCATGAACATTAGTGGCGATCCGCAAGCCGCACTATTGGAAGTTTTGGACCCGGAACAAAACTCAGCATTTTACGATAACTACCTAGAAGTGGAATATGATCTTTCCCACATCATGTTTATTGCTACTGCCAATACACTAAGCACTGTACACCCGGCTCTTCGTGACCGGATGGAGGTGATCGATTTACCTGGCTACCTTCTTGAAGAAAAGATTGAAATTGCCCTGCGTCATTTACTGACCAAGCAACTTAAGGAACACGGATTGAAAAAGAATCAACTGATTTTTAACAGATTAATCATAGGAAAAATTATTGACGATTATACACGTGAATCTGGTGTTAGAGGTCTGGAAAAGTCCATTGCACGTATCATTCGTTATAAAGCTAAATCAATTGTAACAAAAGAAAAATTCAACCGAAACCTTAAAATTGAAGATCTGAAAAAAATAATGGGTCCACCTCTTTTCCAAGTTGAAAAATACCTGAATAACGAAATCGCAGGGGTGGTGACCGGTCTTGCTTGGACATCAGCAGGAGGTGAGATACTTTTTGTCGAAGTCAGCCTCAGCAAAGGCAAAGGAGATTTGACACTAACAGGAAACCTTGGAGATGTCATGAAAGAATCAGCCTCAATTGCATTAGCTTACCTAAAAGCACATTGTGCCGTTTTTCAAATCGATACTGATGTATTCGGGAAATGGAATATTCATATTCATGTGCCTGAAGGAGCTACACCAAAGGATGGACCGTCTGCGGGAATCACCATGTTCACTGCTCTGGCATCTGCATTTACACAGAGAAAAGTAAAGGATCGAATGGCAATGACGGGAGAAATAACCCTAAGGGGTAAAGTTCTTCCGGTTGGCGGAATCAAGGAAAAAATTCTTGCAGCAAAACGATCCAGCATAAAACATATAATCTTATCGAAAGAAAATCAGAAAGAAATCGAGGAAATTAAGTCGGAATATATTACCGGTTTAGTATTCCATTATATTGAAGAGATGAAGGAAATAAATGATATGGCTTTACTGAAAGTAAAAGTGGCGGATCCCATAACCCTGTCATAATTTTATAACAGTCTTGTTTTCCTGATAATTCACATTTTCAAATAGAATTGAATATATTCCCTTCGAGTATAAATCCCCCGGTAGGGTGAACTGGAATTTACCTCTTTCGTGCTTCTTGTCAATCAACTTTTTTATAGCTTTCCCACTGCTGTCTATGATGGAAATTTTAACGTTACCTGGGGAATTTACTTGATAAGTTATCCTTGTCTGGTCGGAAAAAGGATTTGGAAAAACTTGAAGACAATTGTCCGGGAATAAAGGCTCGGAATCGGTAATTCCGACAATGGTTGTAGCTTGTTTTAGGAGAATGTTTCTATATGGATCAAAGATTAGACTGGTGGGTTGTTTCGTAAAAGTAAATTCAAAATATTGAGGATTTGAATCATTTATCACCTGGATTAAAGTGTCTGTACCATCAATAAATTCAATACTTAATTGTATAGGCATTTTAAAGATAACAGTGTTGGTCTGAATTTGATTAATGTTAACATTGACTTTCCAATTTCCACCTAAATCAACAAAACCAACGGTATTTTCATAGATTGGATGATTTGGAGAGTAAACCCATTCATCAAAAAACCACTGCATATCCTGCCCGCTCACAAGGTTGGTCTTTGCGAGTAAATCTTCAGTGATAGCATTTTTATACATGAAATTAGTGTCGGTGGCATAATTGTTTAAAACAAGGAAGAAAGTTGAATCACCAAGCACATATCGTAATTGATGGAGAACACATGCACCTTTGTTATAGGACATGGCTTCATTGTAAAGCTGACTTCCCGGGGGAGTATGTATAGCCCATGAGGGATTATATAAAGGCCAGCCAGGATTATTGTTAAGGTAATAATTAGCCAGAATATTCATCTTGTTTTTATAGGCGTCATATCCATTTTCATGCTCAACCCATAAATTGGTACAATAAGTACCAAATCCTTCGTTTAACCAGATATCCGCCCAGGTACCACAGGTGATCAAATCGCCGAACCATTGATGAGAATGTTCATGAGCAATCAGACTTGCATTTGAATAACCACCGGGCATTAGATTAACCATTGTCTGATTTTCCATTCCACCCCATGGGAACGAACTGTTTAAAGTCGCAAATCCGATTTTCTCAAGAGCATAATCACCAAATTTCTCAGAATAAAAATCCGTTAACGGGGTTAAAATTCCATTAATAGTACTAAGGTTTTCCCCTGATTTGTAATATAATACGATTGGAATACTGTCGTCTGGATTTGATAATTTGTGCCAGAATCCTTTGTGTATTAAAAAATTATTTTTTGAAGAAAGGGTGATCAGGTACGTCGATAACGGATATTCACTAACCCAATGATATATCAACGTATCAGCGTTAATAGTCGAGTCGGCTAATGTTCCGTTAGAACCTAATTTGACAGATAAAGGGACTTTTACATGAAAATCCCACAGTGCTTTGTCTGATGGACGATCCCAGCACGGAAACCATTTTCTGGCACCTTCAGGGGGACAGTCCGTAAAAACGTATCCTCCCGAAACATAAAATGCATTATCACCGACATTCTTGTGTTGGTAATAAATTTTTATATCTGCGATTTCACCCGGAAAATAAGTTTTATTCAGCTGGATTGTCAATGTATCGTTTAGATGATTGAAGGAAGAACCATTCAAACGAACGGAATCAATAATCAACGATGAATTAACAGCGTTTAATTTGATCTCTGAAAGAGTAGAATCAACTTTTATTGTGATAACTTCAACTCCTTTAAATGATTTTGGATATGGACTTGTATAGCAAGTGAATATATTTATGTCCAGTGAATACTTCAACACATTATAACTATGTTGCATGTAGAAATGTGCGGTATCTGATGTGTTTTTAACTACTGGAAAACAATAGGAGGACGAGGAAATCCCTAAAAATAACGCTCCAAAAAGCAGGATAATGATACGCATAATTGGTACTAGTTTACTATCATTTTTCTTGTCTGAATATTGTCACCGGCTTGTAAAGTATAGAAATAAATTCCAGGCTCTAACAAGGAACAGTCTAATTTATAAGAATACTTTCCAATTTCTTTGAATTCATTTATGGGGACGAGTATACTCTTTCCAATGATATCAGTGATTTCAAGTTTAACATGCACCGCTTCATTTATTTCAAAGATGATATTAGTATTATCCGTAACAGGATTTGGATAATTTTGAAGATGATGGACCTTAGCTGAATTAATGGTAGCCGGTTCAATTCCTACTACAGTGTTCCCTTCTTTTAAAACAATATTGTCGTTTGGATCAAATTGTATAAGAATTGGTCGTTTATTATATATCCATGCAAATTGCTGATAATTGGTATCATTCATTACCCGGAAAATAGTGTCGGTCAAATCATTGAACAGGATTTTAAGCTCTATCGGCATCTGGAAGAATGCAGGATTGGTCTGAATTTGGGCAATAAACAAATTTACTTTCCATTGGCCGTTACCAAGGTCTTTAAAATTATAAGTGTTCTGATAAACAGGATGGTTGGGTTGATATATCCATTCATCAAAGAACCATTGATAGTTCTCACCGCTTACCTGATTAACTATTTGCATAAAGTCAGGAATAACAGCTGATTTGTACTTCAGGTTTGTATCCGCACTATATGCCTGAAGTGTATTGAAAAATAATGAATCTCCGAGCACATAACGTAATTGATGTAATACACATGCCCCTTTCGCATAGGTGATAGCCCAATTAAATAGGGTATCATTGGTTGGTGTATGTGTAGCCCATGAAGGCATTGAGATTGGATAGCCTGGGTTTTGGACAATATAATCAGAAGCGTATGAGTTGATCTTGGATTTATAAACTGAATATCCCTGGTAGCTTCCATACCAATAAGGCTCTGACCATGATGCAAAACCCTCATTAAGCCAGATATCAGCCCAGGTACCACATGTAATCATGTCGCCAAACCATTGATGCGAAAATTCGTGAGCCGCTAATCCCTCATCCCAACAACCCGGACAAAAACTCGTTAGGGTCTGGTTCTCCATTCCACCCCAGACGAATTGGTCATTTAGTGTTGCAAATCCATTTTTATCAAAGGGATGTTCACAAAAGTTTTCAGAAAACCAGTCGGTCATTGCAAGAATTTTATTTTTGACCGATTCAGGATGTTCTCCCTGGTTATAATAGAACCGTATGGGAATACTATCGCTGGGATTACTAAGTTTATGCCAATACAGGATATCAAGTTTATAATTAATTTTTGAAGTGATAACCATAAGGTAAGTTGCAACATTTTGGTTGCTGACCCAGTGATACCGTATTGTGTCTGCGACTTTGATAGAATCTGCCAGAATTCCATTGGAACCTAGTTTAACAGAGGCTGGGACTTTAGCTGTCAGATCGAAGGTGGCTTTATCAGAAGGTTTATCCCAACAAGGAAACCATTTTCTGGCTCCTTCTGTTTCACAATCAGTAAAAACAAAACCGTTTTTAGCATAAAATGCAAAGTCTTCAACATTCTTATGCCGGTAAATAACTTTTACATTTACAATCTCGCCCGGGTTATAAACTTTATTCAGTTGTATGGTAAGTTTATCATTTGAGTGGGTGAAAGTAATGCCAGATAATCCAACTGAATCAATTGTCAATGACGAATTGGTTGCATTCAAGATTATTGAACTAAGCGTAGAATCAACTTTAAATGTAATAATATTTTTACCACTAAATAAGTGTGAGTAGGGTGATGAATAACAGGTATATAAATCCAAGTCGAGCTTATAATTCAAAACGTCAAAGGAATGAGGATTGATACTTTCTGACTCAAAAGACTTTTCAGGATTATATAACCCACTCTTTTTTTTCCATGAGCAGAATGCTGACCCACTTTGAAAGTTATTTTCTTGTGCTGAAATATCAGATCCCAAGTAGGATATCAAAAGAAGAGAAAAAATATAGCGATACATCGTGATGTGTTTAAGGTAAAACCATCCACAAAGATAGAAAAAACCTGCCCGTGGAATGATAACCGGACCGATCTTTTAAAAAAACAGATACTTTTGTGCACAATATGAAATGGATCCATTCTATTTTAAGTTGTCTCTTAATCCTCCTCTGTTCATGCAGGAGCCCTGATAGAGGATTGGAGAAAAATGTCTTTCGTTATAATGAAGCTGCTAACATAACGACGCTTGACCCTGCCTTTGCACGTGATCAGTCAATAATCTGGGCAACAAATCAACTTTTTAATGGTTTGGTTCAACTGAATGACCGTCTGAAAGTCGAACCTTGCATTGCAAGTCATTGGGAAATATCCGGGGATGGACTTGTCTATACATTTCATTTAAGGAGGGATGTTTTTTTTCATGATAGTCCTGTTTTTACTGGTACTAAAGGCCGACAAGTCGTTGCCAATGATTTTGTATATAGTTTTAATCGAGTACTTGATCCAAAAATTGCTTCCCCCGGTGCATGGGTTTTCAATTTAGTGAATGAAAAAAAAGAATCATTTGATTTTACAGCACTGGATGATTCAACCTTTGTTGTGAGGATTAAAAAACCTTTTCCACCATTTCTCGGAATTCTTTCCATGAAATATTGTTCTGTTGTACCAAGAGAAGCAGTCGATTATTATGGCAATGAATTTCGCAGAAATCCAGTGGGTACTGGTCCATTTGTCTTCAAAACATGGAAGGAGGGAGTTAAGCTTGTTCTGGTTAAAAATCCAAACTATTTTGAATCTGAAAACGGAATCCGTCTGCCCTTCCTGGACGCAGTTTCGATCACTTTTCAACCTGATAAACAATCAGCCTTTCTTGAATTCATTAAAGGAAAACTTGATTTCATGTCTGGGATTGATCCAACATATAAAGATGAATTACTGGACAGACAGGGAAAATTAAAACTGAAATTTTCCGGTAAAATTCGATTAATAACGCAACCTTATCTGAATACCGAATATTTGGGAATTAATGTTGATTCCTTAAGTATGGGAGCAAAAAATAACCCTTTGTTGGAAAAAAAACTACGGCAGGCCATCAATTTTGCTTTTGATCGAAAAAAAATGATACACTATCTCCGTAATAATATTGGAACTCCGGGTATTTTTGGAATTATTCCTCAAGGTTTACCATCATTCGACTCGTCGATTGTCTACTATAATTATAATGTATTAAAAGCCAGAAGATTGCTGACCGAAATTGGATTTCCAGGGGGAAACGGTGTTCCGGAAATCACCCTTACTTCCACCTCCGATTATCTTGACCTTTGTAAATATATTCAACATCAATTAGCGGAACAGGGAATAGACCTTAAAATTGAAATTGGACCTCCGGCCTCTGTTAAGGAAATGAAAGCCCAGGCAAAATTATCCTTCTTTCGTGCCTCCTGGATTGCTGATTACCCAGATGCGGAGAATTATTTATCGATGTTTTATAGTAAAAATTTCTGTCCAAAGGGCCCGAATTATACACATTTTTCAAATGTAAGGTTTGACATTCTGTACGAACTGGCAATGTCGACTATCAACGATTCGTTGAGATATGACCTGTATAGAAAAATGGAAAATATCATTATGGAAGAAGCGCCTGTTGTAATTCTATACTATGATCAGGTACTCAGGTTTGTTCAAAAAAATGTTGTTGGAATAGGCTCCAATCCTATGAATTTGCTAGTTTTAAAAAAGGTAAAGAAATTATAAATTAATTTCTAACCCATCATAAGCAATGGATATATTTTGTGGCAATTCTTTTACTATTTCTCTATAGATTCCCATCTGGTGGCTAATATGTGTTAAAAAGCCACGTTCAGGTTGAAATTCCTTCATTAAATCCAATGCTTCCGATAAATTAAAGTGCGAATAATGTTTCTGTTTTCTTAGTGCATTCAGAACAATAATTTTTGATCCCTTAATTTTATTTTTCTCTTTTTCGGGGATAAATTTCGCATCGGTTATGTAAGAGAAATCACCAATTCTGAATCCAAACACAAATTTGTCATTAAAATGAATTGCTTTGATTGGAATTACTTTCACCCCTTTTATTTCAAAGCGGCGGTTTCCAAAAGAATGGAGGTTTATTTCCGGGGCACCCGGGTACGGATCCTTTTCAAATGCATAAAAAAACTCACGTTTGATAATATTTTGAACTTCTTTGCATGCATAAACATCCGCCGGACGTTGGAGTATGTAATTAAAAGCTCTTACATCATCAAGCCCACCAAGGTGATCCTTATGACTATGGGTAACTAGGATAGCATCAATAGATTTTATTTTTGAACGTAACATTTGTTGCCTGAAATCAGGACCACAATCAACTACAATCCTTTTTTCATTTATATCAATTAATATGGATGACCGCAACCTTTTGTCTCGCAGATCATTTGATTTGCAAACCCGGCATTCGCATGCAATAACCGGAACTCCTTGAGATGTCCCTGTACCTAGAAAAGTAATTTTCATTCATTCTCCATCTGAGTTGCCAAAAATAAGTAAAGTATGAGATTAATCATACATACTTCGGATTGTTAAATTTTCTTAACCATATTTCAACAATAGTTTGACTGACATTTCGTTTTTGAAAAAAGTATTTCCTGGCTCACTTATTGATCCGGGAAATCGTAACTTTGCATATCTGTTTTTTTAAACTATATAATAAATAGAGGTGTTTAAAAAATTAAGAACGAAGATCGGTCGACATTATCTTTCAAAAGAACAAACCCATTTGGATCGCAATTTGCGTCTTCTGAATTTAGAACAAGCTAAAAGGATAGGTATTTTATACACACTGGATGATATCCCTGATTATGATAAAGTTTCGGAATTTGTTTCGGAACTTCAACATAATCACAAAGATGTAAAAGCTTTGGGATTTGTTAAGAATAAAAATTTAATTACCCGTTTTTTACCAAAATTATCATTCGATTTTTTTTCATTTAGGGATCTTTCTTGGTTTTATAGACCGATTCATATAAAGCTGAAAGATTTTATTGAGAAGGAATTTGATCTGCTTATTGATCTTAGCGTTTATGAAAATTTTCCAATAAAGTACATTGCTGGCCTGTCGCATTCTTTTTGTAAAGTCGGTAGATTCTCTGAAGAAAACTCAAATTATTATGATCTTATGATTGATATCAAATCCTCTGCTACTCTTGAGGATTATCTTGGTCATATCCGTCATTACCTAACAATCATTAATAGTCATGAAGAGAGTAATTAGTCAATTCAAAGGTACGGGTGTTGCTATTGTCACTCCATTTAACAAGTCGGGAGAGATTGACTATGTTTCATATGAAAAGATATTAAAACATATTCTAAATGGTGGGGTAGAGTTTATTGTTGTCTTGGGTACTACAGGAGAAGCTTCTACTTTAATAGCAGAGGAAAAGAAAGAATTAATCGACTTTTCCATTGAAAAGATTAATGGGTGTGTCCCTCTGGTAGTCGGTGTTGGTGGTAACGCCACAGCTGAAGTTATTCACACATTCTCCCAGTTTTCATTTACAAGAATCGATGCCGTTCTATCGGTTTGTCCCTATTACAATAAACCCAATCAGGAAGGAATATACCAGCATTTCAAAGCGGTTGCAGATGCCTCTCCTGTTCCGGTGATCATCTATAATGTCCCCGGACGTACGAATAGTAATATCAGCGCTTCCACATGCCTTCGTCTCGCTGATGATTGTACGAACATCATTGGAATAAAAGAGGCTTCAGGAAATTTTGACCAGATTTACACTATTTTAAAAAATCGTCCCGAAGGTTTTATCGTGCTTTCCGGTGATGACGGACTTACCTTACCGTTGTTATCAATAGGTGCAAATGGCGTCATTTCTGTTGTTGCCAATGCTTATCCAAAAGAATTTTCAGATATGGTTAGGTTTGGAATGTCGGATGCATTTAATAGAGCCAGACCGCTTCATTTCAGATTGATAGATCTGATAAATGCACTCTTTATTGACGGAAGTCCTGCAGGAATCAAAGCAGCCTTAGAAATTAAAGGCTTATGTGACAATAATTTGCGTCTCCCCTTAGTTGGTATTAATGAAGAAACCTACAATAAAATAAAATCTCTGGTTAAATTAATTGGTTAACAATATGTTTTCAAAATACTTTGGTTTCATTGTTTTAATTTTTGCTTTCTTCCCAACCTGTCTTTATTCACAGAATGACCAGCAGAAATTAAGTGATAGCATTTTCAACAAATGGGGTGAGATTTATTTTAAATTCACGGTTCCTTCAAAATACGAAGTTGATTCTCTAACCAGAATCATTTCGATAGATAATTATGAAAATAATGAGGTTTTTGCTTATGCAAACCGCGAACAATTCAAAAAATTTTCGAAATATCCTTATAAACTGACTATTCTTCCTAATCCTGGTGGGTTATTAAAAGAATCGGACCTTTCACCTGAATCTTCACCTAAAAAAGGGAGAGCTGCAACCTTATGGAATTTCTATCCGACCTATCAGCAGTATGTTGACACCATGTTATACTTTGCATTGACATATCCGAATATTTGTAAACTCGACACTATTGGCACTACTGTTCAAAACCGGTTACTTTTAGCACTTAAGATCAGTGATAATGTAAATGTAGAAGAGGGAGAAGCAGAATTTTTATATACTTCCTCAATCCATGGTGATGAAACGACCGGTTATGTCCTGATGCTTCACTTAATTGACTCCCTTCTAACCGGTTACGAAGTCAGCCCTAGAATAACAGACATTGTGAACAATACCGAGATTTATATTAATCCTTTGGCAAACCCCGATGGAACATACCATGGTGGTAACAATACCGTATATGGTGCTGTTCGGGAAAATGCAAATGGGTATGACCTTAACCGAAATTATCCGGATCCAACTGGAAGTAACACCGGGCCAAGGCAAAAGGAGACGCTTGCTTTCATGAGTTATGCAGGTGATCACCATTTTGTTATGGCTGCTAATTTTCACGGTGGTGCAGAAGTTTTTAATTATCCCTGGGATTGTTGGTATAAATTAACTGCCGATGACGATTGGTGGTATTATACTGGCCGTGAGTATGCCGATACTGTTCATGATTATAGTCCACCTGGTTATTTTACACTTATGGATAACGGAGTTACAAATGGCGCGGCATGGTACGTAATTTATGGTGGCCGACAAGATTATATGAATTATTTTCGTCATTGCCGTGAAGTAACTATAGAACTCTCAAATACAAAACTTTTACCCGTCAATAAATTGCTTTTCCACTGGAATTATAATTATCACTCCTTCCTTAATTATCTTGAGCAAGTCAATTACGGTTTTCAGGGAATTGTTACTGACACGGTTACAGGAGAACCCATACAGGCCAAGGTGTATATTTCAGGTCATGATTTAGATAGTTCCTGGGTGTGGTCAAAACTTCCATCTGGCTTTTATGCACGTCCGATCTTCGAGGGAAATTATAATGTCACTTTTTCTGCTACAGGTTATTTTTCCAAAACCATAAATAATGTAAGTGTTTCAAATTTGGGAACGACTCATCTGGATATCCAATTGAGGCCGGTAACATATGGTATACCAGCCAAAGTTACAAGAGTTGCGATGGTATTTCCTAATCCGAACACAGGGAAATTTCAAATCTCTTTGCCCGAAACAGGCGATAATCAAATTGAGGCAGTGGTTTCCAATTTAATTGGCGAGACAATAATAAAAAAACGAATTACTTTAATCCGGGGTCAAAATGGTATAATCATAGATATGGGGCAACAGTCGCCTGGCCTTTATATGCTACATGTTGATACTGGGAAAAATATCTATGTGGATAAAATTTTACGCCAATAGATAAGCCATTGTTTTTTCTTTTAACTTTTAAATCCGGATTCCTGAGGCGAGTCCAATTCTGAATGCGATCATCATCAGGAGTGTAACAAGAATATAATAACTTGCTAACTTTATTTTTCTGGGTTCTTCGTCGAAAAATAGATCCTGTATATTGACACTTCTAAAAATAACAGGTAGTATCAATAACAAGATACACCCATTCAAAAGGACATCAAAAAGTTTTATTTCCGGTAACTTCAATAGTATGATTATACTATTCCCAATGATAATAGGTAATAGAAACTGGGAAAGAACGAATTTAAGCCTGTTTTGACCATTCAGGACATTAAAATAAATATTCCCCGAATAGAGAAAAAGCCTAGTCATAAATAGCCCGATTAGAAAGATACATAGGAAGGTAAACAAGGTTATAATCATTTTCCCGGTATCCATAACAAATTGATACATGATGACATATCCAAATCCTTCATTTAACATCGATCCGACTAGTATATTACCAAAAAAATTAATTACCAGATGGCAAAAACACCATAGTATAAAAAGTCTTAGCAATCCTGTCTCTGAGACGACCTTATAATAGAGGATAAACAACAGTACGGCAAAAAAAATCGAAGTCAACGGACCGCTTGAAAAGACGGCAGACACGGCATCGGATGTCCAATCGTCGCTACGGATGAGATAATCAACTCCGTAATAGACTATAATGGTTTTAATATTGAAAACAGAGGCAGAGATAGCAGTGACAAGCTGGGTCAAGAAGAAGACTAATAAATAGGATAGTAGGAAGACTGAAGTAGAATTTACTGTTATAATCGAATAAGTAAATTTCGGGATTTTATCAAGTTTTTCTGATCTGTTAAAAGGTTGTTTGGAAATGATAAATAATGTTCTCCTTTTCAAAAGAAATCGAATCCTCCTGTATGATCTGTAAAATCTTTCTTTTGTTGATAAAGAAGGACGATTCATAAAGGTTATTAGTAAACGTCTGCTACGAGCGGTATCTCACCAGATGAATATTTTCCTTCATCCAGCTTTCTCCTAACCTTTGAAAAGGAATCAATGGTATATTGAACATCTTCAAGGGTATGGACAGAAGTTGGAATTAATCGCAGCATGATAACCCCTTTGGGTACAACCGGGTAAATAACAATAGAACAGAATATACCATAATTTTCACGCAAATCGGCTACGATTTGCGTGGCTTCACCAACTCCTCCTTTCAGGAAAACGGGTGTAACTGGGGATTGAGTCTTTCCTATATCAAAACCGTTCTCCCTCAAACCATTTTGGAGTGCTTTTACAATGATCCACAGTTTTTCACGTAATTCAGGTTGTGTACGAATTAACTCAAGACGCTTCAAAGAACCTATAACCATAGGCATCGGAAGAGATTTAGCAAATATCTGGGAACGCATGTTAAAAGCCAGGGCCTTGATAATTCGTTTTTCACTGGCGACAAATGCTCCAATGCCCGCCATTGCTTTTGCAAACGTGCCAAAATATACATCGACTCCATTAATAACATTTTGTTCTTCGCTTGTTCCGGCACCGGTTCTACCCATCGTTCCAAAACCATGTGCATCATCAACCAGGAGTCGAAATCCATATTTATCTTTAAATTTTAAAATTCCACTTAGATTTCCAAGATCTCCGGGCATTCCAAACACACCTTCCGTAATAACCAGTATCCCTCCTCCTGTTTGATCTGCAAGTTTACGAGCTCTCATGATTTGCTGTTCAAATTTTTCCATATCATTATGAGGGTACACAAATCTTTTACCAACATGAAGGCGTAAACCGTCAAGAATACAAGCATGAGAATCCGAATCATAAACGACCACATCATGCCTGTCAAGTAACGAATCAATAATAGAAACCATTCCCATATATCCATAATTCAATAGGTAAGCGGCTTCCTTATGTTCAAACTTTGCAAGTTCGTGCTCAAGTTGTTCATGATAAATTGTCTGACCAGACATCATACGTGCACCCATAGGATAGGCGAGACCGAACTTGGCAGAAGCTTCCATATCGGTTTTACGAACCTCCGGGTGATTGGCTAATCCAAGATAATTGTTTAAGCTCCAAACTAAAACCGGCTTTCCACGAAAGAACATTCGGTTCGAGATTTCTCCTTCGAGTTTTGGAAAAAAATAATATCCATATCCGGCATCTGCAAGCTGCCCGAGAGGACCCATGTGATCAACTATTTTATCAAAAATATCCATGGCCAATAAGATTTGGTTAATTGTTGCGTTTTTAAGCTTAGTGCAAAATTATCATTTTTTTTCAACGTGGGAAATAAGTGATTTCAATGGGCATAAGCTTCATGATATTAGTTTAATTCAATCAGAAATTGTACCTTTGCGGCATGAAAAATGGTGCGCTCTTAGTATTCTTGACATCTTCTATAATATTTCTAAATTCTTGTGGATTTCAGAAGGTAATGAAAAAAGGATCCGTTGATGAAAAGTATGAAGCCGCGATTAAGTATTACAATGAAAAAGATTACTCAAGATCACTTCAACTATTTGACCAATTGGTTGGAGTGATGCGTGCTACTGATAAAGCAGAAAAGATATACTATTATTATGCTTATTGTTACTATAATCAGAAGGATTATACACTTGCTTCCTACTATTTTAAACGTTATTCCAATAATTTTCCAAATTCCCCGCAAGCAGAAGAATGTCAATTCTTGAGTGCATATTGCAATTTCTTGAATTCTCCCGAATATAGCCTGGACCAGACTATTACTTATGAAGCGATTAAGGATCTGCAGCTATTTACGAATACCTATCCTAAAAGTAAAAGAGTATCGGAATGTAATGACCTTATTGATAAACTAAGGGGAAAACTTGAGCATAAAGATTTCAGGATTGCTCGTCTCTATTATAGAATGGAAGATTATGCCGCATCAATTCAAGCATTGAATAATATCCTGAAAGAGTTTCCTGACACACCCCATAAAGAGGAAATCCTTTTCATGATCTTTAAATCTTATCATAAATTTGCCCGGGAAAGTGTGGAAGAAAAGAAGAAGGACAGACATTTAAAGGCGATCAATGCTTATAACGAATTTATCACTCAATATCCTGAAAGCAAATTTTTAGCTGAAGCCTCTTCTCTAAAAGAAAAATCAAAAAATGAACTTGATGCCATGTATGCGAGGGATAAGCAAAAAATTTCACAAGAAAACAAACCTAATCAACAAAAACAAAAATAGCTTATGGATTACAAAAAGATTAAAACAGATCTTCACGCTGTGACCCGGAATATTGAAGATTTTACCAAGGGAACCAATAACATTTACGAAACGGTTGCGGTTTTATCAAAGAGAGCCAATCAGATAGGGTTGGAAATGAAGGAAGAACTGAATCAGAAAATTTCGGAATTTGCTACAACCACGGATAACCTGGAAGAAGTCTTTGAAAACCGGGAACAAATAGAAATCGCCAAATATTACGAACATCTTCCTAAATCTACGTTAATCTCAATTCATGAATACTTAAATAACGAGGTCTATTTTAGGAATCCTCATAAAGAAAAAGCTGAAGATTTTTAATTTCTGCAAATGAATGCCTTGCTCAAAGGGAAAAAGATTTTAATAGGTATTACAGGAAGCATAGCGGCTTATAAGATTCCGTACCTGGTTCGCATGCTCATTAAGGAAGAGGCTGAAGTCAAGATAATTATGACTCATGTTGCCAGGAATTTTGTTACTCCGTTAACCCTTGCTACACTTTCCAGGAATCCTGTCATTATTGATCCTTTTGATCCGGAAAACGGTGTATGGAGTAATCATGTTGAATTAGGACAATGGGCAGATCTGATGATTTTTGCCCCAGTAACTGCAAATACCTTGGCTAAAATGGTAAATGGTATTGCCGATAACTTTCTAGTGACAACATACCTTTCTTCTAAATGCCCTGTTTATATTGCTCCCGCAATGGATCTCGACATGTATAATCATCCGTCTACCCAGCATAATATTGATATACTTCGTTCCTATGGAAATATGATCATCGAACCCCAGATCGGTGATCTGGCAAGTGGATTATCTGGGCCGGGATGATTAGAAGAACCCGAGAAAATCCTGCAAATGGTTATAAATCATTTTTCTTATCAGAAACTGTTCCAGGGGAAAAAAATATTGATAACAGCCGGACCGACATATGAAAGGATTGACCCTGTTAGGTTTATTGGGAATTATTCTTCCGGAAAGATGGGTTTCGCCTTAGCGAGCCAGGCATCCAAATTGGGAGCTGATGTGACATTGGTTACTGGACCAACATCTTTGCAAATTCAACATCAAAGAATAAATAGAATTGATGTCGAATCAACCGCCGGAATGTATAAAGCCTGTATTTCTAACTCACAAACAGCCAGTCTTATTATTATGGCTGCAGCTGTTTCTGATTTCACCATAATAAATGAACAAAAAAGAAAAATAAAAAAAACAAGTAATAAAATAACACTTGAACTTGAACCGACTACAGATATTTTAAAAGAACTTGGGAAAAATAAAAAGAAAGGACAGACGCTTGTTGGTTTTGCACTTGAAACGGATAATGAAGTTGAAAATGCAAAAACTAAACTAAAAGAAAAGAATCTGGATTATATTGTCCTCAATTCCCTGAATGATCCTGGATCTGGATTTGGTACGGATACTAATAAAGTCACCATCATAAGTCGGAAGGGTCAAATTTTTCAAAGCGAACTGAAGAGTAAAAACGAGATTGCAAAAGATATTCTGATAACAATTATCGGCCATCCCAGTCATTAACCGATTTTATCGTCGATGAAAAAAACGCTGATCCTTCTTTTACTTCTAATTTCTTCGGTACGTTTTTACGCCCAGGAGTTTGATTGTATGGTCAGTGTAACTGCTCCACAACTTGAAGGAAGTGATAAAAAGATTTTCGAAACGCTTCAGAATGCTATTTATGAGTTCATGAATAACCGGAAATGGACGAATTATAATCTCAGGGTTGAGGAAAGGTTAGAATGTACGATCTTACTGACAGTGAATGAACGGATGACGGCTGATGAGTTTCGTGGAAATTTGAATGTAGTACTTCGTCGTCCTATTCTTAATACTGCCTATAACTCCGTATTATTAAATTATGTCGACAAGGGATTTCAATTCCGATATGTGGAATTTCAACCATTGGATTACTCCGATGGCACGTTTACATCCAATCTGACATCCGTTCTCGCCTATTATTCATATATCTTTTTAGGATTGTATTTTGATTCTTTTTCTCAAAATGGTGGAACACCATTTTTTGAGAAAGCTCAGGAGGTGGTAAATGCAGCTCAGAATACTCCAGAACCCGGTTGGAAAGCATATGAAAATGAAAGAAACAGATGGTGGCTGGTCAATAATTACCTTAATCCAGCTAATTCGGTATTGCGCGATTTTGGTTACACATATAATCGTTTAGGACTTGATCAGATGTATGAAAAGGTCGATCTGGGTAGAAATAGTATTACAGAAAGTCTTGGATTTTTACAAAAGTTGTACAATGCAAAACCTGGATTGTTTGCTCTTCAACTGATTTTCGATGCAAAACGGGATGAATTCGTTAATATTTATTCAGACCAGCGTGTTTCACCTACTGAAAAAACTACCGTAACTAACCTGTTAAAAGAAGTTGATCCCGCAAACAGTTCAAAATACCAGGCAATTCTTGAAGGAAAATAGTACCCGTTATAACGATGCTGTTAAAGCTTTCCATTGAAAATTATGCCTTAATCCATAAATTGGAGATTGATTTTACTTCCGGCCTGTCAGTTATTACAGGTGAAACAGGGGCAGGGAAATCTATTCTTTTGGGGGCATTATCACTTATCCTTGGACAACGTACCGATGCAACAATATTGCTGGATAAAAATAAGAAGTGTATAGTTGAAGGTACATTTGCAATCAAAGGCTATAACCTTGAAGAACTGTTTCATACCAATGAACTGGATTTTGATGTAACAACGATTCTTAGGAGAGAGATCGGTCCAGGTGGAAAGTCCAGGGCCTTCATTAACGATTCACCAGTGAGTCTTACTCAGCTGAAAGATTTTGGTGACAGGTTGGTAAATATACATTCCCAATATACTACAAGGACTCTGAATGATGCAGATTTTCAACTTTCGGTCCTCGATAGTTATTCAAATAGCAATACAATTGTCTCCGATTATCGGTCAGGATATGTCAAATTGATTAGTCTTAAAAAGCAGCTTAATCAGTTGATTAATATTGATAATAAAGCAAAGGGTGATTATGATTATTATACTTTTCTGTATAAAGAGCTTTTCGATGCAGATCTGAAAGATGGCGAACAAGAGGAAATTGAAAATCGGTTGAGAATACTTTTGCATGCCGAAGAGATAAAATCCAAACTGTTCATTGCTTTGGAGGTGCTTTCTAATAATGAAAACTCTGTTCTAAGTCAATTAACTGCAGTTACGACTTCATTAAGTGAAGTCACAAAATATTTTGAACAGATCCTGCCACTTTTGGAAAGATTGAAAAGTAACTATATCGATATTAAAGATGTTTCGGAAGAAATAGAAAATCTCAATGAACAGGTTTTTGTTGATTCCCGGGAAATGGAAATGTTGAATCAACGCCTTGATCTGATATATAGATTACAGAAAAAACACCAGGTCTCAAAGATAAATGAGTTGATTGAACTTAGATATAATATTGAAAACAAATTACATAGCGCTGTTGATTTAGGGGAAAAGATTAAGTTACTCCAGAAAGAGATCGAAGAGATTCAGAATGGATTGAAAAAACTGGCAAAGGATATTTCAAATTCCAGGATAAAGTCATTTTCTTCTTTTGAAAAAGAAATGACCCAACTTCTTTCTTCTCTCGGAATGCCTCACGCCGAATTTAAAATTGAACAAACTTACCTGGAAGATATGTCTTTCGACGGGATTGATATGATCCGATTTCTTTTTAGTGCTAATAAGGGAATTTCACTCAATGAAGTCTCAAAAATTGCTTCAGGAGGAGAACAATCAAGACTGATGTTAAGCATTAAATCAATGATTTTTCAGAAAAACCTCCTTCCAACAATTGTTTTTGATGAAATTGATAGTGGGGTCTCTGGCGAAATTGCTGGAAAAGTTGGGGATATTTTATTGCAAATGTCAAAGAATATGCAGGTAATAGTTATAACACACTTGCCTCAAATCGCTGGGAAAGGCGATCAGCATTATTGGGTATTCAAATCAGTGGAAAAAGGTATATCACGAACAGGAATAAAAAACCTTAACCGGAAAGAACGGGTAGAAGAAATTGCAAAAATGTTAAGTGATAAGAGTATAACTGCCGCAGGATATCAGGCTGCAAGCGAATTATTGAATAATTAATCGACTTCAATAAAGTTAGTTTCGAAAATTTTTCGGTATGGCATATAACCTTTTGAAAAATAAAAAAGGAATTATATTTGGAGCGTTGGATGATAAATCCTTGGCATGGAAGACGGCTACAAGAGCCTTTGAAGAGGGGGCCAGATTTACACTCTCAAATACTTCTTCAGCCATCCGGTTCGGTCAAATAAAAGCACTCGGCGATAAGTGTAATGCCAAAATCATTCCTGCTGACGCAACCCGGATTAAGGAAATTGAACAGGTGTTTACTCAGTCGATGGAGATTCTCGGTGGTAAAGTCGATTTCATTGTTCATTCAATCGGGATGTCTTTAAATGTCAGAAAACATCGGGAATACGATGATCTCGATTATGATTTCTTTTTAAAGACAATTGACATATCTGCCTTGTCATTTCACAAACTACTTCAGGTTGCAAAAAGATTAGATGCTATAAACGAATGGGGATCTGTATTGACCTTTTCATATATAGCGGCCCAGCGAACGCTCTATGGTTATAATGATATGGCTGATGCGAAAGCTCTATTGGAATCGATTACTCGCAGTTTTGGATATATTTATGGTAGAGAAAAAAAGATCAGGATTAATTCAATTTCTCAGTCACCAACAAGAACTACTGCCGGCAGCGGGATAAAAGGTATTGACGGATTGATTGATTTCACGGATAGAATGTCACCACTAGGCAATGCGACTGCTGATGAATGTGCTGACTTTTCAATCGTTTTGTTGTCCGACCTGAGTCGTAAAATAACTATGCAAAATATTTACCATGATGGGGGATTTTCAAGCATGGCCATGAGTCTGAAAGCAATGACACAATATAATAAGTACCTGGATGAAGAAGTATAATTTCTTTGTCTCTCTTTTTTATTTTATATTAAATTTGCACCCTTCAAAGTTTTGTTAACAAAAATATATACCAATAAAATATCCATACAGACATTGTTCATATTAGCCGTGAATGACAACAATGGATATTCGCTGCCTGCCGACAAGCAGAAAGGTGATTAATACATTTAATATTATTATCTCATGAAAATACTAGTGTGCATCAGCCAGGTTCCGGATACAACCACTAAGGTGAAATTTACAAGTGACCATACAAAACTCGATACAACGAACATTCAATGGGTCATTAACCCTTGGGATGAATTGTCACTGACACGGGCTCTTGAGCTCAAGGACAATGCGTTAAACAAAATTGAATCAATAACAGTTGCGCATGTAGGTCTGGTTGGAACAGAACCAACAATCCGCAAGGCATTAGCAATTGGAGCTGACGATGCTATAAGAATAAACACCGAACCCAAAGATGCATTTTATACTGCTGCCCAATTGGCCGAAGTAATTAAAACACAACCATACGATATTATTCTATGCGGTATTGAATCGAGCGACTACAACGGTTCGACAGTAGGAGGAATGCTTTCCGAATTTCTTTCAATTCCTTCTGTATCTGCCGTATCTGAATTGAATGTCGAAAATGGAAATATTCTTTTAACACGCCAGATTGATGGAGGTAAAGAGATTATTAATGTTTCTTCTCCGGTTGTTGTAATTGTTCAGAAAGGTATTGCAAAAGAACCCAGAATCGCATCAATGCGCGGAATAATGACCTCCCGCACAAAGACACTGAAAGTTGTAGAACCCATCGATATTGCGCCTCTAACAGAAATCATAGGATTTGAGATGCCAAAACCCCGTCCTGCATGCAAGTTTATTGATCCTGAGAATCCTAAACATCTCATGGAATTACTTCAGAACGAAGCTAAAATCATCTAATGAATTAATAACCTAATTATTTATATATGTCAGTTTTAGTTTTTGCCGAGAATTGGGATGGAAAATTCAAGAAGTTGTCATTCGAATTACTTTCGTATGCTTCAAAAGTTGCAGAAATGCTCAATACATCAGCAATTGTCTTGTCGATAGGAAAAGTCGAACCCAGCGAACTTGAACAATTAGGGAAATATGGTGTTAAAAAGATCATACATATTGCAAATGAGCTTCTTAATAATACACTTGATAACAAAGTTTATACGGAAGTCATTGCTGGTATTGCCCTGAAAGAGAAAAGTTCAATAATTATCCTTTCAAATAATAATACGGGAAAGGCATTGGCTCCAAGGTTATCTGTACATCTCAAGGCAGGATTAGCTTCGGGAGTAAACAGGTTGCCATTAAGCATCGATCCTTTCACTGTTTATAAGAGGGTCTTTTCTGGAAATGCTTTTGCAAAAATTGTTTTAAAATCAGAAATAAAGATCTTGACTTTAGCCCAGAACTCTTTTGAACTTATTGAAAATGCAAATAGTGCAACGATAGATAATATCTCTGTTCAACTCTCATCAGAAATAACAACGCATATCAAAGACGTGCAAAAGCAAACAGGTAAAATTTTACTTACCGACGCCGATATCGTTGTTTCCGGTGGACGTGGGATGAAATCTCCAGATAATTGGGGACCTCTTGTTGAACTTGCTGGATTACTGGGTGGTGCAACCGCATGTTCAAGACCTGTTTCAGATGAAGGATGGAGATCGCACGAAGAACATACGGGTCAGACTGGGAAAATTATTGCTCCTAACCTCTATATTGCCATCGGAATTTCTGGTGCGACGCAACATCTTGCAGGTGTTAGCTCATCAAAATATATTGTTGCAATCAATACAGATAAAGATGCCCCAATTTTTGAAGCAGCACAATATGGAATCGTGGGAGACGCCTTAAAAATTCTTCCTAAACTGGTCGATGCTGTGAAGGAGATAAAAGGGAAATAAGAAATATATGACCAAGCAAATTATTTTCCTATTTTCCATCTTTCTTACCCTAAGTGTTTTTACCTTCACCATATTCAGGATAGTCCGGTTCTTTAAAATTACACGTCCTGCTTTCCCGATAGGAGATTATGGAAAACGGTTTTGGGTGATGATGGACATTGCCTTCGGCCAGACTAAAATTTTTCGGAAACCCTTTGTTGGTATTTCCCATGCAGTAGTTTTTTGGGGATTTTGTTTAATTCTCTTCGGAAGTATGGAAATGATCATTGATGGAATATCAGGAAGTGAAAAATCACTGAAATTTCTCGGGTTATTCTATGACTTTATGATTGCATCCGGTGATATTTTCGGATTGGTCATTCTATTTGCGATACTTATTTTTCTCAGTCGTCGTCTGTTTTTTCATATCAAACGGTTTGAAGGGATTGAGATGAAAAAAGTTTCCCATATCGATGCAAATATTGCCTTGTTACTGATTCTATTTTTAATGATCTCCTTGTTAGGCATGAATTCTGCATATGTTAGCTATCAGTCGATCTTGATGGAACCTGTATATGGCTTTTTCCCAGTTAGCAGGTTTTTAAGTAGTTTTTTCAACGGTTCTTCGCCGGAAACCATTGAAATTTATTACGAGATCTTTTGGTGGTCACATATACTTCTCATTTTTCTATTTGCAAATATTCTTCCTTATTCGAAACATTTCCATGTTTTTATGTCTATACCAAACGTCTTTCTTTCCCGATTGGATCCACTTGGAAAGTTACCAAATATGGACAATGTTACCAGGGAGGTCAGACTAATGCTTGAACCGAGTACATCCGTTTCAGAGACGTCAAAAGATTCATCAACCGAACGATTTGGAATCAAAGATATTGAGGATATTACCTGGAAGAATTATTTAGATTCTTTGGCCTGCACCGAATGTGGACGTTGTACATCTGTGTGTCCTGCAAGCATTACCGGTAAACGACTCTCTCCCAGGAAAATAATGATGGATGTTAGAGCCAGAATGAAAGAAAAAGGACCCGGCATAATAAAGAATGGGAAAGGGTTTGAAGATATGAAAACACTCATAAGGGATTATATTTCAGAAGAAGAATTATGGGCTTGTACTACTTGTAATGCATGTGCCAAAGAATGTCCGATAAATATTAACCATCCGACACTTATTGTAGATCTGAGAAGATACCTTGTAATGGAAGAGGGTGCAGTTCCGGGAGGATTAAAATCCCTTTTTAATAACATTGAAAATAATGGAGCCGCTTGGCAGTTTTCACCCGAAGATCGATTACAATGGACAAAAGATCTGGATATGAAAATTAATCCAAGATGATAGTGTAAATCAACTATGGCTGGACAAATGGATAGAGAGAAATTGAATGTCCCTGTAATGGCTGAATTATTTGGAAGAGGGGAGAGACCAGAATACCTTTTCTGGGTTGGATGTGCCGGCGCTTTTGATGACCGGTATAAAAAAGTAGTCCGGGCTTTTGCTAAACTATTATCTTTTCTAAATGTTAGTTATGCTGTCCTTGGAACAGAGGAATCATGTTCAGGTGATCCTGCAAGGCGTGCAGGGAATGAAATGCTCTATCAGATACAGGCACTTCAAAATATCAGATTATTTCGCCGGTATGAAATAAAAAAAATCCTTACAATTTGTCCTCATTGCTTTAATATCTTCAAAAATGAATACCCTGATCTTGGAGGAAACTATGAGGTAATTAACTATTTACAATTTCTTGCACACTTTATAGAAGAGGGGAAACTGGTATTTAAACATGAAAAGTTCAAGGATACAAAAATAACCTATCACGACCCCTGTTATTTAGGAAGAGCAAATGATATATATGATGAACCTCGAACCATATTAAAAGCAATCTCCTTTAATTGTGTTGAAATGCACCGTAATAAAAGTTTTGCACTATGTTGCGGTGGGGGAGGAGGTCAGATGTTTAAAGAAGCTGAAAAAGGGAATAAGGAGGTTTTTATTGAACGAATTGAAGATGCGCTTAATACCCAAGCTAAAATGATAGCAACCTCCTGTCCGTTTTGTATGACAATGTTAACAGATGGTTTAAAATATAAGAATATGGACGAGGAGGTGAAAAATTATGATATAGCAGAATTATTGGTCATGGCATTGGAATTATAAATTACATACAACCTAAAACAGTAAAAATGGAGAAGAGAAAAACTTTAAAAAGTGGAGAATTTTTAGTCGATGAAATTGATGTGAAGGATGTTTTTATTCCTGAAGAATTCAATGAAGAACAAAAAATGATCGCCCAAACATGTAAGGATTTTCTTGAAACTGAACTATATCCGAATCTCGATAAAATTGATGCACCCGATATTTCGTTAATGAAAGGTACTTTAAAAAAATCAGGCGATTTAGGTTTAATGGGCATTTCAATACCGGAAGGATATGGAGGCTTTGGGCAATCATTTGTTACACAGATGCTTGCTGCCGAAGTTATTGGGGCAGGATATTCGTTTTCTGTAGCCTTTATGGCGCATTGCGGAATAGGTACATTACCCATCATGTATTATGGTAATGAAGACCAGCGCCAGCGATACGTGACTAAGTTAGCCACAGGGGAGATCCTGGGGGCATATTGTTTGACTGAACCTGGAGCAGGAAGTGATGCTAATGCCGGAAAAACTCGGGCGACCCTTTCTGCCGATGGAAAACATTACATCCTGAACGGACAAAAGATGTGGATCACAAATGCTGGTTTTGCTGATGTTCAGACAGTATTTGCTAAAATTGACAACGATCGTGTCCTTAGTGCTTTTATAGTTGAGAGAAATTTTTCGGGAGTTGTTGTCAATCCGGATGAAAAGAAGTTGGGAATTAAAGGCTCTTCAACTGCACAGATTTTCTATAATGATGTAAAAGTTCCAATTGAAAATCTTCTCGGCAATAGGGGAGAAGGATTCAGGATCGCCCTAAGTATCTTGCACATGGGACGTATCAAGCTTGGCGCTAACGTTCTTGGCGCCGCAAAAAAAGCAATCACCGATTCGGTCAAATATGCAAATGAAAGGAAACAATTTGGTGTATTAATCTCCTCTTTCGGAGCCATAAAACATAAACTTGCAGAACAAGTTATTAGAACCTTCACCCTTGAATCTGCAATTTATCGTGTCAGTAAGGATATTGATGATCAAATTGAAATTAATAAAATGGTTGCGGGTGCTGATATTGGAAAAGCTTCTATCGATGGTATTAGTCATTATGCTGTTGAAGCCGCAATTCTTAAGGTTTTTGGTTCAGAAGTATTGGATTTCGTAATCGATGAGACACTCCAGATTCATGGTGGAATGGGATATTCTGCTGAAATGACAGTTGAAAGAGGATACAGGGACTCCAGAATAAACAGGATTTTCGAAGGGACAAATGAGATCAACCGTTTGCTGGTTGTTGATACTTGTATGAAAAGAGCCATGAAAGGTGATTTTGATCTTTTTGGGGAGGCAGAAAAGCTTGCTACAAACCTTGATAGTCTACAGACCGGACAACCGATAAATCCTGACTATTATTTCAAAAAGTTGTCATATATTAAAAATTTTAAAAAGGTTATTTTATTGGTAATACATGGGGCATCTAAGAAATTCGATAAGAAATTAGTCCATGAACAGGAAGTGCTGAATAATATTTCAGACATGATCATAGAAACATATGCTTCAGAATCTTTATTGTTGCGGGTTCAAAAAATTGAAAACATTAAGAAAACACAAAACCTGGAAATCTATAAGGAAATTCTGGATGTTAATGTTTACGATGCTTCTGAAAAAGTCAGGAAGAATGCGTATGATGCAATTTATTCATACGCATCTGCAGAAGAAACCCCGGCCCTGATTAAGGCAATCGAGGCTCTTGCCAGGGTCGAAGGGATAAATGTCAAAGAATCGAGAAGAAAAATTGCCAATAAACTGATAACTGATAATAGCTACCATTTTTAAGTTTTCAACCATCGTAACGGGATTGATCAATTTACGTTTTCAGGCTGAGTCTGTTCCGTTTCATGTTTTGATACAAAAACAACAATCTCGTCTTTGTCTTTCTGGTAATCTACAGTAATTATATCACTAGAAGAAAGTTTAGTTTTGATTATCTCCTCAGCAAGGATGTCTTCAACATACTTCTGAATGGCTCTTTTAAGCGGTCGTGCGCCAAACTGGGCATCCCATCCTTTCTCTACTATGAAATCCTTAGCGGGTGAGGTTATGACAACTTGGTATCCCATGTTTTTTATTCTTTCATACAATTGTTTAAGTTCAATATCAATTATCTTATGGATATCCTCACGTTCTAACGAATCAAAGATCACCACATCGTCAATCCGGTTTAGAAATTCAGGAGCAAATGTTTTTTTCAAGGCGTTTTCAATGACTCCTCTTGCATAATCAGTGGTTGCTGCCTGTTTGGCAGATGTAGTGAAACCTACTCCTTGTCCAAAATCTTTTAACTGGCGTGAACCAATATTTGATGTCATGATCACTATGGTATTCTTAAAATCAACACGTCTTCCAAAACTATCAGTAAGAACACCATCATCCATAACCTGAAGAAGAAGGTGAAAAACATCAGGATGTGCTTTTTCAATTTCATCCAATAAAACAATCGAATAAGGTCTTCTTCTTATTTTTTCAGTTAATTGACCACCCTCTTCATACCCAACATAACCCGGTGGTGCACCAATTAATCTCGAAACAGCAAATTTTTCCATATATTCACTCATGTCGATCCTAACAAGAGCATCTTCCGTGTCGAATAAAAATTTTGCAAGAACTTTTGCCAAATGGGTTTTACCGACTCCTGTCGGACCTAAGAAAATAAAAGTACCGATGGGCTTATTTGGATCTTTCAATCCGGCACGGTTTCGACGAATTGACTTAACAACTTTTTTAATCGCTTCGCTCTGACCTATAACTGAATTTCCCAGCTCACTTTCCATGCTCAGCAAACGATCACTTTCATTCTTGGCAATCCGCTGAACCGGGATCCCAGTCATCATTGCAACAACTTCAGCAACATTTTCTTCTGTAACGGTTTGGCGATTAATTTTAGAATTTTCTTCCCAGGTATGTTTCTCACGCTCCAAGCTTTCCTGAAGTTTTCTTTCAGTATCCCGGAGATCAGCTGCTTCCTCGAATTTCTGACTATTGATAGCCTGCATTTTCTTTTTCCGAGTTTCTTCAATCTGGTTCTCGATTTTCATGATCTCGGGTGGTACATTAATATTCGAAATATGAACCCTCGCCCCAGCTTCATCGAGTGCATCAATGGCCTTATCGGGTAAATAGCGATCGGTTATATACCGGTTGGTAAGCATAACACAGGCCTTAATTGCCTCATCATTATAAGTCACCAAATGATGATCTTCGTACTTTTCTTTGATATTATGAAGAATTTCAATTGTTTCTTCCGATGTTGTCGGATCGACAAGTACTTTCTGGAACCTCCTTTCCAGCGCTCCATCTTTCTCAATATATTGACGGTATTCATCGAGTGTAGTTGCACCAATACATTGAATTTCGCCTCTTGCAAGGGCAGGTTTGAACATATTGGAAGCATCTAAAGAGCCAGAGGCATTTCCGGCACCAACGATGGTGTGAATTTCATCAATAAATAAAATAATATTTGGATTTTTTTCTAATTCATTCAGAACGGCTTTCATCCGTTCTTCAAATTGACCCCTGTATTTGGTTCCTGCAACTAATGACGCTAAATCAAGAGAAACAATGCGTTTGTTGAAAAGAGCCCGGGAGACTTTTCTCTGTACGATTCTAAGTGCTAATCCTTCAGCAATTGCGGATTTACCAACACCGGGTTCTCCGATAAGTATAGGATTATTCTTTTTTCTACGGCTTAGAATTTGCGCAATTCGCTGAAGTTCTTTTTCCCTTCCTACAATTGGATCAAGACGGTCTTCTTCGGCGGCTTTTGTAATGTCGCGACCAAAATTATCAAGAACGGGGGTTTTTGATTTTGATTCCTGACCTTTTTTAGGTCCGGGACTAAAACTTTTAGAACTTTCTTCCGGATCTTCCTCATCGTCATCTTTTGGAAGAATATCCTGAGGATCAATACTTTTCTCTTCTTTTCCGCTAGTCAGTATCATCTTGAGTTCATCTCTGACCGTATCATAATTGACCCCATAACTGGAAAATGTCTTTGTAACCAAATTATTCTCATCCTTAAGTATTGCTAACAGCAAATGTTCAGTTCCAATTAATTCATTATTAAAGAGTTTTGCTTCCAGATAGGTTATTTTCAATGCTCTTTCCGCTTGTTTTATTAAAGGAAGGTTTTCAGCACCTGACGGCTGCTCTTTATGGCTTGCTACTGCTGATTCTATTTTTCGTCGTATTGCCAAAAAATCAACCTCGAGGTTTTTTAGAATTCTAATTGCTAATCCTTCACCTTCTCGGATGATGCCTAATAACAAATGTTCAATTCCAATGTAATCGTTGCCAAGTCGTTGGGCTTCCTCTCGGCTATATATCAACACATCTTTTACCCGTTGCGAGAATTTTGCTTCCATATGTGCACCTCTACTTCTTGTCGTTAGATTAAGTCACAAAAAACTTAATTATCAGATTTATAATAAACGATTGTTTTATCTATATGTTTTAATGATGAACAAAAATTGAACCATACATAAAATCATGTAAAATTGTCAATTTTATCAAAAGTACAATTGAATTTTAGAATTTATTTCGGAGACCCCTTTATTTATTAACATTTCCATGTTAGTAAGCGTTGAAAATATATGCAAATAAACGATAATTATCCCGAGGATTTTTGTTACCTTCGTGACATAATTCGTTGCGAATTATTTATCTGATAATTAAGTAATTAACATATAGTCCTTTATGGAAATTGGAGAAAGAATCATTCCGGTAAACATTGAGAACCAGATGAAGACAGCATATATTGATTATGCTATGTCCGTAATTGTTGCCAGGGCACTTCCGGATGTGCGTGACGGATTAAAACCGGTACATCGCAGGGTTCTGTACGGAATGTATGAATTGGGGGTTTTTTCAAACAGAGCCTATAAAAAATCTGCACGAATCGTCGGAGAGGTTTTAGGGAAATATCATCCTCATGGCGATACATCAGTCTATGATGCTATGGTCAGAATGGCGCAGGAATGGAGTCTTCGATATCCTTTGATCGATGGCCAGGGTAATTTTGGTTCAATGGATGGTGATAATCCTGCTGCCATGAGATATACCGAGGCCAGGTTTAAGAAAATTGCAGAAGAAATGCTTGCAGATCTTGAAAAAGAGACTGTTGATTTTCAATTAAATTTTGATGATTCGCTAAAAGAACCAGTTGTGTTGCCATCGGGGATTCCAAATCTTTTAGTCAACGGTGCATCGGGTATAGCAGTTGGGATGGCAACAAATATGGCACCTCATAATCTGAGTGAAGTTATTGATGGTATTACAGCTTATATAAACGATCGTAATATTACTATCCCTGACCTGATGAAATTTATCAAAGCACCGGATTTTCCTACTGGTGGCGTAATTTATGGATACGATGGGGTCAAGGAGGCTTATGAAACAGGTAGAGGTAGAATTGTTCTCAGGGGTGAGACAAAAATTGAACAGGATGAAAATGGACGGGAAAGGATAATTGTCACCTCCGTACCATATCAGGTAAATAAGTCGGAGATGATCAAAAAGACGGCTGATCTTATAAACGATAAAAAAATTGAAGGCATAACCGATATCCGTGATGAGTCTGATCGTACCGGTGTAAGGATTGTTTATGAGTTGAAGAAAGAGGTGATCACGAATGTAGTGCTAAATAAGCTATATCAGATGACTCCTTTGCAAACCACATTCAACATAAATAATATAGCGCTGGTAAAAGGGCGTCCTGTAACGTTGACCTTGAAAGATTTAATCGTCCATTATGTAGACCATCGTCATGAAGTAGTAATTCGGAGGACAGAATTTGACCTCAAAGAAGCGGAAAAACGAGCTCATATACTTGAAGGATTGCTCATTGCACTTGATAATCTTGATGCCGTTATTGCCCTGATCAGAGCGTCCCAAACACCTGAAGAGGCAAAGACCGGACTCATGGAAAGTTTCGGACTTTCTGAGATTCAGGCAAAAGCAATCCTGGATATGCGCCTTCAGCGGCTGACAGGGTTGGAACGTGAAAAGATCAAAGAGGAATATGCAGAATTGTTAAAACTTATTGAAAACCTGAAGGGTATTCTTTCAGACGAAGGACGAAGGATGGAAATCGTCAAGGAAGAATTAAGAATCATTAAAGAAAAATATGGAGATGAAGCAAAATCTCAGATTGTTTATGCGGCCTCTGATTTCAGAATTGAAGATACCATTGCAGATGAGAATGTTGTCATAACCATCTCTCATATGGGTTATGTAAAACGTACACCTTTAACAGAATATCGCGTACAAAACAGGGGAGGACGAGGTGTTAAAGGAACTGATATTCGTGATGAAGATTTCCTTGAACATCTTTTCATTGCTACCAATCATAATTATCTTTTACTTTTCACGGAAAAAGGTAAATGCTTTTGGTTGAGAGTCTATGAGATTCCAGAGGGAGGAAAAACATCAAAAGGAAGGGCAATACAAAATCTTATCAACATTGAAAGTGATGATAAGGTCAGAGCTTTTATCAATGTTAAAAATTTAAAGGATGAAGATTATATTAAATCTTATTTTATCATTTTAGCCACAAAAAGAGGTACCATTAAGAAGACATCGCTCGAAGCATATTCCAGGCCTCGTCAGAGTGGCATCAATGCGATCACCATAAACGAAGGAGATCAGCTTCTGGAAGCTAAATTGACTGAAGGGAATAATGAGGTGGTAATGGCATTGAAATCAGGACGTGCGATCAGGTTTAATGAAAAATCAGTTCGCCCTATGGGACGAAATGCTGCAGGGGTCCGTGGTATAACCAGATCGGGCATTGACGATGAGGTTATAGGGATGATTTGTGCATCTAATGACAAGAAATGTGATGTCCTTGTGGTTTCTGAGAATGGCTATGGAAAGAGATCTGATCTTGATGATTACAGGATTACCAACCGGGGTGGAAAAGGAGTCAAAACGCTGAATGTTACTGAAAAGACAGGCTCCCTAATTGCCATAAAAGGAGTATCTGATAACGATGATCTAATGATCATTAATCGATCTGGTATTATAATCAGGATGGCGGTTTCTGATTTGCGAATTATGGGAAGAGCAACACAGGGAGTACGCTTGATCAAGATTAATGAAGGGGATGCAATTGCAGCAGTTGCAAAGGTTGAAGTAGAAGAAGGAACAGAAAATATTGAGGAAGGAGAAGGAAAAGAGAATCCTTTATCCAATGAAAAAGTTGACAATTTGGATCATCCAGTTTTAAACGAGCCTGAAAATTAATTTATTCATAATCGACATATAATCAGCATGTATTTGCTATATTTGCTGACTAAATCACTCAATCATCAACTACTAAAAAGCATAAAATGAAAAGAGTTTTAATCGGATTTTTTCTGATTCTTGCATTTATTATTGCTAGAAGTCAGAGTGTTAATACGCAGACAGCGTACAACTTTCTAAAAGAGGCTACCCGGGCAAAATCACTAGATGAAAAGCAGAAAAAGTTAGCGGAAGCACAAAAATACATTGATGAAGCTTCAGCAAATGCTGAAACCTCGACTGACGCAAAGACCTGGTTTTATAAAGCCTTGATTTACATTAATCTTTATCGCTTATCCCCAAATGATTCGGCATTATTTTCTACTGCATTGACATCCTTTAAAAAATCGTATGCCTTAGATACAAAACAAAAATTTACCGAAGAAATCAAGGTCAATGTTGACACATTACGGCAAAATCTTTATCAGAAAGGTGTGGATAAATTTAATCAGAGAAAATTTGAGGAATCTATGAACCAGATTGAATTGGCAGCCAATGTGTATTCTATTATAAACTTGACGGATACGACTTTACTGCTCACGGCAGCTGTTGCCGCCGAACGTGCCGGCAGATCGGATAAAGCCCGTGATTATTATGTTGCTGTTCTTAAAGCTGGGAAAAATACACCGGATATTTATTTTGGTCTGACGGTTTTTTATACAAAACTTCAAGATAAAAAGAATGCTTACGAAGTTATTAAAAAGGGCAGGGAGCTTTATCCTAAAAACCAGGACCTGATAAAGGCTGAAACCAATATGTACCTCGCATTTGGTGAAGATAATAAAGCATTGGAACAACTTAAACTTATTGCTACGGCAGATACAGCTAACCCTTCTGTTTTTTATGCCATGGGTACATTATACAATAAGGTTTATAATGATACGACTAAAACCAAAGAAGTCAGAAAGGATATGCTGGATAAAGCAGTATTGGCTTATGAAAAAGCCATTACAATTAACCCAAATTATTTTGAACCGTTTTTTAATCTTGGAATAATGTATAATAACGTAGCTGCTGAAATACTATTAAAAGCTAATAATTTACCCAATGATGCAACTGCAGAATATGATAAATTAAAGCTTGAGGCCGATTCATATCTAACCAAAGCTCTTCCTTATCTTGAAAAAGCATTGGAAATTAATCCAACGGATATGGATACAATGATGGCTTTAAAACAAATTTATGTCAGGTTGAAACAAACTGACAAAGCAAAAGCTATTAATGAGAAGATATCAAACTTGCAGAAGAAATAGTCAAGCACAATACTAAAAATAAAAAGAGACTATCTTTGAAAAGGGGTAGTCTCTTTTTTTATATGAAGATATGAATTTCTATATGGGTGTGCCAAGTAATTGTAATTCAATTAATATTATATTTAACATAATATTAATTATAGGAATATTATGAAATAAGAAATATGCTTCACGTGTTTTTCATTTAACCGGAAAAACAATATCTGTTTGCCATTTCATGGTATCTTTCACTTCCATAGGATTGGTAACATATATTTCCCAAGGTCCACCGACCATCTCCTTGTTATTTTCCTTTATATACTGCATCAATGCATTATAGGTTGGTCCGGTTTTATCATAAGGTCCAAAATAAACGGCTTTAATTACATTTTGCTCTGGGATATTCATAAATTTTATTCTTCCAGAACCTTTTTCAACTTTTTCCACAGGTATTCCAATATCCATTACTGAAAAAAATGTAACCGAATCCCATTTATAATAAATAGCAAATGGTGATCCTGTTTGTTTATTCTTGTTCTTTTTCATGTATGCTATTATTTCTTCGAATGCAGTACCCATAACCTTTTCGAATGTCTTTGGACCTGCCGAATCACGAATTAAAAGAACAGTTTGAAACGGCATTTTAGTCTCTTCTATTTTAGGCCAATTTTTTCTTTCTTCTGCAATTTTTTTAAGTTTTGCCAATCCTTTTTCAAAATCTGGTCCCATCATTTTTTCCATAAATAATCCCATGTATCTTGCCATCGGGTTATAACCCAAATCTCCTTCATCCGTCCAACTGACCTTACATGAATCACCCGCTTCAATGACTACTTTGCCCTTTGATTGATACTTACCATTATTAAAAGAAAGATCATATGCAACTAATTGTCCAGGTATTAATTCAGTTGCTGTCATCGTCCCTTCACCCATTTTCTTTCCCTTCCACTTCCAAATTGTACCGACCTGTCCATCCGGACCCTGAATTTCAAAGACGGCTGTTGAGTCCATTTCTTTCGTCCAAGGAACCCATAAGTCCCATTTATTAAAATTTGATGTTAAACTGTATATCAAATCTTTATCAGCGCTTATATAAACCACTCGTTCAACTTTATATGTCTTTGGTAATATAAACGCGATGATTACCAATACGGCTATTAATCCCAATAGCCAATAAACGATTTTAAGAAATGTTTTCATAGTGATAAGAATTTGGTTTCAGTAAAATTAATCCAAATAGAGGATTTAGCAACATAGGAATAGAAATATTGTTATTTTTGCCATCAACCTAAATTTTCCTGATGAGAATTGCTGTTACTGGAGCAAATGGTCACGTCGGTGTTAATCTTTGCAAGGCTCTTTTAGAACATAATCATGAAGTCAGGGCTCTTTCCCACAAAAACAGACAAGGTTTAAAAAATCTTCCTGTCGAACTCACACAAGGTGACTTGTTGGATTTTCAATCTTTAAAAATACTCCTTAAGAATGTTGAAGTAGTATATCATCTTGCTGCTCGTATTTCGATAACCGGTGATTCAGATGGAATGGTTTCAAAAATCAATGTTTTTGGTACACAAAACATTGTGAATGCAGCGATAGAATGTGGAGTTAAACGTCTAATCCATTTCAGTTCCATCCATGCGTTCCAGCAAAAACCCCATGATGCCCTTCTTGATGAAGCTAGACCTTTGGTTGATTCGGAAGGATTTGCATATGATCGTTCAAAAGCGAACGGGGAAAGATATGTGTATAAGGCTGTAAAAAACGGACTGGATGCAGTGATTCTAAGTCCGACCGCTATAATTGGGCCATTAGATCCTCAACCCTCTTTGGTTGGAAATGCAGTATTGCAGTTATATCATAATAAAATTCCAGCTTTAGTCCCGGGTGGTTATAACTGGGTTGACGTTAGAGATGTTGTAGCGGGTGCTATTTCAGCAATGCATAAAGGTCGAGCTGGTGAAAAATATCTTTTAGCCGGACATTGGCATAGTTTAAAAGAATTTTCAGAGCTAATTCATCATCATTCTGGAAAAAAAACGGTAAAATCGGTTCTTCCTTTATGGCTTGCAAGACTTGGCTTACCGTTTATTAATACATATAGCCTTTTGACAAAGTCAGAGCCATTATATACAAGCGAGTCGCTTAAAATAATTGGTGAAGGGAACCGGATGATCAGTCATACAAAAGCCAAAAATGAACTGGGCTTCAATCCAAGACCTTTAACCCAGACGATTCGTGATCTATTGGAATATTTTAAGATAAATGGATTTTTAAATTAAGTCTCAAACTAATAGTATGGGGGAATCTACTTTTTATCTCATTGTATATGCCTGGATTGCAATTGCCATCTTTATTTTTCCAATTGTAATCAGGATTATCGCTCCTTATGGTAGACATACGACCAATAAATGGGGTGCTTTGATTGATAACCGTATTGGATGGATTATCATGGAGTCTCCTGCCCTATTCGTTTTTGCAGGATTTTTTATTTTCGGTTCATTGAAACACAATGTTGTGACATGGACATTTTTTTCTTTATATATCCTTCATTATTTAAACAGAACCCTGGTTTTTCCTTTCAGATTACATACAAAAGGAAAGAAAATGCCTTTGGCCATCGTATTTATGGCCATCTTTTTTAATTTACTAAATGGCTTTCTTAATGGATATTATTTAGGTTTCCTGGCCAATCAATATACACTTCAATGGCTTACTGACCCGAGATTTATTGCTGGGATTATCGGGTTTTTCTGTGGAATGGGCATTAATTGGCATTCTGATAATGTGTTGATACATTTAAGAAAACCAAATGAAACTGGCTACAAAATTCCTCGTGGGGGATTTTTTGAACTGGTTTCTTGTCCAAATCACTTTGGAGAAATTATTGAATGGTTCGGTTTTGCACTCCTTACCTGGAGTTCCCCTGCTTTGGCATTTGCAGTTTGGACTCTTGTGAACCTGATGCCCAGAGCCTTACACCATCATCGATGGTATCAGTCAATTTTTCCAGATTATCCAAGGAAGCGCAAAGCGTTACTTCCATTTCTTTTATAGATTTTTCTAAGTCCAGAGTAAATAAAACACCGATGGGAACCTCTTCTGGCCGAAAAAGTTCCCATCCCGTATTCCTGGAAGCCGGAGCAACCAAGCTCGTTCAAGTTACGGTTATTATGGTTGAAGTACTTAATCGGGGTTACCCCTTTTCTTTCTTTCCGCTTCTCCTCTTTAGCATGCCTTACAGTTTGCTTAGCGAAGAAACCTGTTTGAAGTTTGCCTGATTGATGTTCGAGTCTTGCGGATTCGGCATCTTTCTGGCTCGGATCGGGAGTGCTGTCCCCTTTCGGTTCCTGCTTTCACCTTTCCAACTTCTGTGCAGACCTTTTATCGCTCACTTGAGAAATCAAATATACATTAAGTAGTAACCCGTAAGCAAACTTTTTTTTATTCAGATATTAACATCTTTTACAATCAAGTTATAAACAATTTGTTCTTAAATATGCATATGTATTAATCTGAAAATAAATCAATTAAATATTTTTTTTCTCTCATTGTTCATAACATGTTTAAAAGCTGTTAATTACTCGATTTTCACGGTCAAATTTCTTACGGAAAGTTCTTCAGACATTGGTTTTAGTACCTCAAATTCTCCGGTTTTAACAATACATTTTCCTTTATAATGAGCTGTCAGTGCACATTGTTCGGCCTGTTGAGGATCATGATGACATACTTCGATCAAGTTAGTAATAACAAAATTGAAAGTATTAATATTATCATTAAATAAGATAAGGTTTTTTGAATTTTCTCCGATATCTTTTTCCGAATCCAATGGTTTTATTTTTGGCTTTGTCATAACTTTGGAATAGCTATCAATATTACAATTAATATGAAGGTTAAACATTAATTTTGAAGAATTTTTATTTACAAATGAATTTTTTATCCTTTATCAGGAAAGTAGAAGAAAAGTTTCGTGATCCCCTGCCGGGTTTTCCCGCACAAATTAAGATGTCCTCATTAGCCAGGATACATCAGTTAATGAATTTGTTTCAGGCAAACAACGTTATTCAGAGTAGTGTTCTTTTATTACTTTTTCCTTTCAAAGGTGAAGTTGGTTTAGTTCTGACATTAAGAAAAGAATACGAAGGTGTCCATTCCGGGCAAATAAGTCTTCCAGGCGGTAAATTTGAAGAAGATGATGACAGCTTGATTTATACAGCACTTCGTGAGGCCCAAGAGGAAATAGGAATTGATCCGAAACGGGTTCAAGTTCTCGGCCAACTAACATCATTATATATTCCCCCCAGCAATTTTTTAGTTACCCCGGTATTGGGATTTGTTCCATTCAAACCCGAATTTATTGCTGACCCTCATGAAGTTGCAAAAATAATAGAGATCAGGATTTCTGATTTATTGGACGATCAAAGGATTCAGCACAAAAAAATTAAACTAAAAGTCGGATTATCTTTGAAGGTACCTTGTTTCGAAATTGATGGAAATGTGATTTGGGGAGCTACTGCTATGATATTAGGTGAGTTTAAGGAAATGATAAAAACCATTCCTGTTTTTTGGAGTAACCCGAATGAGGGTTAATCTAAAATCACTAAATTCAATTGGTAAAACAAAAAGAAGAGGGAATACGTCCAACTTTATAGGTATTTAACAGCGTTCCAGTGGATGAATTATATTGATAAATCGTACCATCCTGTATATAATCTAAAACATCGGAAACGTAAATTGATCCATTTATTGGGTGTATTGATAGCCCATATAATAGACGGCCATTTGACGGAATAAAAGGTTGGGAAGGAAGATCTGAAGCAGTAACAGGCATCTGATAAACCCCATCTTTAATAAAATAAATTGTATCCCGTGTTGCGTTTATACAAAGTTTATTAGGAAGATTTCCATCATTAGGGAAAGTGAACACCTTTTCAACAATCCGTAAGATTGGATCAAGCCGGATGAGGCTTGGTGATTCATAGAAATCATAACCTCCGGTACAAAGAATCCATATTTTCTGCTTCTTGTCCATAACAATGCCAAGGGGTTCTTTCCCGGTCATCATGCTGTCTACAATAACATCATTCTTCGTATCAATGATAAATACCTGAGCCTTCCTTTTTGCATTGGATTCGTTAAAATTTCCTATGCTTGTGACAAACATATACTGGTCAAATTTAGTCAACACTTCTGTCCAGGTTGACGTAGGAATTTCTTTTGTAATAGTAAAGGTTGCCAAGTCAATAACAGCAATATTTTTTTTAAGACTGGTAACGTATGCCTTGGTAGAATCAATGATTTCCAGATATCGTGGTGAATAAAACCCAGAAATAGAAGTAAATGATTTGAAATCTTTCAAGGTAACGACTTCGATCCGGTTTGAATTATTAACAACAATTAATCCATAATCTTTGAACCGGATCATGCATTGGGCAACATCGCCCAATCCGCGTTGATTGGATTTCTTAAAAATATCCTGAATTACATTATTGGTATTGTAATCAATAAATGATACCGAAGCGTTACCCCAGTTGAAATTTCCTTCATTTACAACGAAAATCCCATTTTTATAAGTTATCGGTGTAACCGTTGTATCGGGAGGAGGATCGATCGTGGTTTCACGAATGGGTGTTTTAGAGCAAGATGTAAAGAAAACAGCAAAAAGAGAAGCTATAAAAAGTGTTTGAAGCGTGTATATGTTATGTCTTGTTCCTATCACCTATGGAGTTTTGGTTTGTCTCCTATTTTAGTTAATTCCCTTTTTAAAGGAGAATTTTAATGTGAATGCATAATTTATTCCCGGCATAGGTCTGCTTGCGACCGACTGGTAATCTATATTGAATAAATTATTGATTTGAACTTGTAAAGATAGTACAAAATTATCCAAAGCAAAGTTTTTCCCAAAAATAATATTTGACAAACTATATGCAGGCATATAATAGCTATTGTCGGTAGAAGTAAACCTCTTACCAACAAACAGGAAATTATATTTGAAATAAAATTTCCAACGTTCCAGTGATACAGTACTGTTTAGGTTGTTTACCGGTACGTAAATAATTTGTTTGCCGACTGTATTATCGTTTGGGATTTGTGCTTTCTCATTTGTGGAATGACAAAACGTGTAGTTTGCTTTAAAACCCAGATCAAATCCAATAATGTGCCAATTAATATTTGTTCCAATCTCAAATCCCCTGGCATTGACCTGTCGGACGTTTTCGGGTTTCCACAAACTACTGCTTCCCTCGACGGGGGTCCAGATAATCATATCAAGTATCCATGAATAATATCCCGAAAATGTTGCTTCAAGAAAAAGTTTCTTATTTCTGGAAGGATAGTTATATGTACTTCCTAGCTCTATTATATAATTTGTTTCCGGTGATAAATCCGGATTTCCGTATATTTCCCAATATAGCTCATTGAGTGTGGGATAACGATAATTTCGTGCGGTATTGGCAGTCACCACCAAATTCACTTTATTGAAAGGTTTATATTCAAATCCTATTGCCGGGATTACCGGCATAAACCTTCCATCGACGACATCGTCACGAATGACCAATGAACCCTTAATCTTTGGATTGAATTCATAATTAATTTCGGCAAATAAACTTAATGTCGATCGGCTTTTCATTCCGGTATAACTGTCGGAGTACACCCAATCATAATTAAAATCGATTCCAGGTTGTAAACTCAGATTACGAATCCCATTATAAGAAAATCTTAGCCTGTTAATCCATGTATACGACTGATGGTTAGCATTTATGAGTGAATTTTGGTAATTCATAAACTGGTCAGATAATGCTGAATGAATCATGAGGTTCAGGTCTGATTTGACATATTTATATTCAATGACCGCTCTTAAGGCTTTATCTAATTCTTTTTCGAGGTTGCTGGTATCAAAATTTGAAGTTGTCGGGGGAAGATTCCGCTTGGAATGGCTGTACCATATTTTCGCATTGAACAAATGCTTGTCTTTGAGTTTCCAAAAAAATTCCTGAGAGATGCCATAAATTTTAAAAGAAGCATTCTGCTGATTAACATATTCACCTAAATAATCGTTGTAATATGGGAAATCGTTTAACCCTGAAGAATAGTTAAATTTGGTATGCGACTGAAAGGATCTTGTCCCAATGGCAGCATTTACGTTTGTTGTATAGTTATCAAAACTACCGATTGTTTGTGCCACAATCACGTCAGCAATGTTATTCCAATCAGGATTTGTGACCAGATTGATAACTCCTCCAAAAGCCCCACTGGTACGGGAAAGACCTGCAGCACCATAAAGGATCTCAATTCCATCAAATTGTGAAACCGGAACCAGAGAAAGGTCAATTTGACCCAGCATCGGTGAATTCAGGTTTATTCCATTCCATTCGACTTGAGTATGCTGGGCAGTTGTTCCACGAAAAGAAGGCGTTGCCAACGTCCCATTTCCATATGATTTTATAAAAACTGTGGAATATTCCGAAAGGATAGTTGAGAGATCTGAACTCAAGTGAGGTATAAGGGTAATAGAATCCAGTTTGACTCTTTTAAAGCCCTGGTTATCGAAAATATAATTAGACTTTATTTCAAATTCAGGTAAATGGAGTGTATCCTTTGTATTTTGTGCGATGGATTTCCCGCTAAAATTGACAAAGAACAAGACAGACTGAAGGTAAAAGAAGTATTTTTTTGACTTTATCAAAATGAACCAAGAGTCATAAGGGGCTAATTCTTGATAATTTTTTTATTAAAGGATTTCCCATCTTTGAAAAGGAAACTGGCAATGTAGATTCCGCTGGGCTGCGATGATAAATCTATACTGGCTTTTCCTGTAAAAGAATCAGAGAAAATGGTTTTCCCATATATATCAGAAATTAAAAAAGAAATCTTCGAATTCGATTTATTAGCAAAAGTTATATTATCCGATACAGGATTTGGGAAGAGATAAATTTGAAAGTTTTCGTTTCTCTCCTCCACTCCTTCGGTGGCAAAATGAAGTACCGCAATAGCATCAAGATCAAAGCCTCCCGTGTTAAATGGTGTCGGCCAGGGATCGTTCACTTTATGTCCCTGTGAATCACGGGTAGCATATTCATCCTGGATGCACCCAACCACATCTACGACACGAATCATAATAATGTGGTTCAGATCAATTCCTACACTATCTTTCAGGTCTTCAAGATCAAATGGGGTTCCGTAGAGACCACGATATTTACCTGCAAAATTGTTAATCTTAGTAGCATCTGTAGAATCAAATGTAGATGTCTGAGGAGATTCAGGAGTCAATGAAATGGCAGGAAAGCGGACAAAATGAGATCCATCAGAACTCACTTCAACGAAAGCTAACTCAAGAAAATTATCATCAAAGCTGTTTTCAAAAACTGCGAAATCAGATCCTGGGCCATTAGCTAATGGGGAAGCAAATTCAAGAGTTGCGCTACCACCATCGCCTAAGGAGAGAACAAAGTTATCCGCAGTATCAGCGGTCATATAAATATTGCCATATGACGCCTTATTTGATCCTCCGAAGGTTTTATTGGTATCAGAAATATCAATAAAACCTCTTTCAACCTGACAGGATTTCGCCCATCCTATAATTATTGAACTGTCCTTGTATATTGCTTTTGTTCCAGGGTGTCCGACGGGGGGTGGAAATTGGGCGAAAACATTAAAAGTCGCCGACAAAAAGATAATGCATAGAATCCGGCTGATGACAGATTTGCATATCAATTTGAATACTCGACGGTTTTTTTTCAGAAAGTAAATGTAGGTCAATATCATTACTAGTCTTTGATGAATTTTGTTATTGAATTCCCTTTATCGGTTTTTATAGTCAGAAAATACAACCCTTTCGGCAAGTTAGAGCAGGTCACATAAAAAAGTCTGTTTGAACTTGTAAAACTTGTACAGAAACTCTCACCGGTCGGGTTAGAAATAATAATTTCTCTCATCAGGCTTTTGTTTTTCAATTCGACGATTAATTCGTTACTAACCGGGTTTGGGTACAAAGAAAATTCCGAAGTATCTGAATAGGAATTTATACCCACAGGGGTTCGGTAATCGATTGCAATGGCATCGGCATTCAAGCCAGTTGTGTATGATCCAATGGAATCGCCTGCAACAGTTGCAATTAATCCGCGTCCAAAAGTTAGCATATTCCCAATGTTTGTATAAAGTAATCCATTTACATAATCAACTGCGGCAGAAGATATTGAGACACGATTGATAAATCCTGGGTCAGGGATAAGGGTTGTATCCACTATCTTATTTGTTAATAAATTGAATGAACCGATGCCATGGTTCATGTTGGCATAAAGAAGATTGTCCTTCAAACCGTATCCATCACCCAGTGTAACACCAACCGGGATATTTTCAAAAACGGAAAGATGATAATCATACACCGTAATATTCCCGATTCCTGTAGTCCCTTCCGGTGTATGGCAAATGGCATAAATCAGGCCATTGTAATTATATAAATTCAAAATTCCTTTTGCTTCAGTCCCCAAATTAATCTCCCTACGAAGTTTCCAATTATAAGGATTGATCACCGCCAATTTTCCTTCAGTACTAAGAAAACCACCATTTACAGCAACATAAAGACTGTCTCCAGCTATAATGGCTTCTCCACAATCACCAGAAATATTCTGAGTTCTATAGATCAAGGAGAGATCATTGGTATTCAAAACTTCTACAAAGAATCGTTTCACAGGCCATTGTTTTGTAACGATTAAGCGGTTATTATATATATATAATTTGCTGAGGCCAGAATCCGGTATTGCAGCAATCCTCTGATATGTGTCAATATTGTACTTAACAATAGAATCCTGAGCAGCAACATAAGCAAAATTGTCTTTTACGACAATATCCTGAGTTGATTGTGTATATATTGTTCCAAAAACGGTAGTTTGTTGGGTGACAGGATTAAAACTCTGAACGGTAACATAATCTACCGGATTGGGAACGGATTCATAAAGTCCGCCATTTACAACGATCACCTGGTTAACCCATTCATTACGCTGTGCAAAGATCGCGTCATTTATAAGCAATACAAATACAACCAACACGAAACAAGCACAAACCGATTTTTTCATACATCAACTTTATATTAAACTATTAGGTTGCACGTAGTGTTTTGAGGGTAGCCAAGAACAAAAGTACTATTTTTTTTATCCGTTCTTGAATTTTTCTATTTTTGTTCATTCATTATAAAAGGGTATGAAAGATTACTTAGTTTCTAAAAGAAGAATTCATTTCATCATCTTATTATTTATTATTTTTTGCCATCTGTTGATGCCCTCTTGCCGGTCGCGTAAAACAGTTTGTGATGCAAACAGGCAATACAAAACTATCAAGGTGAGTAAAAATCGGAACAGACACGAAATACCTTACAAGAATAAACCCCTCCCTGTTAAAAAAGATTATATAATCAGGAATGTTCATTAGGCAAATATTTTTAATTCTTTCAAAGTCAATTCTGCTTCTTTTACTTTTACAAAATTCATCATGCTATGTAGTCAGATCTATCGCATGGAATGTGGCAAATCTGGATGATAATAAGAAATTCCCAGCAGATACAATTCTGAAACCAAATTTCTCCTGGAATTTCCTTGAATCAAGGAAGAATAAGGAGAAATGCATGCCGGGGATTATATTTCATGAAAAATCCCCGGTTTCTTTTGAGACTTTTTTAGCAGAGCGAACGACTGTTGCTTTTCTTATAATCAAAAAAGACACATTGATATATGAACAATATTTTCAAGGATATACAAAGGACTCAATCCTCCCTTCATTTTCAATCGCAAAATCCTTCGTTTCTGCATTAGTAGGTATTGCCTTAGAGGAAGGTTATATTCATTCCATTGACCAACCTATAACCGATTTTATTCCTGAATTAAAAGATCCGGGTTTTAAAAGGGTAACCTTTCAAAACTTGTTAGCGATGCGATCAGGAATTGCATTTGAAGAAGATTATCTGAACCCGACTGGTGATATTGCAAGGTTTTACTATGGTAGAAATCTTTTAAAGTTTTGTTTAAACCTTAAGGTGACCGATGAACCCGGTAACAGATATAATTACCAAAGTGCCAATACACAGCTTATTGCCATTGCTCTTGAACGAGCAACTGGAGTACCGTTATCAGAATATTTTCAGGAAAAGATATGGAAACCAATTGGTGCAGAAAATAATGCCATTTGGAACGTTGACAGTAAGAAAAACCTGGAATTGAAGGCCTTTTGTTGTATGAATGCGTCTGCTGTTGATTTTGCCAAATTTGGAAGATTATATTTAAATGAAGGTTCGCTTGATGGAATTAGAATAATCAGCAAAGAATGGATTCAGGAATCTCTATCAATACAAAATGACTCCCGGGATTTGGATCGTTATCCCTATACTTATTCATGGAGGGTTACAGCCCAGGGTGATTTTTTTGCAAAAGGTGTCGGAGGGCAATACATTTTTGTTTGCCCTCATAAAAAAATTATCATTGTAAGATTAGGTGTAAAATATGCCGATGTACCCTGGCCTGAACTATTTGAAAAACTATGCAATGAATTGTAATTCCTTATCCGGTTTCTTTTTCATAAAAATCTTCAGGATCAGGAAAATATAAGCTTTCTTTGGATTTCTTTTCAGGAAACGTGAAAAAAGTGAATTTACCTTCCGCACAAACCTGGGAAGTTGCATCGAATATTTTCACACCAATATCGGCTAAATTTTTTCTTTGCTGAATAAGTTTTGCGCGTAACTGAAGTGGACCCCTATCAATATAAATTGTTTTCCGAAATTTTATTTCTGCTCTCGATGTTAAGCCTGGGTTTTTCACTTTTATATACACCGTCCAGCTGGCTATTTCATCCATCAGCGTTGCTTGAATTCCTCCATGAAGGACATTCATGTAACCCTGGAAGAATGGTTTGGGAACCCAATTTGAAATAATCTCATCACCATCCTCAACAAATGTTAGCTGCAGACCGTTTTCGTTGTTCTGGGCACATCCAAAGCAATTATATCCCTCTAATGAGGAAAATGGATTTACTATTTTTTTCACATGATCTTGAATTAGAAAGCTTATTTTTGAACTCCGAGTTTAAATTTTGTAACTTTTATAGCTCTTCCCAATTCATCATACTCAGTCCATGGGCCGTCTTTCTGTCCATCGACATAATTCCCGGAAACCTTGACTATGCCGTTTCTATAATATTCTTTGTATACTCCGGAAAGTTGATTCTTTTTGTAATTCGATAAAATTTGAATTGTATCGTTTTCAAAAAATGTCTTCTGTAATCCTTCGAAATTACCTGCTTTATAGTTATAAATAGCAACGGTTTTTCCATTTTTTGTAAACCACCTAGATGGACCATCTTTCTGATCCCCCGAATAGTAAGATTCTTCCTGAAGTTTTCCATTATCATAATAAAGTTTTACGGGACCATTCTTTTTACCATTTAGATAGTATGTTTCGGAGATTGGGGCTTCACTAAATTGGTTATACGAAATAGAAGATCCATTCAATAAGCCATTTTTGTAATTCTCAACCAAAGTGATTTTCCCTTTTCTGTCAAACTGAACACTAATCCCATTCTTTAATCCATTGGTGTAAAATTCAATTTTTTGGATCATGTGATTTGGATGATACCCAATCCAGTTGTTTATTCTTTTGTTTTCGATATAGTACCCCTTAATTGTTATTTCTCCTTCTCTTTCTTCCCAGTAACCGGTTTTTAAATGGTTGGAGTCATACTGGTTCAAGGTATCGTTGGTTTTGTTTTCAAGAGGTTTTTGGGCCATAAGAGAATAAGTACCCAAAATAAAAAAGGCGAGCATTACGTACAGAATTTTTTTCATCTTTTGACTAATTATTTATTTTATTTAATATTTTTTCAAGGCAAAATATAATGCAGAGTTATCATTTATCATATGAATATTCGAAAGTACCCAACAAAATTATTCCAATTCAGCATACAGATCAAAGTTTTCTGCGGCAATAATTTTGACATCGTAGAATTGACCTTTTATCAGGTTTATGGAATTTTTGTTAATAATGATTTCATTATCAACTTCCGGAGAATCCATTTCCGAGCGTGCGGAATAATGATCTTCCCAATCATGATCAATAATTACTTTAATTGTATTCCCGACCTTCAGTGTATTAAGTTGATATGAAATAGATTCTTGTGCCATCATAATGTCATTGGCTCTCTGTTGCTTTACTTTCTCAGGTATATTATCTTTCAAAGAAAATGCGTAGGTGTCTTCCTCATGAGAATAGGTAAATACTCCCAGGCGGTCAAACTTAGATTCTTTTACAAAATTCAAAAGTTCCTGAAATTCTTTGTCCGTTTCTCCGGGATATCCAACCATAAGTGTAGTTCGGATAGCAACATTAGGAACATTATCCCGTATTATCTCAATCAGCTTTCTAGTTTTATCCGATGAAATATTTCTGCGCATTGATTTAAGAATGCGGTTGTTAATGTGCTGAAGAGGAAGGTCAAGATATTTACAAATATTTTCATGCCGGTTCATAATATCGAGTACTTTCAGTGGAAATCCATCAGGGTATGCGTAATGAATCCTCAGCCATTCCAGTCCTTTTATAGATGTCAGATTTTCCAGAAGTTCCGGCAGTTTTCTTTCAGAATAAAGATCAAGTCCATAATAGGTCGTATCCTGTGAAAGTAAAATTATTTCTTTTACACCTGATTTAATCAACAATTTTGATTCATTCAGTATTTCTTCAATTGGTTTTGAAACATGCTTCCCGCGAATCAATGGGATAGCACAAAAAGAACATTTTCTTGTACATCCTTCGGCAATTTTTAGATATTCATAATGCGAAGGTGTGGTGAGAGAGCGCTCCCCGATAAGTTCTTTGATATAATTACCGCCAATTTCCCGGATGATTTCTTTAAGTGCATTGACCCCAAAATATGAATCGACTTCCGGAATTTCAACTTCGAGCTGTTGTTTGTACCTTTGAGATAAGCAGCCCATGACAAAAACCTTTGAAATCAGACCTTTTCTTTTTGCCTCTGTGAATTGAAGAATAGTATTGATTGATTCTTGTTTTGCTTCCCCGATAAATCCACAGGTGTTTATTATTGCAGTATCATAACCACATATTGTTTCAGGATCGAAAATGATCTTTATGTGGTTTGCTTCAATTTGCCGCGCCAATTGTTCTGAATCGACCAAATTTTTGGAACATCCAAGTGATACAAAACCTATACTCTTTGATCGTGATTTGGTTTTCAAGGTTCCTTGTTACTGATTAAATAGCGTATCAACGAACTCCTGGCGGTTGAATAATTGAAGGTCTTCAATCCCCTCCCCGACCCCGATATATTTAACGGAAATTTTAAACTGATCGGAAATTCCGATTACAACACCACCTTTTGCAGTTCCATCCAGCTTTGTCAATGCAATTGCATTTACCTCAGTGGCAGCTGTAAACTGTTTTGCCTGTTCAAAAGCATTTTGTCCGGTCGAAGCGTCTAAAACCAGAAGTACTTCATGAGGAGCTTCAGTGATAAGCTTCTGAATAACTTTTCTGATCTTGGAGAGTTCGTTCATAAGGTTAACTTTGTTATGGAGACGACCGGCGGTATCAATGATGACAACATCGATATTTTTCGCAATAGCGGACTTCACCGTTTCAAAGGCTACGGATGCGGGATCTGCTCCCTTACCCAGGTTTATGTACGGAACATCAACCCTTTGAGCCCAAATCCTCAACTGATCCACTGCGGCAGCCCGGAAAGTATCTGCCGCACCAAGCAACACTGATTTTCCTGACTTTTTAATCTGATATGCTAATTTCCCGATGGTAGTTGTTTTTCCCACTCCGTTGACACCAACTACCATAATGACATAGGGTGACTTATTATGTGGGAGAATAAAGTCGTTGAAATCAATTATATTATTTTCCTGAAGCAGAGAAGTGATCTCATCCTTCAGGATGATGTTAAGTTCAGTGGTGCCAAGGTACTTTTCTTTTAATATTCTTTTTTGAATCCGGTCAATAATTCTTAATGTGGTTTCCACACCGACATCTGAGGTAACTAAAATTTCTTCAAGTTTATCAAGAATTTCATCATCGACCTTAGTCTTTCCAATTATTGCCTTGGAAATTTTTGTAAAAATGCTCGCTTTCGTTTTCTCAAGTCCCTTTTCCAGACTTTCTTTTTTGTCTCTTGAGAAAATATTGAAAATGCTCATCTATCAGAATATTATTTAGTAAAGTTAATTCCCTGCCGGGTATAAAAAAAGCTTTTTTCTGAATGAAAAAAGCTTTTCCAACACGAAAAAAACGTATTAATGTTCCTTATTTGCTAAAAAGTCTTTAACCAGGTCGTTGGGAACAATTGATTCTTTGAAGATATAAGCACCTGTTTTTGGTGATTTTACCATACGGATAACCTTTGTCAGATCTTTACCTGTAGAACTTTTAAAACTAGCTACAACTTTCTTTGCCATATGATGATATTATTTAATTTCTTTATGAACGGTAACTTTTTTCAGGTAAGGATTATATTTTTTCACTTCTAATCTTTCTGGTGTATTTTTTTTGTTTTTTGTTGTAATGTACCTAGAAATTCCGGGAATACCACTTGTCTTTTGTTCGGTACATTCCAGAATAACCTGAATTCGTTGATCTTTACTCTTCTTTGCCATTTTACTTTGCCTCGGTTTTTTAGGACTGCAAAATTAATTCATTTCAGCTAATAAACAAAAATATTTTGATACTTTTATTCCTCTTTTGTCGTGAGTATAATTCCTTTATTATCAGGCTATGAGTGTTTGGCACTCCTATATTACCGGGTTTAAGGCTTATCTTCAGTTGGAAAAATCGCTTTCTCCCAACTCCATTGAAGCTTATCTGCATGATATAGAAAAGCTGTGCCAGTATCTTGAGATTTCTAATCTTAAAAAAAGTCCCGAAGACATTGAGCATCAAGATTTATTAAATTTTTTAAAATGGATTACTGAACTTGGAATGACGGCTCGTTCACAGGCAAGGATTATTTCCGGATTAAAAGGATTCTTCAAATATTTACTTTTGGAAAATCTGATTCGCAAAGATCCTACCGATCTTCTTGAATCACCCAGGATAGGAAGAAAATTACCGACAGTTCTGAGCGTTGACGAGGTTGATGTTCTTCTCGGTTCTATTGATCTTAGTACTTCTGAAGGGAAACGAAATAAAGCCATAATCGAAACGATTTATGGATGTGGATTACGGGTATCGGAGTTAGTCGATTTAAAAATTTCAAACCTGTTCTTTGATGATGGGTTCATTAAAGTTGTCGGGAAGGGTAATAAAGAAAGACTTGTACCTGTTGGTAAAATCGCTCAATCGGAAATGCAATTTTATATCTCCGATATCAGGAGCCATTTGATCATCAAACCGGGAAATGAGGATATTGTTTTTCTTAACCGACGGGGTTCAAAACTGACACGGGTGATGATATTTACTATTATCAAAAGATTGACAAAAAAGCTTGCCATCAAAAAAACAATAAGTCCGCATACGCTACGTCATTCTTTTGCAACTCATCTTGTTGAAGGCGGGGCTGACCTAAGGGCAGTTCAGGAAATGCTTGGTCATGCATCGATCACAACTACCGAGATATACACACATCTTGACAGAGACTATCTCCGCAGTACCATTATTCAGTTTCATCCTAGAAATAAATAACTATGTTGCGACAGTGCCATGGTGCAGTGGGGCCATAGTGCCGTGATGCAGCGGTGATATAGTTGAGAGGCACCTACTATTTTAAAGGGCTGTGGGGTTCTTTGGCCATGTGATTATAAACCATCTTATCCATGAATTTCGGGAAGAATTTATTTAACAACACGGTTATTTTTCCTTGTGTTGTGAGGGTGAGCTTATCTTTTCTCCGGTCTATTGCCCTGACAATTTTGGTTGCCACACGCTCAGCCGACATTAGTTTATTTTCTTCCAGGGGTGTTTCTCCCTGTGCTGAACCATCCTTCGACAGAGCAACATTACGGATGTTCGAAGTAGTGAATCCAGGGCATACAGTCAGCACGTGGAGGCCATTTTTCATATTTTCGATTCTAACTACTTCAAGGAAACCGTTCATGGCAAATTTCGAAGCCGAATATCCTGTCCGTCCTGGTAATCCTTTGTATCCTGCTACAGAAGATACTCCTACCAACGATCCTTTAGAATAAAGGAGAAAAGGAAGGGCAAATTTGGAACAATAAACCGTACCCCAGAAATTCGTATCCATCACACGGTGCAAAACCTTAAGATCTACTTCGTTAAAAAGAGCCCGCATCGATATACCTGCATTATTTATCAATACATCGATACGACCAAATTTGTCCATGGTACTTCGGATCAAGTTTTCACATTCCTTCTCAATAGTTACGTCAGTCTGGATCAAAAGATGTTCAGAACCTTTTAATTGTTTGGCCAATTCATTCAGTTTATCCATGTTTCTTGCCGCCAATGTCAATTTAGCTCCCAACCGGTTACATTCAAGGGTCAGCGCTTTCCCAATACCCGAAGATGCTCCGGTTATTATAATAACTTTGTTTTCCATTATAATACAGATTCCCGCAAATTTATTACTATTTTCACTATTTTCGAACCATGAAACAATTTTCATGACAGAAAGGGAAATGTTCTACCGTTATCTAGGATTACCATCATTTAATCCCATGGCGCTGGACATAATAAATGCAGAAGGAGTTTATCTTTTTGACCGGGGCGGGAAAAAATATTTCGACCTTGTTTCGGGAATCACTGTCAGTAATGTAGGACATCGTCACCCCAAAGTAGTAGATGCCATTATCGGGCAAGTCAATACACACTTACATTTAAACGTATATGGGGAATTTATTCAATCGTCACAAGTCAGATTAGCAAAGCATCTGACAGAGCTTCTTCCCTCCTCTTTGAATTCTGTATATTTTGTCAACTCAGGAAGTGAGGCGGTTGAAGGAGCATTAAAATTGTCGAAGCGATTTACCGGACGAACAGAGATCATTGCTTTTAACAACGCTTATCACGGTTCAACGCATGGTGCACTCAGTATTGCGGGAAATGAAATATTAAAAAGAGCGTATCGTCCTTTATTACCCGATGTACACCACATTAATTTTAATAATTTCGGTAATCTTGAAAGAATCACAGAACGTACCGCCTGTGTTATGGCTGAAACAATTCAAGCTGAAGCAGGAATAATTTTGCCCGCCGAAGGATATTTGGTTCAACTTCAAAAAAGGTGTAATGCCACCGGTTCCCTCCTTGTAATTGATGATGTTCAGATGGGCGTAGGCAGGACAGGCAAGTTTTCAAGTTTTGAGCATTACCAAATTATTCCGGACATTTTAATTTTAGCTAAAGGTCTTGGTGCAGGTATGCCTCTTGGTGCTTTTATTTCTGATAAAAAGATAATGAATACTCTTGCTTTTGACCCGGAGTTAGGTCACATCACCACATTTGGAGGTCATCCGGTTAGTTGTGCAGCGGCTCTGGCCGGCCTGACGGTTTTATTATCAGAAAATATTCTAAACTCAGTTGAAGAAAAAGGTTTGTGCTTCGAGAATTTTTTCTCAAAAAACAAGGCAATTGCTCAGATCAGACGTGCCGGACTGGCACTGGGAATTGACCTTATAAATCCAGAGAAGCGAATACAATTTAGTAAAGAAGCCTTGGCAAACGGGATCATTATCGACTGGTATTTATTTAAACCAGCCACCTTCAGGGTTGCTCCTCCCCTAACGATTACTGAAGCCGAGATCGGCGAAGCATGTCAAAGGTTATCCAAGGCTCTTGAAGCCATCATTTAGATTGGAGAATTGATTTCCGAATAATCCAAAATTGAAGAACCTCGCGGCAAGCCACGAGGATTCTCCGATCCCATAGGAATTTGCATTTTTGTTCGTTAACCCCGCCGCAAGCGGGGAATGCGCTTGCAGGGATTCAGACTATATTTCTATATGCCAAGTTTGTTTCTGATTGCTTTCGGGATAGCATTTTTATTGACCATGATATCCATGGTCTTTAACTTTACATAAGCTTCAGAGGCATATAGGTATCCAGCATACGGATTACCCTCGGTTCCCCATGAATTTTTTACATAATAATATTTCGTGCCATTCTGATCATTAGCAATGCCAACGACTTGCATACCATGATCATCCGTAGTCTGATAGTTATCGAATTCAGTCTGACGCATTTCCTGTGTTATTTTCTTTTCAGGGACTGGTTTATCAAATTTAAATAACAATTTGTCTTTTTCAGTGTCGGTCATTTTTTCCCAACGTGTTTTTTCAAGTCCGGCAATCTCAGGTGCATTTTTATCAGGAATAACGGCGACACCATTTTTCCAGGAGAATCCCTTTTCACTGATATCAGCACCCCAGGCTATGGTATAGCCGTTTTCAATAGAATAATCAAAAACCTGCATAAGCTCGTCTATCGGTAAGTTATAAGCTTCACCCAAATCCCAGTTATCAGGTATTTCAATGATAAATTTTGTATAAAATGGATGATGCGTATATGAAGTTAAAACAACATAATCATCCATGTTGAGGCCGAGCATATCGGCGAATGATCTTGAAGTATAATCTTTTCCTTTATAGGAAAATTTTTCGGGAACTTTCCCCAGATATGCATCGAGCAAACCCTCAAAACCCTGGTGCCAAACCGGAGTTAGTTTCCGGTTGGGATTTTTCAAGACAGCATCGACATCTGCCTGAAGAACCGCATCCATTTCTCCATGAACCGGATTTACTTCACCAATGACCTGACCGGAATAGACCACCTCGGGAACAATCCCATATCTTTTAATGACATTCGTTACATCATGGGCTGCGCCACCAGGACCGAAATTATGTTTCCCGTTAAACCGGATATACATGATGGCTTTATCAGCGTATGACATTCGAACAGGGAACATATCTGAAAGATCAAAAGTGTCGTTCGCCATCCGGAGTAACTCAGATTCAAGAAATGCAAGGGTAGAATAGCTCCAACAGGTACTTGAGCGGTATTGGTTTTTCACTGAAGTCGCGGGTAGTTTTTTCACTATTGAGAATATGTAGCCCGAATCTGATTTCTTTTCTTTCTCCTGAGCCTGAACAAAATTGGAGAATGAAAAAATAAACCATGCCATCAACAGAGTAATTATAATTCTCATAAAATTTTTGATTTAAAATGGTTAAAAATGATTTTTATTTTCTTCAGGCCAAAAGTAAGGACTACTTTGTTAGGAGACAAGAATTTTCTGCGAACATTCGGTTTTAAAAGTCGAAGATGACCAGATACCCGATTTCCGTATTAAATAATTTTTCCATGGTCAATAATTTTCAAAAGGATGTTTTTTTGAGAAATCAGGGCAATAGTGATCTATACTGTTGAGTTCCTGTAACCAGCCATTATATATCCCAAGCGATTCCATTTCTTCTATTACCTGCTTATATTCTTTGGCAGTAATACTTCGGAATAAGTGGGGATATGATGTGACATTAACCGTAGGATAATACTGAGACATTAAAGATATATGCAAACGTGGTGAAACATTATTTGCTATATATCTCAGAACATTCAGACTATTTTCAACATACCCGGGAAGAATAAGATGACGGATAATAATCCCTGATTCAGCAGTTCCTTCTTCCGAAAGTATTAGAGAGGTTCCTTTTTGTCTAACCATTTCTTTTAATGATCTGGAAGCAACTTCAGGATAATCCGCTACATCTGAGAGCTTTAAGGCAAGTAAGGTGTCCCAATATTTGAAGTCGGGAAGATAAACATCAATCAAACCTTCAAGTGTTTTTATAGTTTCAGGTTTGTCATAACCATTGGTATTAAATACCCATTTTGGACTGTATCCAAGCGATTCGATTGCTGCAATGATGATCTTCATTTGCAAAATAAAGTGTGAAGGGGAAACAAAGCCAACCATATTAATTCCCCGATCAAGAATATCAGTGACGCGACCAACTACTTCATTCAGTTCCATCCCGCACCTGTCTCTATTGATTTTGTTGTTGCTAATCTGATGGTTCTGGCAATAAATACATTGAAGGTTGCAATTAGTAAAAAAGATATTACAAATACCCTTTGGTCCACTGATCACCGGTTCTTCTCCACGATGAACACATATGGATGCGATATTAAACGAAGCATTGCTCTGGCAATATCCAAGTTTATTTGAGAACCTGTCGGCATGACAATTTCGCGGACAAATGGAGCAGTCCTTTAATTCCTCGAGTGGTGAAAGAAAGGTATTTAAATTCATGAAGAATGACGGTAATTTATCTATTTTTGAAATCACAAAAGTACGTTTTTACTATGATTGATTTTTCAAGATATTCCCATATTATCTGGGATTGGAATGGGACATTGCTCAATGATGCATGGCTTTGTGTGGATGTTATGAATGGGATGCTCGCACGGCGGAATTTACCATTGAAAACTTTGAAGGAATATCGGACCATTTTCGATTTCCCGGTAAAGGATTATTATGTTAAGCTAGGTTATGATTTTGAAAAAGAACCATTTGTGGATGTAGGAATGGAATTCATGATCCTATATAATAAAAGACAGAAAGAAAGTTTTTTACATCCCGGTGTTTATGACCTCTTAAAATTGTTATCTTTAAGAGGATTCAGACAGTATATCCTTTCCGCACGTGAACAAAATGAATTAATAACAGAAACCCGGGAGCGGAATGTGGCCAAGTATTTCAACGCCATATATGGTCTTGATGATCATTATGCACATGGGAAAAGTGATATCGGAATAAAGATGTTGAATGAAATTAAGGTTCCCCAAACTAAGCTTCTATTTGTAGGGGATACTTGTCATGATGCGGAAGTAGCCAGGGATATAGGAATTGATTGCATTCTCATACCAAACGGACATAATTCGAGGGAGCGGTTGGCAGCTTTGAATTTACCGATGGTATCATCATTGATTGAATTAATAGGGCTTTTATGAAGTGGTTGATAAATTGTTTGTTAGTTATCAGTTGCAATTATCCCGGGAGTTGGAATGGACCAATTAGTGCGCAAACGATCAAGGGTCATAGTATTCGAACTCATTCGATAAGCCTTGAGAAAAAGATAGTAAAAAATACTGATTCTGATAGTATCCCATTGATCGGTTTTGCGAGTCCATATCCCTACCTTGAATCAAGTACAGCCATCAAATGTGCATTTGATCATTTAACAACTGAAAAGGGCTTTAAGGTGGAGTATGTTTCCTTTAAGAATTTAATTAAACATGGAAAATCGATAAACCGTTATTCTGTTTTATGGATTCATCGACCTGACACTACCGATCTGTCGGATGAAGAGACGAATCCAAAAATAATTATTGCACTCCAATCATTCTTAGAACATGGTGGGAAATTGTTACTTACACAGCAGGCATTTCATTATATAAACAACCTTGGACTCGAATCGGAAATTCCAAAAGACAGCACAAAACGATGTATTGATGATGGTTATGGGAGGAAGCTTGGATTTCATGCTTTCAGAGACCATCCGCTGTTCAATCAAATGAATGGCGGAGCTTATATTTTACGACCCCAAAGAGATATGACAACCAGGATTTCCGGGTTTTTCGGAAATAATGTTCCTAAAGTTGGAAAAGTCGTTGCCGTAGATTGGGACTATATCTTCGTCAGAGAAGATTCGAAACTTATTGCAGAATATACAACAGGGACCGGGAAGGTCATCGCTGTTGGAGCCTATATTGATTTTACCGAAGTCAACCTAAATCGTTCACATCTGGAATTATTTATCAGAAATGTTTTCAATTATTTGACTGGAAAGTATGAGGGGACAAAGAAATGGTATTGGGATTACTCTCCAAATATTATTTTGGAAGACAAAAGACTTCAAATTAGCTCACCCATAAAAAATCCTTCTCCAAGAAAGGGCTATTGGAAAGATACGAATGATGAAATGACAATAAAGAAGAGATTTGCTTCGCTTAATTATTTTGATATAGCCGGTGAACGGTTGTTGACCATGGGATCAGAAAATGGAGGGATTGAAGAGGTATGGGCACATCCTTTCATGGCATTCAAGGATTATGAAGTTGGAATTAAATTCAGTTACAGGGATACAATTTATTGGTTGAATGATGAGCGTCCGGAGCTGGAAGTTCATCCCGGTTACTTGTTAAGACAATATAGATTTCCAAGAGCTTACCTGAAGGAGATTATCGTAAATGATCCAGTCAATCCTGCAGGTGTCATTCATTATGAATACAATGGCGTTTATGAAGCAGAAATGATAATCCGGTTTAAAACAAATTTCAGGTGGATGTGGCCATATTCTCAAAAAGTGACCGGAAGTATAAACCATTCATGGGATACAGTTCTCAATGCATTTATTTTTCAGGATAAGTCGAAAGATATTAATCTTATCCTTGGGAGTTCACGGAAACCTTTGGAACAGATTTCAGGGCAATTCGAAGGTTTTAAGGATGGAATTTCCGGACAGAAAATCAGTGCAATTCCGACATCAACCTTTCAAGCTGCGGCACTGTTACGTTATTCGATAGCTGCAACCGACATCCTCGACATCATTTATTCTGCAACTAATGAAGGATTCTCCAAGACTGTTGACACCTATTGCGAATCAATTGCGGATCCTCATCAGGTTTTTGATAATTCTATAAAAAGTGTTGAAAAACTCCTTTCCAGTCGTTTGATGATAACCACTCCCGACCTGAATTTCAATAAAGGATACCGATGGGCCCTGATCGGTGCGAATCGTTTTATGGTAAATACTCCGGGGATGGGCCGATCACTTGTTGCAGGATATTCCACGACACGGCATGGTTGGGATGGAGGACAAAAAGTGAGCGGAAGGCCTGGATACGGATGGTATTTCGGACGTGATGGTGAATGGAGTGGATTAGCGTTAACGGATTTAGGAGATTTTGATAAAGTAAAATCCGAACTTGAGTTTTATAACAAATATCAGGATTTAACAGGAAAAATTTTTCATGAAGCAACTACATCAGGTTTTATTCATTATGATGCCTCGGATGCCACTCCATTGTATATTGTTCTGGCGGGAAAATATTTCCGTTTTAGCAACGATACTTCTTTTATCCGAAAGACATGGCCGAACATAAAAAAAGCAATTGAATTTTGTTTCTCGACGGATACCGACAAGGACCATCTGATTGAGAATACCAATGTGGGTCATGGATGGGTAGAGGGAGGAGAGTTATATGGCTCTCACGCCACGTTATATATGGCCGGTTGTTGGGCAGCTGCACTGGCAGAAGCAAGGAATATGGCCTTGTTCGTAGGCGATCCTGAATCTGGAAGATATTTTAGCGAGTCAAACTTGATTAGAAAAATCATCAATAGCGATTTTTGGAACAAGTATACAAACTTTTTTTCCTATGGAAAGAACAGGGACGGCTCTTACCGGGATGATCCAACAATTCTTCCGGCAGTACCTTTATCTTTTGGACTGGCGGAAAAAGAAAAAGCCGATCTCATCCTCAAGCAATATGCATCCAATACTTTTACCACTAATTGGGGAACCCGTATCATTCGTGATGACAGCCCTTACTTTAACCCCAGGGGTTATCATTATGGCAGTGTCTGGCCGTTATTTACCGGATGGTGTTCCCTGGCAGAATTTGCTTACGGAAATCAACAACAGGGATTTTCACATTTGATGAATAACTTAAATGTATATAAATACTGGGGATTAGGCTTTGTTGAAGAAGTCCTCAATGGTTCAGAATATCAACCTTCAGGAGTTTGTCCACATCAATGCTGGTCGGAAACGATGGTTCTTCAGCCTGCTATTGAAGGGTTACTTGGACTGGATGTGTTTTCGCAAGAGAACAAAGTTCATTTTTCTCCACGAATACCGGCCAACTGGGATTCAATGAAAGTTGAAAATATCCGTATTGCCAATAGGTGGTGTAATTATAAATATTACCGGGAAAAAGGGATAAATCACTTTCTATTTACACTGGTAACCGGATCACCAATCACCTTCGATTTTATGCCGTTCTTTCCTGCAGGAACTATTTTCAGGAAAGTCACATTAAATGGCGATGATATACCCTTTACGAGTTTTTCGACCCAGAAGTCTACAACCCTGCTTATACAATTTGAACTAAAAGAGAAATCACAGCTTGAAATTCAGGTTGATAAGGGAATCTCCATAATCCCTGTCATTTCCGATCCTAAACCTGGTTATCCGGCAGCAGGATTGCGTATTCTTTCGACAAAACTCGTCGGGAAAGAGTATGTCATTGAATTAGAAGGAAGTGGAAGAACCAGCGAAATGATACAGGTTTATTGCCATCATCAGGAGATTGAGCGAATAGAAAACGGGAAGTTGATCCGGCAAAGTGGTCCTATTTTGGATATCGCTATTGATTTCCAATCAAATGGTCGGAAGTATTCTCAAAAAACTGTCAAGATCATTTTTAAATAACGGACAGGATTATGAAACAGTTTATAACAATTTTTTTTCTGGGTTTTCCATTTTTCTTGTCTGCCCAGATACTTTCAGAACTTCATGCAGATCGAAACAGTGCATTATATACGACTTATGCTGCCCCCCTCTCCCGTTCCGAGTACAAACTTGATCAAGGCTACCAGTTGCTTTGGAATGATTCCGAACAAAGTATTGAATTTATTTCCAAAGATGGGCCTAACCTTGGAATCATGTTTACCTCAGGGGCTGAAACGAGATTAACCTTGGGTGAATTTTACCAGGAGCCAATAGTAACTGTTTCTTACAGTGATCTGGTAAACTATTTTTATTATCCATTCAAAAACATAAGGGTTGATGTTTTTTTTGCTGTATACAGTTCTCAACTTGCAGTAAGCAGGTACAGAATTGTCAATGAAAGCGCTTTCTCGTTTGAACTTGGAATCTTTCCTTTTTTCTTCCTTCCGTCGAACGGAGATTCATTGGATTTTGAGCATACGAATATTACTGATGGTTATACGTTTAACCTTTTAAAAAAGAGAGATTCATGGATGGTAGAACATAACATACCGTTTGTCGAGAAGATCCGGGGACTATTTATGACCTCTTTACAGTTAGACAGTGTTAGCACATTTTCAATAAATCCAGGTCAAATAAAAGATTTATCCAACAATGACAGGTACTCAAGAATCAAAAGTTCTGTTTCACGTCAAAAATTGATTCTGAAGCGTTTGAACTTGTTGATAGGTTCCAGAAGTCTGAGAATGGCACCAGGCGATACGACCGAATTCCGAATTGTTGTCGGGTTAGCTGGTACTTCCACTCCTTTGGATGAACTATCTGGAAAATCAAGAGCTTTGTTGACGTGTGACTTGCACAAATTGGTGAAAGATGATGAACGTGCTTATTCTCATATTCCTCTCCTGGATTTCAAAGATCATGATCAGGAGATGTTATACTGGAGCGCGTTTTCACTCTTGCGACAATGTATGATGCCTCCCGAAGGGGAATGCCATTATAATTATTATATTTTTTCAAGGGAACCAAAATGGGGCTGGGGGTATGGTGGACAAGTATTCCATGAAAGCCTTGCCATGCTTGCATACGCTTATATGGATCCGATAGGTGCGATGAATTCTCAAAGAGTTTACATGGAGAGACAGACAAAGGATGGGTACATTAATTACAGGACTGGACCTTACTTGAATGAAATAATAGAAACCAACGGAAAGCTGACTTCCTCTGCACCCTGGTACAATTATCAAAATCTGGAGATCTATAATATCACAAAGGATAAAAAATTCTTAAAAGAAGCGTATGTTTCGGGAAAAAATTTTTATCAGTTCTATATAGCCAACAGAGACTCAAATCAAAACGGATTATGTGAGTGGGGAGCACATGCTGAACTGGAGTCGGTGCGAGATGCAAGAGTAGCTGTCTGGGATAAAGTGGGATGGCCTGCTAATTTTGAAGGCCCCGATTTAAATGCTATGCTTGTTAAGGAGGCCAAATCGCTTGCGAAAATGGCTAAGATCCTTGGAATAACAAACGATATCAAAAAATGGGAGAACGATGCTGAATCACGGGCTGCATTAATCAATAAGTTCTGCTGGGATTCTTTGACCCATTTCTATTATAATGTCAATAGAAAAGACCAGACCTTTACTTATAAAAATCAGGGGGACCTGAAGATCAAAGAAATAATTGGCTTTCTCCCATTATGGGCTGGGGTGAGTGATAAAGAAAGAACAGTTTACCTTATTAATAAAATGAAAGATCCGGAAGAATTCTGGAGACCTTTTGGGGTTCCAACTTTGAGCGCTAAAAGTGACTATTATAATCCAATCGGTTATTGGAATGGACCTGTATGGATACAATGGGATTACTTGCTTTTCAGAGGATTATTGGACAAAGGGTATCATCAGGATGCCGAAGAACTTGTAAAACGAGTAACGGAAAATATGATCTATCATTTGAAAAATGATCATGTTTTCTGGGAGTTCTATAGTCCGGATGATTTTCAAGCAGGCTGGAACAAGACTTATATCTGGGCCGGAATTGCTTCCCGGTTTTTTATTGACTTATATGGCTTGAATTCGGCGGAGAAAAAATAGTAAAAAACAATTAATAATTGTTTGACAGATAAATTTGGGTAGTTATTTTTATTTCAATTAAAAATATTCCTATGAAGCGAATGGTCTTTCCTTTATTTTTTATTTGTATTTCGTCGGTTTTGTTATCCCAACAATTTAACCTTGTTGAAGATTATTTAAGGATTAGCGCAAAGGCAAATGATCCTTTATATACGACGTATGCCGCGGCTATGTCGCGTTCCCGGTTATATGGGGATAAGGCGTATAAAATGGATTACTATTCAGATTGCAAGCCGGTCAGCTATTCCAGTGACCATGCCGGAGTTATATTCTGTATATGGAAAGTGGATGAGGTTGTAATTAATAAGATTGGTGAATTTTACAAGAAACCGGTGGTACATTTTTCATTCCCTGATATGGCAATCTTGGAATATGAGCCTTTCCGGGGCATACAAGTGAAAGAGACCTTTTTTGTATACAGTTCGACCATTGCAATTGTTGATATGGAGATAAAAAATGTTGATAAAATTCCTCATGAGGTGGCGATATATCCTGTTTTAGAGATGGAAAATGATTCCCTTAAAATAGTTCGTTATGATAACACATTCGATGGATATGTTACGAATCATTTTGAAAGTCCGTACCGGCTTATCAGCAGTTTGAAAACAGATTATGGCTATCCTACAAAACTTAGGGATATATTTACAGCTAATCAAAAAGTCTATTCTTATGGTGGATATTCGGGTGACATGAATGATTTTTACAATGTAATAAAAACAGATTTTTATTCCGATAAACGAATCGATTCCTTGAATTCAAAAACATTTGGTAATGTGAACTATATCTCAATGCATCTAAAGAAAAGGTTAAGATCAAACGAAATTGTTAATTTCAGATATTTTAGAGGAGTCCAGGCAGAAAATGAAAATGAAGAGACCCTTTCCAAACAGATCGATTCGTTAAAAAAAAGCATGCTTAAAACATATTACGAGGATGATCTGATTCTGTTTTCCAATATTCCGAAAATCAGTTTTAAGACCCGTAGTGAAAAAATCACTTATATCGGAGCATTTAACCTTGCCAGAGGTTGCATGTATCCCGCATTTGATAAAACAAAGTACAATTTTTATGTCTTCTCACGGAATCCTTTGTGGGGTTGGGGTCATGGGCATCAAGTTTTGCATGAATCATTGAGCATGCTTGCTTACGTTTACCTTGATCCGCTATCAGCGGAAGGATCCCAGCGTGTATACATGGAACAACAGCGTGAAGACGGACTAATAGCTTATCGTCATGGCCCCCGGGGATTGCAGGATTATCCGCATAAGAATATGTCGACTACATCAGCCCCTTTTTTTAGCTGGATTAATTGGGAAGTTTATAATGTAAGTAAGGATAAGAAATTCCTTCAGGAGGCTTATTTTTCCGGAACGAAATATGTAAATTGGCTCATCAAGAATCGTGATACGGATCAGGACGGCACTTTTGAGTGGGGGCCTTATGGAATAATTGAGAATGTGAGAGATTGGTACAATGCTGTTTTCCAGGTTTCTGCAGAAAGATACCTGGATGTAGACAAGGAGGATATATCAGATGAATTAGAGTGTTTGGATCTTACCTTGATGGTTATCAAGGAAGAACGATCTCTTTCAAAGATTGCTAAAACATTAGGCAAAGAACAAGAATCAAGGAACTGGCTTGATTTAGCTAAAAAAACAACCAAACTTGTTAACGAGCGTATGTGGGATGATTCATCAGGATTTTATTATTCTATCAACAAGACTGATCATTCTTTTAAGTTTATGACCCGTGACTTACGACGGCAGGAGATCATTGGATTTCTTGCCTTGTGGGCGGAGGTTGCCCCGAAGGATAGAGCCGATAGGCTAATCCGAACATTGACGGATACAACAAAATTTTGGAGAAGATATGGAGTCCCTACTCTATCCGCACAGGATCCATGGTATAGTCCGTATGTAGATTACTGTTGCAAATGGAACGGACCCGTTTGGTTACTTTGGGATTACATGGTTTATGATGGTTTAAGGTTATACAGATATAATGACCTGGCACAACAGCTTGCAAAGAAAATGGTAGAATGCGTTAGTGTTCAACTATCAAAAAATCACAATTACTGGGAGTCATACAGTCCAGATAATGAGGTATTGAATTGCCCTCCAAATTACATTTGGGATGCTATCATAGCGAAATTGATGATTGAAGAGTATAAGAAATAGTAATTTTACACATTATCCTATTCACATAAAATATGAAGAACCTGAAAAATATTATCGGTTTCGTTGTTCTTTGCCTCTTTTCTGTTTTCTTCAATGCCTGTAATCCTGTCAACCGGGTGGATATAGAGCGGTTACTTTCCCCATCGGCTTTGCCTTATTTAAAGCCGAGTAAGTTGATTCAGGTATCAAGTTATGATACTTCGGGTGGAAATAATGACAGGATTTCAATCGCTCCCGGAAAAAAAGCAACTATTTTTGATGTTGATGGACCTGGAATGATTTGCCGGATCTGGTTCACTATTGATTCGAGGGATCCCTATTATCTCCGCAGAATTGTCCTGAGAATATACTGGGACGATGAATTGACTCCATCGGTCGAAACGCCAATAGGGGATTTTTTTGGAAATGGTTTTAACTATCGACCCTATATTTCGGAGTATCTGGGAATGACAAGCGGAGGTTTTCTTTGTTATTTCCCAATGCCATTTGAAGAGCATGCAAAGATAGAGATCACTAATGAAACCATGCAGGAGGTTTATGCATTTTATTATCAGATAGACTATCAAAAGTTTGAGGGAGCCCTGGATCGCGATATCGGATATTTTCATGCGTTATGGAAACGTGATATTCGCACAGATTACGATTCTAATTATGTCATACTTAACGCCTCCGGTCAGGGTCATATCGTCGGAGTAAACATGAACATTCAATCATATAATGGCACCCTGAGTTATCTGGAGGGAGATGAGAATGTATTCGTGGATAATGAGAAGAAACCTTCCATTCACGGGACAGGGACAGAGGATTATTTTTCAGGAGGATGGTATTTTAAAAATGGTGAATTTTATGGACCATACAACGGTCTTGTATTTAAAGATGATTCTTTGGGAAGAATTGCGGCATACAGGATGCATATTCTTGATCCCATTCCATTTAGAAAATCGATTAAATTCACCATTGAACACGGGCATGGTAATGAGGAGATTGCTGATTACAGCAGTACGGTATACTGGTATCAGGTTGAACCTCATAAGGTTTTTCCTCGTTTTCCATCTGCCGGACAACGGATTCCATTGCGGATTGTTAAACCTGCTAAAATAATAAAAGCTGACAAATTAAAATTCAACCTGGGAGGTTTAAAATCCTTCAGCATGGATATGACGGATTATGGACCTGAGTGGGTTGGAAACAAGCAAATGGTCATTGAAGCACGAAAGGGATCGACTTTTAGGATCACCATTCCTTACCTCAAAGAAGTTAGCTATGACCTTGATTTATATTATACGAAAGGACCGGATTATGGAAATGCCGAGGTTTATTTAGGGAAGGAAAAGATAGGAGAAATTCTGGGGTATTCTCCTTTTGTTCTGCCAAGCGGGAAGATCTCTTTTAAAAACGTCAAAAACACTTACCGATCACTGGATCTGAATATTGTAGTATCTGGAAAAGATACGAACTCAAGGGAATATAAAATAGGCATTGATGGTGTTTTTCTTGAACCAAAACGAAGCTATATTCCTGAATGGTATGTCCTTGGACCATTCCCAAATATAAAGAAGTCAGAGGATAGCCGCCTTGGTCTGGATTCCATATACCCGCCCGAGGAAAGTGTTGATCTCAAGATGACTTATAATGGGATCGGTGGGAAACCTATACGCTGGCAATACGTAAAAACACCAGAGAATGGATATGTTTCGTTAGTGGATAAAGTGACTCCAAATGAATTAGTGGTTACTTATGCTGTCACCTATATATATTCAACCTCCTTACGTCAGATTAGTTTTTTTGTCGGGTCAGATGACGGGATAAAAGTTTTTTTCAACAATAAAGAAATTTACCGGTATTCTGGGATTCGTGTCGCAGAACCTGATCAATCGGAACTGACTTTAAATGTGAAGCCAGGTTGGAACAAACTGCTATTAAAAATTGAGAACAATTTTGGAGGATATGGATTTTTTGCACGATTGCTTGAGCCTGAAAATCTCCTTGTCGTCAGTGCAAAACAAGTGAGACCAGTCAAATAGTAAAAATGAACAGATATTTTTTACACTTAGGTCAAAGCTTTATTGTGCTTTTATTTTTTACCTTCAGCCTTACTGAACTGGTTATTGGTCAGCAGTTGATCAAGCAAATGAATGCGATACCTTCCAATTTTTGTATTACACCACTAGAGTTGACATTATTTAAAATGGTAAACGAGTACAGGAAAAGGTTTGACCTGCCTCCTATTCCACTTTCAAAATCGCTTTGCTTTGTGGCGACTTCACACGTAAAAGATTTATATTTTAATCATCCTGATGAAGAATCCTGTAACTTCCATTCCTGGTCGGATAAGGGTCCTTGGAAGCCCTTCTGCTATCCCCGTGATGAAACTAAGAAAAATTCGGTTTGGGACAAACCAAAAGAATTCACTTCATACAAGGGGAAAGGATATGAAATTGTTTATTGGGAAAATAATGCGGTTGTCATAGATAGTGTTATCGCTTTCTGGAAATCAATCGATTATTTCAAAGATTTTCTAATGAACACCGGAAAATGGCAGGGAAAGAGTTGGAACGCTATAGGAGTTGGGATTTATGAAAATTATGCTTGTGCCTGGTTCGGCGAACTCACCGATCAGGAGGGTCCTCCGTCAATATGTGGGATCAAGATTGATGCAATACTTCCTGACACCGCGTATATAAATCCAGTAAAAGTAAAAACAGTAAAACCATCGAAAACAGGCGTCAGCGCAGCTAAAATCAAAAACACCGATAGCAGCACTTTGGAAATGCATCCGATTAAACCTGAACGTATTGACGGATTAAATGGAAAGATTTATGTGATTGTAAAGAGTCAAATTCCTCCGGAAGAGACACACAGACTACTTGACGGGATAAAAGCCAAGGGCTTTCCCGATGCCAAAATCATCCTTCTAGGGAATAAATTGCGTATCTCAGTCTTTGAATCGGTAAGTAAAGCAGAAGCGGAGAAAAGGCTCTATGAAGTCAAAAAGGTATATAAGGACGCCTGGATGTTGAAAAATTAATTGCTTCGACATCATTGTTCCATATCCATTACGCAGCGGAAACCAACGGTAGCATTTCTGTCGAGTCCAGGTCCGATAAGTAACAACATTTCCGGGTGATCGGCTGGTAACGGACCTCCAGTTACATACCAGATGCTTGAAGTCGGATGATAATAACTTCCTCCCCGGATAATGTTATAGTAATAGCATCCGTTAAAGTACACATCATTTGTCATTTGCCACACGTTGCCAATCATATCTTCAACTCCAAACGGACTAACTCCTTTAGGGTATGCATCCACTGGTGTGGGAAAGTTCGAGTTATAGTTACATAATATTGAATCCATCTGGTTACCCCAAGGATATTTCCTCTGATCAGAGCCTTGGGCTGCATATTGCCATTCAATTTCTGTTGGCAACCGTTTCGATGACCAATCAAGAAAGGCTTTAACATCATCAAGATTGATGTAAACAACCGGGTAGTTCTCTTGACCAGCAGGAGGATACCCATTTATCCAATGCTTAAGATAGTTGGTCGTATCCTTCGGAATATAGAATGTTTCCTTTAAGAAAAGCTTCCACATCCGGTTTGTTACAGGATATTTGTCCATTAAGAATTTTTTCATTTTTACTACAATTGTATCCTTGTGGTTGGGGAATGGAATGAATGGATCAATGGTTTTGGGATCACGTTTCGTGTAAAACTTGAAGTTTCCTGCAGGAATGATGATCATCTCAGAAGGTATACTTTTTGCTGAGATAGTCTTTTGCTGAAGAGAAATAAGTCTGGGTAAATTATGTATAGGAAAGAATACGCGTTCATCAAGTAATTCATTTTTTTCGAAGAGCTGAACAACAATTTTCTCCGTTGTCTCGCCAAAGTATTCCCAAAAAGCTATTGTATTCCCTGCGATTGAAAATAATTTCTGGTCCGAATTATAAGTTGGATTTTCTCCGGTAATTATTATTCTATCTCCCCTGGAAGCTTTAAAGTCAAGAGAATCGTCTGTCATTTTTATATTAAGTAGTGTTGGTAAAAATGCGATGCATCCAACATTTCCTTCCCTGCGTGTATTTAGCCATGCTCGATCAAATGGCTGAATGGTCGCCAGGATAATAACTTTACCATTTTTCATAATGGTGTCGGTTTCAACATGATTCCATAAATCGACGGCATGTAACTTGACTTGTTCTGTAGAATTTTTAAAGCTTAACGGATAATTATTCAGCTCAAATAACTGTTTATTGCAACCATCAGGATTATTGCTATAGAATGTATAAAGTATTTTGTTATCAGATTCCCACCGGTTAATATAAATTGAATCAATTAATGTTGGAACTAACGGGGTCCAGTTCTCATTATGAAATACCGCATCATTTTCTCGAAGAATTTTGGTAGTCTTCCCCATGTATTCAAATTCTTCTTTAATCCATGGTGGCCGTCCCGGACGCATGGTATTAATCTCTACTCCATATCCGTTGAAAAATGAAATTGCTAATTCACGATGCAGGCGGTCATCGGCAAGTTGTAGTACTCTGAATATTGCAAAATCGGATTTGATAAGTTTATTTAAATTCAACGGGGGAGGCATGACCAAGGCATCATGAACTCGTCCCGACACGATTCCAGGCATATCTTTTGGAATTGCCATTCCTTCGCTATACATGATGATTCCCGGCCTGACCTTATCTGCAGTTTCCTGAAGTTCTTTACTTGAAGACCCCCTGGTATCTAAAACAACTCCATCAGCATTGGTTACCTTCAGCAGATCTTCCATTCCTTTCATCTGGTCCTCTTTTCGTGTTCCTTCATCCCAGGGATTATATGAGATGAAATATTTTTTGTCCAATTTGTGCGTAAAGTCAACCTGTTGGCGAAGTTCTGATAATCCACCTGGAAGATCGCGATACATGTCCCACTGATTACGTTGATCCAATCCAAGTCTGGGCCATGTTGGCCAGAGCGTAAAAATGTCATATCCTCCAATCAACGAGTCGAATTCACGGAGATTATTATAAAAGTTGTATTTCTTTTCATCATAGTCAAAAAACTTAGTGTCCCAGGCAAATTGAAGTAACATAATATATGTGCTTCGCATCCATCTCAGGTCCTGTCGTTTGAACATAGTTTCATCAAATGAAGGCAAATCATACAGCCATCGATCCTGAAACATCATTTTTAATCCTTCCTGCCAATCACCTTTATGAATATCAAAGAATAAATTGTATTCAACCCACCCTCCTGGTTTGAGTGTAACAGCCCAGCGGTCGAGTTCGGTCAGTTCTTTATCCCGCTGGCTCCGACGAGCCAACCCAGTCAAAGAAAGATCATTATTTACTTTAAAATCAGAGAATCCAAGATGCCATGCATTATCTGGTAAAATCACTCCTACCGGTCCGTAACCTGGACGGTAGATTCTGGATCGACATAAATATTGTGGCCATTCTTTTGTCCCTTCTGCAGTAATATATACTTTATCATTCCCTTCTCCAAGCGGAACCAGGTTTTCGATCGTATGGTTACTTTTTCCGTTATTAGTAAAACGGATAGTTAAATTTATACCAGGTTGGAATTTTTTATCGAATTGCACAATCCCTTCTATACTATCCGCAACAATAAAACGGATTTCATCATTATTTTTATAGTAAGGTTTTGAACAATAAGAATTGTAAAAATTACTATCGATCCGTACTGAATACAAAGGAAGCTCATAAGGAAGATTTGTTTCGGTTTTGTCACGAGTAAACAATGCCTTAATGGTAAATGATCCTGGTTGGTTAAACCGAAGAGATTGAAGTGAGGACTGTGTAAATCCAGATGATAAAAAAAAACACCATGGGATAAATAGAACGATTAATCGTTTCATATTTTTGAAATAATAACGGTCGAACTAATGAAAGTCTTCAGACCTTTTCATAAAATAAATCTCGTTGCGCGAAGGCATTCTCGTGTTCAAGCAGCCATTTTTTGCGCCAGAGACCGCCACCATATCCAACAAGTTTACCATCGTGTCCAACAACACGATGACAGGGAATAATTATGGAAACGGGATTTCTTCCGTTAGCTCCACCTACGGCACGTAATGCGTTCGTATGGCCTATGCGCCGGGCTAAATTGTGGTAGGAAATAGTTGTACCGTAAGGGATCTTTTGTATTTCGTACCAAACATCGAGTTGGAACGAAGTTCCTGTCATGTCCAAAGGGAGATCAAATCTTTTTCTGGATCCGGAAAAATACTCTTCCAGTTGTTCAATACAGGATTTAAGACAGAAAGGAACACGGTGGATCCGTACACGAAAATCGAGAAAGTACAAACTTTTTAAGCCTTTTTCAGAGCCTCTGACCTCCACGAAACCGATAGGGGTTCTCAGAAAGGCTCGTTGGATGGAGTTCATATCATGTTTTTTTTGATTTTTGAGTCCGGAATGCAGCAAGAAGCATAAGGAGTCCAAAGAAGAGCATTCCAATTCCGGACCAGAGGTTGATATTTATACCGAGCGACCGGGTATACAGCGCTGCGTCGGCGTTGGTAAAAATGCCAAAACAAGTTAGTAAAAGTCCCAAAATGCTGAACATTAAGCCGATCGGAAATTTTATATCTATACCCATGTTGATTTGAAAATTTGAAAATGTTTAAAGTCTTTCAATGGAGTAATTTTATTAATCTTTTACCAAAATAAGATTGTCAATACCGTTGCAATGGCTAAGACAAAGATAGCCAGGGTGGATGAACGAAAATACCATGCCACATTATCTTCTTTGAATTTCGGCGTCATCGAATAAACCAATCCTTTCAAATCCCCTTCTGTTTTCTGTTGTTTGGTTACAAGAGAAATGAACACTGTAACAATAGTAGCAGTGGACCATGCAAAGATAGCCGTCCAAAAATTCTGGGCCATTTCTACCGGATAGGTAAAGAAGTGACAAATCCATCCACCTTTAACAAGTGTTGCAGCTCCTACCGGAGAAGTTATTCCGTGGTGTATCAATGCGATAATAAAACCTGCCAGCAAGCCGGAGAAGGCAGCATGACCTGTCGTTCGCTTCCAAAACATGCCAAGAAAAATTACGGCAAATAAAGGGGCATTGATCATAGAGAAGATTGTCTGAAGGAAGTCCATTATATTGCCGAATAGACTTGCAAGGTATGCGGCACCAATGCTCACAACAACACCAAAGATCGTCGACAGCCGTCCTATTTTTAAATAATGTTTATCATCAGCAGTTTTATCTCCACTTGCCGGCCGGATATAACTTTGGTAGATGTCGTAAGTCCATACCGTATTAAAAGCAGAAACATTTCCCGCCATTCCCGACATGAAAGAGGCCAAAAGTGCGGTAATTCCCAATCCCAGTACGCCTGCCGGCAGATATTGTTTCAACAGTGCGATGATAGTATAATCATAATTGTAATGACCCGGAGAGATTTCAGGTAATGAAAATCCGGATCCTTCTTTATTCAAAAGGACGAGTGCCGCAATTCCCGGGACGATGATAAGAAATGGGATGAACATTTTCGGGAGCGCTCCAATTAACGGGGTATTCCGGGCAGCCGTATGGGACTTGGCCGACATGGCCCGTTGTACGATAAGAAAGTTGGTACACCAGTACCCAAATGAAAGAACGAAACCAAGTCCGGCAAAAATCCCATACCACTCAACACCCATGGGATTGGCGGTAGCAGATCCGGTATATTTCCAGGTGGTGGTCCATGTATCTGGAGCAAATCCTTTAGAAGTAACAATCGGGGCCAGTTGTTCTTTCATTCCCGACCAACCGCCCAGATCCTGCAAACTAAGAATAACTATGGGCAATAATCCGATAACAATAATAAAGAACTGTAATACTTCATTGTAAATTGCCGAAGATAAACCGCCCAGGTATGTGTATCCAAGAACAATGGCTGCTGACAAGACCAAACTCAAATGAAAGTTCCACCCCAATACTTTCTCAAGCAGGATGGCTAGGGCGTACATCGATATCCCAGATGCAAGGATGGTCATTACGGCAAAAAGGATGGCATTTAGTCCACGGGTTTTTTCATCAAACCGTAATTTCAAATACTCAGGTACAGAGCGTGCTTTGGAACCGTAATAAAAAGGCATCATAAACAATGCCAGAAATACCATTGCCGGAATAGCCCCAACCCAATAAAAATGGGTAGTCAGCATGCCGTATTTGGCGCCTGATCCGGTCATTCCCATTACCTCAAGGGCTCCAAGGTTCGTGGAAATAAAAGCTAATCCAGCCACCCAGGCCGGCATGGCCCGCCCAGCCTCCAGAAAGGCATTTGCCGTTTTCATATAACGTTTTAGCGCCCAACCAATCCCAAGAACAAAGACAAAATATACGATCATTATCGTATAGTCAATCCAACTCAAAGTAAAACCTGAAGTCATAGTATTTTTATTGGGTTTTTATAGTTTCACAAACTTAAATAATATTCTGAAAATCACCTGATTTTTATTTATAAAAATCGCAACTCAAGTTCATTAAGAACTACAAATTTATCTCAAGAATATTATTTCGGTGATTCAACTTGACCAAAAATTGATCAGTTGGAATAACTGCCCCACCCTTACGATATTTGTTAAATTCATGCGTGAATGTTACAGGGGTACCATTAATGGAAATAGTTTTAGGGCCAAAGGTACTTTCCTTGACTGCATAATTACATATCATAGGAAAGCCCATAAAATCTATTGAGGCAGAGAGACCATCTAATGAATGCGGAATTACCGGATCGATAATTATCTTTCCAAACTCAGCACGCAAACCAAGCAATCGAGAAACAATCAGGCCAATATAAATGCCCGGTCCGCTGGAATAAACCCGCCAGCCACCTTTCAGTGTAATTTTCCCTGTTTTTATTTCTTCGTATCTTTCATCGGCTTCGTAACGATTCTTAAATGTGATATCAGAACTAGTGTAATAACAATTTGATTGCCGGATATCTCCGCAGGGCACAATATCTCTGTATGAAACAGGATTTGCCTGACGAAGCGCTTTCAGAAAAGCCTCTGCCCTTCCTGTACAAGCTTGTGATTCAGCATAACGGATATGTTCATGCATGTACATCAGGCCAATCTCACGACCAAAGAATGTACTGGATTCAGCCCGCTGAAAAAGTGTTTGAATACCACCTTTGTATTTTAGAGGACGGTTCATTAAACGAGCGCCATCAGGACCTTTCAGGTGCTGTTCAATGAGATCCTGGTGATGATAAGCCTGTGCTTTGGTAAAAATCCCACTAATAATACCTCGATTCATTGGCAAGATGCTGTACCGGATATTGGTTTTATTATCACCTGGGTGAAGCAATAAACTGATGCTACGATCTTTTTCAACCAGACCATACCCTGCAACTATTTCATTCCTTATCAGGTATTTGTTAAAATCTGCTTTAATCTGCTTACAGATTTTTTTCAATTCTCTGGCTTTAGCGGTATTACCTATCTTCTCATAAACCAACATGTATTGATTAAATGCCTGGTAATTCATTTCAACGGTCCAGCTAGAAATTAGGCGTTGCGCTAATTCCTTGTTAACCGGTTGCAGTGAGTCATTCCAGTCGCCGCCGCCAAAGGGGACCAATGAAGTACCCGGAATAAATGAATTAACAATCATTTTAATAAGCCTGTCAACATGCTCGCTAAGTGGTGTTTGTTCAGCATGGGCAGCATTTTTTTCATGAAAGTAAGGTAAAATATCGTCGAGGAGTTTTAGATCACCGGTAACTTTGATATAGTTACTCAGCGCAATAATACACCAGTAAAAAATATCTCCGTGAGAGCTATCGGCCCGGATGTTTGAGTAGCTGTCGAACATCCACCATTGCGGCCATCCGCCATCGGCATTCTGATTTGAGAAAATGATACGCAGTACCTGTTTCGCCTCTTCATATTTCTCCATACACATAAGGAAGTCAAACGGTCCCTGGGCTATATCGCGCGTACCCCATGCGGCTCCGCTAAATTGTTCTAAACCATAAGGTGTTAAAAAATGGGTAAGTGCATTCATGCCAAACCAGGGCAGGATTTCCTGAATGGCTGCGATATCTTTCTGTTCTCCCTTCAAGTTCAGATTTAGACACAAGTTTTTCCATGCAGTCTGAGTTTCCTGACAATCTGAAAACCACTGATCATCCGCATTTTCAATTATTGATGTTTCGGTGGTGGAACATACCTCACCAATAAAACTCATACAGAAATCACTGGTTTCCCTCACATCGAGAACAAAGAATGAAGCACCATGACTTTTATGATCGGGATATAGCACTTCATCGCCGTAAGCTTTATAATCGTCATTTTTATTATTAACTATGATCCTGAATTTTGCTTGTGGAAATTTACCTGCAATCATACTATCCACTTTTGGTTTAGCCACATACTCACCGCTTGAGTTGCCCGGGATAATAGTCCAACCATTAAGATAATCAAAATGATGGGTAATTAACAATCTTACATTATTACCACTTACAACTTTGAAGTCCATATTGACCCTTGGGGCTGTTTTCGATGTCCAACTGCGGATCTGAAAGCAATGATCACCCTGTTTATAGATCCACCGGCAATGGTTTAAACCAATCTCAAAAGCTGATGGAACTCCCAGGAGATATAACCGGCCTTCAATTTCAATAAAGATTCGTTGCCCGGTTTCCAGTGCGAGATTAAACTGGTTGGAACAAACTGAAAGCAGAATATTAAAATTTGTATTACCCTGGGTAAGGTGCGAATTGAATACACCATATGCAAGTGAGGTAGTTGATACAATATTTTCATCGGGCGCATATCCTGCATTGGCTTGCATTATATGTGCGTGTGGGCGGTCAGCAATTATTTCCTTGGCGCGTAACACAATATGGGTGTTTTGTCTGCAAAAGAATGATAACAGCTGACCATTTTCTGATTCACAATGACGCCTCTTTTTACCAAAAAACCGGTCAAGGTCTTGGTCTTTCAAATCCTCAACCGGTAATAAAGCAGATGTATTAAATATGTTTTTAACGGGCGTAACCAATGCATTTGAATTCAGAGACAAAACTTCTTCACTAAATTCAAGTATCAAGTCAGATAGTCGAATCAAATCATTATCTGAAGTTGCCTGAGGGTGATCTGGTAAATAGGTAGAAACAAAAATACTTTTATGATGATCCCCGGCGGTCAATTTAAATGGTTTTTCCTGTAATGCAAGAACAGATGATTCTCCGGAGTATTCGCCCTCCAGTCTTTCTGCAAGTAAACCTTCTGCTATCCCTGTTTCCCTGAAGGTTTTACCATAAAACTGCATACCGTCAACACTTGCTGCCATCGCAGTATTTTTACATGCCATCATCAACCATGGATTACCAACAGATTCTTTCATGTTCTGTCGACAGCAAATAACAGATCCATATTTTTTATCTTCAAGTATCCGCCGTTCAAGATATTGACTTACATAATATTCGTTGACTAATCCATCAGTTGCCTGTTTTAATCCTACATCCTGAACGTAAATTAAATCAAGCTCGATAAGATCATCAGATACATTCGTAATATCAACATACCATTGCCAACTCAAACTTTTCTTTGATAGTTGCAGTACAAATACATAATCCAGTCCGGTCCAACTGCCTTTTGCAATAAAGGAGTCTTCCCGTATTGTAAAATGACTATTGCTCCCTGGACCCAAAAGAGCTATGAATTCAAAGGGTTTTGTTTTTTTCCTTAAAAAGAGATTTGCTCCTGATTTTGAAAAAGGTGTTGCAGCTTTAAGGCTTATTCTGATCGGATTAACTTCAATACACTGAAGTGAACCATTTTCTAAAAAGTGAATGGAAAGTCCCAGGGAATTTTGAATTTTCATTTAGTCTATTTTGATAATCAGAATCATCTCTTTCCTGTGTCTGTGACCGTAATTAAAAGCAACACGAATATCATCACGAACCATTTTAACAACTTCACCATGTAATGTCGCAGATTTGATTTTCTTAACATTTGCACCTTCAAAGACGATCTCCCCAACCAGATCACGATCTCCGTACAGCGTTATCTCAAGCTGATCGTTAATCACTGCAACGCCGAGAATATCGGAGGTACTGTGCAGAATCTTTAATCCGTCAGAAATTTCCAGGCATACGGGCGTTAACACGCCATATAATGCAGGCCACAACATCTCATTCATTGTATATGGGATCGTAATGGTTTTACCACTTTCAGGATGCGTATATCCAATTTTGCCAATCTGTTCTTCGTTGTAATAATTCCCGACGAAAAGAACTGCTGAATTGTCAATGGTAAAACGTTCTCTGACAGCAATATTATCATTTACAGTTGATGTTTGTCTGAGCTTTGCACCCGATCTGTTCAAAATTTCTTCATAGACCAGTTTATGCATCTCAGTGTCGAATCCAATCCAGGTTCCCAGGTGAATCAGGGATCCACTTCCAAGAGCTTTTGTAAATCCACTTGCCGAACCATTAATATTCCGGGCAATAACTTCTGCACCTGACAGTGATTCTTCAGAATATGTGATTTGCGGATTGGTACACTTTATATCTTTCAGATCATAGATATCGATCAAAGGTGAATCAATGTTTTCTTCTCCGGATGGTGATATTAACAGCGCATCGCGAATGATCGTACATGGTTTCTGTGACATCTCCCTATCAGGCAGATAAGGGAATAGAACACTATTACCACCGGCTTTGGTATAATCAACAATTGTCTGCTGATCTCTTGCATTCATCTCATCCGTGCTGAATGCCCAGACCTGTATGTAATTGCGCAATGTATCTACAGAAGCGTTACTTAAATCAATCATATCATAATCAATATTAAGCACTTGCAGTACTTTTAGTAATCCGTCGAAATATGCTGGTCTGCGGATTGCCGAAGGTGTGAATTGAAGTTCACACCTTTTATCAACTGGTCTTTCCAATTCTGTGGTGTAATATGGGGGATAGAACAGGACGCATACATTAGCTTTACGTTTTGCATTAACAATAATGTTTTCGGAGGTTTTTACGATTTTACTCATTCGCCTGACCAATGGGAAGGCACTGTTACGTTCACCTTCAGCTGTGAGCGGACTGAACCAGTAAAAAGTTTCTCCTGAATAACCCTTGCGCACGGGATTATGCCCTTGCGAAAACATATAGTAGTTCCAACCGACCAGACCGTTGGCAACGCTTGCTTTGTAGAAAAGTTCCATCTCACGCGGATTCGTTACCACACGATATTCGCGGGAACCGCTCTGTAACTCGGCAGCAAACAACGGCTTGTTCCCCTGCATTGCAAAAGTGATATCATTAATGATCCGGTCATCATGCATATTACGGTATGATAAAAATTCCGGAATATGATCGACACCGAACAGGATCTCACTTCTATCACCAAACAGATCTTCATACATGGTGATATTGACCGGAAATTCATATCCGTTCCCATAGATCCAGCCGGGAAGATTATGAAATAAAGGAACACTTATACCTCTCTCCCGGGCCATTCTGCTCAGCATTCTCAGATAGTTACCATAATAGGTTCTCCAGAAACAATGCCATTCATAATCGCGGCCACGATCACCCTTTGATACATATGGAAGATTACCATCGGGAGGAAGTTCTATATTAGCAAAGTCCTGGTAATCTGTACCCCATAAGTTATTCACTTCAACAATACTTGTGAATTTATGCGATAAGTATGAAATAAAGCGATCTTTCATAGAATTACTGTAATCACCCTGTCTCGCCAGCCATGAGAATACGCCAATCTCATTGCATATCTGCATCATAATGATAGGTCCACCGGCCGATATTTGGCGTTTACTGATGAACGGCATGATCTGATTATACCAGAGCATTACTTTTTCCAAGTATTTCTGATTAAACAGGCTAACGCCTTCACTCTGAATTATTTCGTCTTTGCTGTTACGCATTTTGACTTCTTCACCATATTGATCCATAAACCAATCTGGCAATCCGGCTCCCCGAAATTCCGCCAGGATAAATGGTCCCGGTTTTACAATGCAAGTTAATCCATGGGCCTGGCATCGCTGAAGCCAACCTTTAAGATCACGTTCCGGGCAGGATGAACCATCAAAATCAAAAACAGATTCCTCTGATTCGTGCCATGCCCATGGAATGTATGTGCTGACTGTAGTTAATCCGGCCGCTTTAGCTGCTTGTAAATGCTTGTCCCATAGCCTTCGCTTTATTCTGAAATAATGGATCTCTCCCGAATTGAGAAAAACTTTTTTATCGTTCAGATAAAAACTATCTTCTTTAATACTAAATGTCATTTCCGTAGATTTTCTATTTAAGCGATCACTGGTCCCTTGGTAGCATCATCTTCTTTTGAACGTTCAAAATTTCTTTGTTTGAGAAGATTTTTAATTTCATGACTTCGTTTCTCAGTCAGTGAATAACGGAGGATAAAGAAAATTGAAAAGATGCTTAATAACAGGGGCAGTCCGATTTCAACCACACGCATCATTAAAAGCGTATAAGGCGTTTGATGTGTGAGTTGTGCGATATTGTTTTCAACATCACCAAGCTCTTTATCGAGATTTTCTAATGATATTGTTGTATTCATGTTCTCAAGGAGGATATTTATTCCTTCGATGTCTTTGTTGAGCTTTTTATAATGCTCTTTGCTGTTTTTATTTTCCAGGGATTTAGCTTCCAGGTGAGACAAGAGCTCAAATGAATTTATCCTGGCTTTTTCAAGCTTTGTTTGAAGTGTCAGGGGGATTGCTTGTTCGACCATGGTTTTAATCCGGGAGGCTTCCGTAAGGGATCCTGATTGTTTCAAAGTCAGTTGAAGCTGTTCCAGCTCATTTACTGTTGACTTTGTCGAGGACAAAGCAACTAACAATGCGTTTCTCTTCATACTTGGATATCCGGGGAGATTCGGATTCGTTTCGTCCTGCTTTTTATGAGATTCTTTTTCCAGATAGGTCAAATATTCTTTTGACTCATTGAGCGCTTCAGCGCTTTGAATTTTGGTGTTTTCAAGCCATTCCTTATTTACATTAGGAAGGTTATGATATTCTTTCCAATACTGAACCTTGCTGCGCATCTCCCTGATACTCCCCTGTATCTTATCGACTTTAGTAACCTGGGTTTCGTCAAACATTGTAAATACAATCAGCGCACCTGCGACAAAACTGGCAAGAGCGCTTCCCATTTTTATAAACCACCAGAAAACCGAGTAATAACTACCCTCGGAACGATAACCCGTCTTTAATTCGTCTTCATCACAGATATCGCCCACCATGGAAGCTCCCAGCGTAAAGAAAAACAACATACCAGCGGAAAGCAACACAGTGGGAATGATGATCAGATAAGGATATGACGGATTGTAGCAGACGATCTTGGAAAGTTGTGCCAGGCACATGAGTAAAATAGCAATGGTAAGGGTATTACGTTTACCCATTTTCGGGCTAATCCAGTTAAGGGGGAAGACAGCTAACAGTCCGGTTATGGCCCAAACGGTGCCGTTGATCCCGAGCAGGGTGGCGCCTGAAACTTTATCACCCCCGAAAACATAAAAAATAGGTATATATGAACCGAGAAGCTGGACGAAATTGAAGCCCATGGCCAGTGTGAAAATAGTCAATGTCAACATGATAAAGTTTTTGTTGGTGGCTGTGTGTTTCATGTCGTGCCAGAAGGGTGTTTTTTCATGTTTAGCAGCTTTTACAAATCCCGGTTCATGTAATTTGAAAAACCACCAGAAAGAAAGTGGAATAAGAATAGCAGCGATCATTAAGGAGACGTAACGCATACCATCGGCTTCATTTCCTCCAGTGCCTTTGAAAATTTCCATGCTGGCAAGAGCAAAAAGCCAGGGAGTGCTCATGGCAAAAAGATTGCCTACAAAACTCTTGGCGCTGAAGAGACGGGTACGTTCATGGTAATCGGTAGTCATCTCCATACCAAGCGCGCCATGAGGTATCTCGAAGATATTACAGGCAGTGAAAAAAAGAAGAAGTGAAAGAAGAATATAGGAAAGCTGAAACCATTGGAAACCCGATTCAGATGGGAACCAAGTTCTCACCATATCCCCTTTTGGGATCCACCACATAACTACAAAAAAAACTGCAACGAGTATTCCGCCAATCAGCAAATAGGGACGCCTGCGTCCCCAACGGGTCCGGGTATTATCAGAAAGATGACCGATAAATGGATCAGAAAGGGCGTCCCACAAACGAGGAACGATTAAAATAGCTCCCAGCCAGAAGGCGCTTAATCCCAAACTAATATTACCCATCAACCCTACGAGTATTCCTGCTATGTTGAAGAGGGCAATGGGAATAATGCCTCCGGCACCATAAGCGGCTAACTGTGAAAAGTGAATCTGGTGTTCTGATTTTGCGATGTGATCCGTGCTTTTTTCTTGTTCGTTCATAAAGATATGGATGAATTGATAGTTAATAATAGATCACTACTTCTGCAGGAAATTCTTTAACCCATATTTCCTTTTCATTAAAATCTTTTCTTTCATCTCCGTTAAAGGTTACTTTTACCGGTAGTTTGGATCCGTTGAAATTTTTAATTTTTATACCGTTTGCTGGAAGTTTTACATTCCCAAAAATCGAAAAGAGATATTTGTTGTTATCTTTTTTTATTGAGTAAGAAATCTCACCGTAATAGGTTGGCAGATTTACAACAGACATTCCATCAAGTGAATCAATCCAATCCTGGTAAAGTGCAGAAGCTAAAACAAGAGATTGATCATATTCATTTTCATACACAAACATAGACCGGATTGCATTGATAAAATCACTTCCCACCCAAGTGTGGGGCATATCTCCGATGTAATCCGGCATCCGGTAATCTTTCCAGACAACCTCAGCCCATTGATTCCATCCCTGTGGCCGTTGATCATTGAGGAAAAATTCTATTAACTCGTGTACTCTTTCCGGTTGATCTAAAATAATGAATGAACCGATCAGACGATTTTCATAGGGAGTGTAATTAATCCAATCAACTTTCCCGTCTCTCCTGTTTTTAAAAAATTCATAATATTTATCAAAAGTGTTATATACTTGCGGCTTTGGTAAGTTGTTGAGTTCGTTACAAGGTGTTAACGCGATTGTTGTTGATGTTGCATCAAAATCACCCAGTTCAACACAGCCCGGTATGTAATTTATTTTCCTGGTCTTCATGGCGAGTTGCAATGAGTTGTAAAGATTTTCCTTGAATGTATCGCGAACTTTTTTTATTCTTTCATAAGAGTCTTTTTCGCCAAGTATTTTTTGAATCTCCATTGCATCTTTCAATCCTTTCATGGTAAAGAAATCATCCCAATACGAGTGCATCGGTTTTGCGGAATAACCTTCGTGACTGATTGATTCCGTAACTAATCCATAGAAGGCACGCACACTGTCGTTTCCGTATTTAAAATGATCCGTTGATCTTTCGGCAATTAGCGATTCGATATAATCTATAGCTTTTAATACATTTTTATTTTTTGATCTTAAAAAAGTTGTATCCTTTGTGAAGTTAAAATATTCGCGGATTAAATAAATCATTTCTCCATGGCTATCGTTTTCGGGAACCGGATCGGGCCCCCTGGAATCAACTACGCACGGGACTTTACCGTTTTCATATTGATGATCTGTGTACCAATCAATAAAATCTTTCACTTCATTTACGATACCTGATTTCAATAATGCGGATGAAGTTAAGGCACCGTCGCGTATCCAGCTTCGTTCATAAGAACGAGAGCCCGGTTGAATACCTGCTTTATCCCTGTTGATCAATATGTATACAAGATTTGATTTGTAGGTATTTATAATCCGGTTTGCTGATTCAGGCAGATTGAATTTGATGTGTCCAACTTTCGTTTTCCAGAATTCAGTTGCTTTGTTCGATTGTTCTAAGATATATTCACTATCCAGTTTTTCGTCAATTGATTTATTACTATAAAACGGAACCACAATAAAGAATTCGGTATGTTCACCAGGATTTAAATGCAATGAATATTTTATCACGCCATTAACCAGCCCGCTTTTATCGACAGCAGATTTATTTTGAGGAATATTTCCTTTTCTCAAAAGATCAACAATATCTCCTTCATCAAAAATACTTGCCCCGAAAGAAGAATATTTTTTCTGAGACAAGACTACTTTATCATCTACAACTATATATCCACCATTTTCTTCCTTTATTGAGTTTATTTTACCACAACCTCCGGTCAAATTTAAAAACTGGTAATATGGATTTACCTGGTACGGGCGGATCAACAAATAAAACTCAAAATCTTTTGACTTATCTGAAAGATTTTTGAATGAATAGCGGATGTCAAGCACGGAATTTTTATTTGCCTCTCCGCTTGCCGTTACTCCGGTTACAAATTTCAGATCGTTACATTGCCAGGTGACGGAAGGCACAAAAGTAAATTCGCTGTTATCTTCAGGAACGCCCAATGATTGAACAGATTTGACATTGCTCCAGTTATAAAGCGAATCATCGACTTTTATCATCAGCTCGATTGAAAACAGGGCTTTATCGACTTCAACCATTCCATCTTCGTTTATCAATGCTTCTTTAACATCATTGTTAACACCTGTGATAGTCCAATATGAAGCTTGCTTTAAAAAGTATCTTGGGTAATTTCCTACCTGTGAATTTTTTGCAGTGTATATCAAAAAATCATTCAGCGTTACTGAATTTTTTATATCCAGAATTTTTACCTCATATATACCGAACCCTTTTTCAGAAATGCTTTTTGTAAGATTTATCTTTACATATTTTGCTTCTGTTTCGGGCAACCTGATAAAGCTGACATCACTGTGATTTGATTGAACGGAATAAGCTTTCTCCCAATTCTTCCCGTCCTCTGATAAGAGAACATCATAACTTTTTGCATAATTATCTTTCAGCCAATTGATCTGCAAACCGCCAAATTCTCTACGGATTTTGAAATCAATTACAACATCCTGGTCTTTCAATCCACTACCTTGCCAGTATGTTTCATTTGAATTATCAATCATAAAATCAGGTGAATGATTTTTTATAAATGACGAAGCTGTGACTAATGGAATTGGATAGGATTGTTTTTCGGGCTGTAACGGTTCAAACTTCAGATCATCAATCCAGATTGTACCTTTACCACCAACAAATGATGCAATAGTAAATTCAATTCTATCGATTCGCTTTAAACTTTGATCCGTTGTTGGTCCCCAGGCAAATTTGACATGTCTCTTCTTAATCCTTATTTTTTTCCATTCTTTGGGAAAATCATAGTTGCGATTATTTACCCACCAAACATTGTTTCCCGTGCTGTCAATAAATTTTATTTCAAAATTGTTCGCCGGGGATTCGGCTTTAATATAAAAAGTAAATTCATAATTATCGGGCAGGACAATTGTGAACCGTTTTTGTATTCCACCGTAACCAGTGCCTTTAGTGAAATCATAATCGAAACGAATCGAATTGCCATCTAATCCTTTTTCATTAGATAAGTTTAGATTAACACCATCGGATTTGATGAAAGCCCAGCCGTCTTTGTTTTCAAATTCATCAAGTGTTTTGATTTGAGCGTTGATAATTGTGGGTACAAGAACCGACAAGAATGATAATGCAATTCCTCTTCTGATAAGTTTTTTCATCTGACGGATAAGGAAAGATTCAGACCAGAATAAAAATGAAAAAATTCTATTTCAAATATTCAAATTCGAGCTTGCTTAAACCTTTTTGGATTATCGGATCTTTCATTACATAATTCCAGACCAGACCTGTCCTGAAATTTTCTATCATAATAAGCATTGGACCCTCATCTATGCCTAAAAAATCATTGTCGATCCATTTAGCTGTCGGATTGAAAGCGTCATAATAACCGTATTTACCCCATAGGTTTTTCCCAAATTTTTCATTCATGGATTTAATGGTCGGCAGAACAATTTCAGGAGCAAAAGGCAATGATGAAAGTGATGCATAAGGGGCTATGGTCCCATCGTCATAATAGTTGTATTCAGGCCCACTGGTTCCCCTTCCTGCATAACCTAAAAACTTTTTATCATCAAAATTATACTTCTCCGTTGGTCCATCACATGCTGTAACACCCCAGCAAAGCGAATCATACCCAACCCAACCTTTCGGATTATCTATTGCATATTGACGTTGAACATATGTCGCACGACGGGAGTTTTCAAAATAATCGATTCCTTTCTCCTTCATGTATCCATCAACTAAACCACGATAATCTATGAATGCTTGCGAAAACTGATGACCAAATAATGGAGGAAACGCCACATGCGAAAGTCCGTTATATGGAGTGTACCATTTATAAGATTTTAACCATGCTTTATAACTCTGTTCAACATTTTCCATTCCACTACCGGCAGCTAAAACATAAAGGAACAGCGCCTCGTCATAACCGCTCCAGCCATAATCGTGCAATCCATTTTCGGGAGTCCAACCCATGGAAATCGTACAAGCAAATTTTCCCTTGGCGGGTAATTCCATAAAATTCCATTCCGTTCTGCCCAATAATAATGCTGCAAGTTTACGGATCTGGTTTTCAACCTCATTGTCTAAGTTATAATAGTTTCGGGCAAAGATGATCCCCATCATCAGCAATCCTGTATCAACCGACGAAAGCTCACAGTTCCATTCACGTGTGCCGGAATCCATTTTCAGAAAATGGTAATAGAATCCTTTATAACCAGTAGCATCTTTAGCGGTACTTTGCACAGAATTTATAAAAAAGTTCAGAATTCTGAGGGTAATCTCCGCAGCCTGCTTACGGGATATCCAATTTCGTTCGGCACCGATCGCAATTGATGGAATTCCAAAACCTGTTGCCGCTATACTGCAGGGAGAACTGCTTGTAGTCCGGTCTTTTACAATCCCCATTTCAGGATGATGTTCATTTAGAAAGAAAAGAAAAGTTTTATGCTGAATGGAATCGAGCATTGACTTTTCGTCGGGTGTCAAAGGATAATTCACCTTTCCATTAGATTTGAAAACAAGCTGTTGTGGTTGTGTGGCGGATATGACTAAAGTAAAAACCATTAACAAGATAATTTTGCTGACCTTCATGTGATTCCTTATTTAATTATTAATTATCAATCATTTACTGTTTAACTGCGAAAATGCCGGATTAGTTCAGAAAGACAGATTTTGAAATGGTTTCCTTTGAGTTGGTCCCGATATAAATGATAAATTCTCCCGGTTCCCAATATTTTTTAAGGTCAGGATGATAAAATGCCACGTCATCCTTTTCCAGCGAAAAAGTCAATGTTGCTGTTTCCCCTTTTTTCAGCATGATCTTTTTAAATCCTTTCAATTCTTTTACAGGGCGGGTTATTGAACCGACTTTATCCTGTACATAAAGTTGTGTCACCTCTTCTCCATCCCGATTGCCGGTATTCTTCACTTTGACTTTGATAGTCAGTCTATTCCCGGTAGTATCAACAACCAAACCGGAATAGGCGAAGGTGGTATAGCTCAGTCCATATCCAAAGGGATAAAGCGGGTCATTGGTTACATCGATGTATCGGGAAACGTACTTTTCATCCGGTATATCAGGATTATAAGGTCTTCCGGTATTTTTTGCATTGTAGAAAAGGGGTATTTGCCCGACATTACGTGGAAATGTCATGGTGAGCTTACCGGCAGGATTAACATCCCCGAAAATGACGTCGGAAATACCATTTCCAGCTTGTGTCCCGCCGAACCATGTTTCCAGGATAGCAGGGGCCATGCTGTTCAGCTTTGTGATGGTTAGCGGGCGACCGTTGAACAGCACAACGGCCACCGGTTTACCGGTACCAATAACCAATTCTGCCAGTTCGTTTTGCACTCCCGGGAGATCAAGGTCTGTACGACTGGCGGCTTCCCCGGTCATCTCACCTTCTTCTCCCAGGGCCAGGATCACATAATCGGCGGATGAAGCAGCTTTTAGCGCTTTGTCAAATCCACTTTTATCCAGGTTCGCGGCATTACAACCTTTTTCATATACAATGGTAATATCCTTGCCGACATGACTTCTGATCCCTTCAAGCAGGGTGATACATTTTTCCCATTCTCCGGCAGCATACCAGCTCCCCAGCATATCCCTTTTGGAATCGGCCAGTGGACCTATCACGGCAATGGTTTTAACCATGACCGGAATGGGTAGCGTTTGATTGTCATTTTTCAGAAGAACGCAGCTCCGGGCGACAAATTTCCGGGCAAAGGCCAGATTTTCAGATGTCATAAGCTCTTTATCCTGGCGCTCTTTATTGCAATAACGATAAGGATCATCGAATAAACCAAGTTTAAATTTGGCTTCCAAGACAACACGTACTGCATCATTAATCTGTTTCAGTGTAATTTTTTTTTCTTTGAGTAAGTCTGCCAATGAATTCAGATATGAACCACCCTGCATGTCCATATCCACTCCGGCATTTAAAGCCAGCCCGGCAGCCTGCTTTTCATCGGTTGCCACTCCATGGTTAACAAGTTCATTGATTGCCCCGTAATCAGTAACCACAAAACCTTTGAATCCCCAGTTTTTGCGGAGCAGGTCGGTGAGAAGCCACTTATTGGAAGTAGAAGGCACTCCGGCAATTTCGTTGAAAGCAGTCATCACCGATCCCACACCTGCATCCACACATGCTTTGTATGGCGGCAGGTACCATTCATATAGCGAAACCTGCGAAATGTCGACGGTATTGTAATCACGACCGGCCTGTGGTGCTCCATATGCGGCAAAATGTTTGGCACAGGCAAGCAGGGTATTTGAATCGCTTAAATCGCTACCCTGAAAACCACGCACACGGGCTTCCGCGATCCGGCAGCCCAACCACGTATCTTCACCTGATCCTTCGGAGACCCTCCCCCACCGGGGATCCCTGGCGATATCAACCATCGGTGCAAAGGTCCAGTTCAATCCTTCAGCGGTCGCTTCCGTTGCAGCAATCCGTTCTGACACTTCAATGGCTTTTATATCCCAGCTGCTGGATTGTGCCAGCGGGATCGGAAAAATTGTCCGATAGCCATGGATTACATCATATCCGAAGATCAGTGGAATTTTCAAACGCGATTCTTCGCTGGCAATCTTTTGGAGATCACGTACATTATCCACTTTGTAAATATTGAAAACAGCCCCGGCTTTTCCCTCTTTGATTAGCTTATAATAATTGTTATTCATCGCCGGGCCGGTAACAGCTCCTTCGGATTGGAAAAGTGATAATTGGCCGATTTTTTCATCGATTGTCATCTTGTTAAGCAATTCCTCGATCTTTATACTATCATAAGAGGTAATGTCTTGCTGACCAACATTTTGTGAAATTACTGAGTTGCAAAGAATAAATAATACAAGTGAAAATCCGGCTGTTTTAATAGAAAAAAAGTTATCCGAAAGCATACTTTTGAAATAGAAATTTAATAGGTAAACCCAAGTTTTGTGAGTCCTGCCTTGACTTTAGGTGACGACATGAAGAGGTTCCAAAGTCGTCCCGTTCTATAATTTTCTATCATACAAACGATCGGACCCTGGTCGATAGCAATATTTGAATCAGCCCACCATCCTTCAGTCGGATCAAAAGCATCGTAAAAACCAAATTCACCCCAAAGCCGGTCACCTATGGTATAATAGAAAAACCTGATAGCATTCATCGACTGTTCCGGGGAATAAGGTAATGAAGATACGGCAGCCGAAGGGGTTATGACACCCAGATCGTTAGTTGGGGAATGTGCATTGTATCCCCAGGGATTATCACTTGCCGTAAGTCCCCAGCAAGCTTTACTGTATCCGAAAAAGTTTTTAGGATTTGTATAACAATAGGTCCAATTAATCAAGGATTGGTTCACATTCTGTTCCCAATAGTTTGCATATTGATCCTGAAGAGTTCTAGGATCTAATCCGAGAAAAGAATAATGGGTATAAAATAAAGGACCACCATAAGGTTCACCAAGAGGAAGTATATAGCCATAGTAACTATTACCGTTTTTAATCCCGCCATTTTTTGCATACCCTTGTTGATACACTGCGGGAGTGATAGGGTGAGTTGTTGAAGTTGCCGCAACTATGTATGTGATCAAAGTTTCATTGTACCCCCTGATCTGCATATTCATAATCCAACCTAAATTTGGCGACCAATGCCAATACAAAACGTTCTGTCCCCTTGTAAACCAATCATATTCCACTGAATTTGTCAGCAGGTCTATCCGGTTGATAAGATTTTTTTCTGAGGTATTGAGAGAATCAAGGTATTGTCGCATTGTAATAAGGCCCTCAATCATGTATGAGGTTTCGACCAGGTCGGCACCATTATCGTTTGGAGAAAAAGGATGTGTTTTCCCCGTATTCCCGTTCAGCCAATGAGGCCAGGCACCGTGAAAACGATCGCATGTTTCAAGAAAATTCAAAATTTTATCCAGCCGGGTCAATCCCTGATCGCGGGTGATAAATCCCCGTTCCATTCCGACAATTAATGCCATCACTCCAAACCCCGACCCACCGACGGTCACAATATCTCCGGAAGTATTTCGCTCCCTGGCAAGACCACAAGCCGGATGGGCAAAGTCGTAAAAGTAACGGAAAGTCTTTTCCTGGATTAAGGTAAGGAGCTCGTTATCCGTAATGATCGGAAATTTTGGTGTTGAGTCCAATACTGTATAAAAATAATTAGTAAAACCATCAAAAGTGAATCCGCTTTTTGATGTTAAATTCTTTGAAATACTGAAAAAGCATCGTGAAAAATCTTTAATAGATGTGGTATTAGAAATCGATAATTTTTTATTGTTTGCCGAAAGTGAAAATGCAAGTGGCATACCGTCCGACATGGTGAAATAGGAATTCAGGTTAACGGAGTTCAACGAATCTGAAAAGGTAATCTCGATTTTTACGGAATCTTTTTTCCAGTTGATGTTTTTTGGAATGATCGGTTTCTGAAAAGCCTGCTGATTTATAGTGATACTTTCGATACTTAGTTTTCCTGCGATAGTAATGAAAAGAAACTCTACTCCCGGAAAAGTTTCACCATTGGATCCTTTTAGCTCAGAAGTGATCTGCAGTTTATAGTTTGTCAGGTGATTAAGTGGTTTTTGAGGGGTAAGCCTGATCCTTCTATTATTATCGACGACTTCAAGGTTACACGAGATACCAGTGTTATTATCTTTCATTAAAAATATACTATTGTTAGCCGAAGAAGGGTTGAGAGTACTATTAAAGTAAAGATTAAATGAGCTGTCGACAGGAATGTTTTCAACAGTTTGTCCGACATTGAGAACAATGGACCCGACTTTCACCTGTGCCAGTTGAATAATCCCGGTGGGTGTTTCTGCTGATTTTTTTTTACAGGATGTAACAAACACAGAACCAAAAATAAGTATCAAAAGCAAAGCAGCTTGAGCTTTTTTCATATAAATACCATTAATAAAGTAAAAAAGAGAGGGTTAAGGAGACCCATAACCCTCTCTGAATTTGTTTAAAATCAGATGTTTATGGTTTTTCTGATTGATACATTAGATCTATCTCGACCGCAGTTAAAGCTTTATGATAGATTCTCACGTCATCAAGCCAGCCACCAAAATGGTTAGAAGTCGGGAAGGTATATCCACCCCATGGTTCGGTGGCCCATAAAGTCCCTTCTCTTGACTGGATGAAACCAAATGCCAAAGTCGGATAGACTTCAGGTGGTACACCGCCCCATTTCAATCCTTTAACGCCCAATTTGGGATCACCTGCTGGCCACAGGTTAAAATCCTGAGCTTTCATCTTTTCTCCGTTGAGATACAATGTTCCGACTTTTGATGGCCCGTCGTAAGTACAAACTACCTGAGCCCATTTATCTTTTAATATCGCTGCTACTCCACCCGAACCTGTCAGATCTTTGCTGAATGTCCAACCTTGCCAGCTGTCGGGTTTCAATCCTTCGCCATTGTACCATAGGTCTTCTGAAGCAGTAGTTCCGTCGGCAAGTTCATATTGGGCAGCCAGTTTACATGCACTATAGTCGGCTGGAATTTCAAACTGAAATCCCTTGAAGGCTCCCAGGCCAATTACAAAGTGTCCTTTAGGGTTACCACCTGCATCGACATGGCCGGCAGAGTTGGTCTTTACCCAGAAACAAAGTGAAAAGCTTGGCGTATTTGATAACTGATCGCCATTCGGGATTTCAATGATGCTTGTTGTACCATTGAAGGTGGCAGCAGTTCCTGCAGCGGTTTTATAGGAAGGTGTATAAGTGATATCAACGATGCCTGTTGGTGAGGGATTCCATGTACCAACCTGGTCATTGGCATTTCCTTCAAAATTCCAATAGGCGATCTGTCCTGACGGGACAAAAGATCCAAAGGTAGTGAATGTACGGTCTATAGCAGGAGTAGTTTGACCATCAGTCGATAACAAAGCGTTAAAGTGTAATTTATAAAGTGCCCCATTTCCTAGATCAACTTTGGGCACGATGATGATTTGGGAACCTGAACTAGTGAGTGTCAACTCAATTGCAGTATTGTCATAATCCCTAATGAGAGTTATGGAGGTAGCAGTAACACCTGAAGGATCAACCCCTACTGTATACGTTGCAACGATAGTAGGTAGTGTAGGTACATTGTTTGCAGGAGTAGCGGCATTCAAATCAATCGTTCCTCCTATCAGCTGGGCAATCAGTGTGGAAAGAGCAAAAACTGTTGTATCAGTTTTTTTCTTACAGCCTGTTGACCCTATCAGAAGAGTCACAGCTATAAATAACGAACTCAATAAAATAATCTGCTTTTTCATGATTTAATTATTATTAGTTAGATAATATATGGATTCATTACCAATTCGGATTTTGTAACAACGAACCCTGAGAAATATCAATTTCACTCTGGGGAATCGGCAAAAGTTCATGTTTACCAGTGATAAATCCCAGGGGACCTAGAATTTGAGCAGCTCTGCCCGTTCTGATTACATCCCAGAATCTCCATCCCTCCATTGCCAACTCATGTCTGCGTTCATTGAATATGATATCCCTCAATTCAGCCTGGTCGGTAACTGTAATATCCGGTAAAATGGAATTATTACCCTGACGTGCACGGGCTCTCACCATATTCAGGTATATTAACGCTTCACCTGGTTTATTATTTTCATTCAGTGATTCTGAGGCCATTAGTAAAACGTCGGAATAACGAATTAACCTACGATGATGTCCCCATTCGGTTATAGTATTATTGCCGGGTACCCAGACTTTCCTGTTATAGCATTCAATTTCGATGATATTACCCTGATCATCGTATGTGATTTTTGGCGTACTTCCATCACCTAGAATGATAACACCGTCAATAGTATCTTTGATGTTGATAACGGTACTTTTGTATCGCGGATCTCCGGTCTCAAATGAATTTCTAAGGTCAATAGTTGGTCTGTTGAAACCCCAGCCACGGTTTGGTGTTCCTCTAACACCTTGTGTATTTGCATACTGATCACCCCCACCTTCGGTACTTTCGGCTTGCAAAGCGCCGATCTCAAATACCGACTCGATGCCGTTGTTACCGTTTACACCATTGGCATCCGTATAAACAGGTTCCAAGCCATATTGACCTGAGTTGATGACTTCCATGGCATATTTTTCGGCATTGACAAAATCACGCTGAAACAGATAAACCCTGGCCAGCATTGCTTTTGCAGCTCCTTTTGTAGCCCGGCCGAGATCTGCTACAGGATAATCACTTTTCTCGGGTAGCTTATCAACGGCAAACTGAAGGTCCGATATAATTAGACTATAAACATCATTTGCAGAAGCACGGGGTAATTTGAGAGGTGGATCGGTTGTGGTCACAAGGGGTACACCTCCCCAGGCACGAACAAAATCGAAATAAATAAGGCCTCTGAGAAACCTGACTTCTGCAATGTACCTGGTTTTTAAAGTTTCATCCATTTGAATCGCGGGGATTTTTTCAATGACAACATTAGCTCGTTTCACACCTACGTAAAGGGTATTCCACCATCTGTCGAGCCCATCTTGTGTGGGTGAAAAGGTAAAATTGTCATATGGATTTAAATTCGACGCTTGGTCATTGGGATTACTGCCTTTCCGTGCATCATCCGACATAATATCGAGGATGGGATATCCTCCTGAATGGTAGAACCATTCCCTAATGGCTTCATAGGTGGCGTTAGTTGCCAGTAAAGCATCGGAAGGAGAAACCGGAAAAGATTGTTGGGTAAGTGTCCCCTGAAGGTCTTTCTGGAGAAATTTTTTACAGCCTGGAAATAAAATAACTGATGTAAATCCAAGGATCAGAAAAAAAAGCTTTGTGAACGATTTCATATCATTAAAAGTTCAAATTAATACCAAATGAATATACGGCAGTAATCGGATAAATACCAAAATCTATCCCGTTTGCCAATGGATCGCTACTCCCTATCTCAGGAGTATACCCTGTAAATTTCGTCAGTGTGAAAAGGTTATCCGCTTTAATATACAGCCGGAATTTTTGCATATATATTTTCTTACTCCAGTTTTGCGGTAAAGTATATCCCAGGATGACGTTCCTGATTCTCAGAAACGATCCATCCTGGATAAAATGATCCGATGGGATGTAGTTGTAGCCGCCGAAAGAGGGTCTGGGTTCGGTATTACTGGTACCCGGACCTGTCCATGCATCCATAACATGTTGTTCGAAATTATAAGGATCAGGTCTCACTACCTCTTTTGCATTAAAGATGTCGTTACCTGTCTGACCCTGGATATTTACAGAGAAATCGATCCCCACTATCTCTATGCCAAGGTTAAATCCGAAAATAAAAGTTGGAATCGGAGAACCGATGTAGGTCCTGTCCCTTCCGTCAATCTTGCCATCGCCGTTCATATCTACGAACCTGAGATCACCGACACCTGCGTCTGACATATGAGGATAAGCGTTCAGCTCTGCCTGTGTCTGGAAAAGGCCGTCGGTCTTATAACCGTAGAAAGCTCCGATTGGCAGACCGACACTACTCTGTGTAACAGGAAGCCCATTACCCAGGTATCCACCAACCAAAACAGAATCAATACCACTGTTTCCGCCAACACTGAGAACCTCATTATTAATTGTAGTCCCAAGGACACCGATGTTGTACTTTAATTTTCCGATCTGGTCACGCCACCCCACATTAAACTCGAAACCTCTGTTCACGGCAGATGCGGCATTGAACCGAACTTTCTCTCCCTGGCCATTCCCGAGATATCCAGGAGTTGATAGAAGGACGAGAATATCATCGGTTTTTTTGTTATAATAATCAAATTCGGCAGTTAGTCGACTATCAAAGAGGCCTACTTCAAGACCAATGTCGGTTTGGGTAGTGATTTCCCATTTCAGGTTTGGATTTCCATTTACCCCAAAGGAGGCTCCAGTATTCGGGTCGTTATTGATTCCAAAAATTGCCAGAATACTTGATTGTACCCTTGCATACCGGTCCCAATAAGGAATTTTATCATTTCCGAGTTTTCCCCAACTTCCCCTCAATTTAAGTTTATTGATGAATTTTATCTTTTGCATAAATTTTTCCTGGGAGATATTCCAACCTACAGCAAAGGATGGAAAATTTGCATACCTGTTATTTTCGGCAAATTTGGAAGAACCATCACTTCTGAATGTTGCAGTCAGGATGTATCTCTTATTGTATACATAATTGACACGTACCAGATATGAGATCATTGAATAATACAGGTTCAGATCGACCTGTTCAATAATCTTACTGATAGTATTGACATTGTTTGCCGGATCATAGATATATGGTGGAAGGATATACCAGAAACTGGAAGCGTCACGAATCAGATTATCTCCGGCAAGGTTAAGTCCGTCGGAAGTGGTATTCTGCATTGTATAGCCGACAACGGCTGTAACTGAATGTTTTCCGATATCCTTATTGAAAGTCAGAGTATTTTCCCAAAGCCATGTAAAATTATCACTGTTGAATTTTGAGAGGCGGCTCAGGAGGTTTTGTTGCTGTGATATAGTGCCGTCAGGGTTATATATGGTGTAAGCTGGTGTAAAACTTTCATCCTTGGAGTAATTTGCATCAACTCCGAAGCTTGATTTGAGCGTGAATGATTTTAAAAAATTTACTTCTCCAAACAAGTTACCTACTCCCCGGATTCCTTTTACAAAGTGATTTGAGTAAGCGAGGTTGGCAAGCGGATTCCCGACATTATAGACCACGGCGAAGCTTCCATCAGGATAATAAGGGATCAGGGTCGGTTTGGCCCGGTATGCCTGGTAAGTGACATCCGGTGCAATTTCCTGACTGAAGGGTGCAATAGTAATATTATTACCTAATTTGAAATATTTTGATAGATTATAGATATTGTTGATTTTCAGCGTGATTCTTTGATAATAGGATTTGTCTATAATTCCATCCTGTCTGAAAAAACTGCCACTTATATAATACTGGATGGCTTTTGAAGATCCGGAAGCAGATAATTGAACATCGTAAATCGGGGCAGTGCGGAAAACCAGATCCTGCCAGTCGGTATTCGGAACTGCATCAACATTGTTATAACTCCCGGCTTTTATCATATTTGAAACAATAGCAAACTCCCTTCCGTTCAAAAGATCTATTTTGTTTGACAATCGTTGCATGCTAATTTCAGCGCTGAAATTGAATTGGGGTTTTTCTTCGATGACTTTCCCTATTTTCGTAGTCACCATAATTACACCGTTTGCACCTCTTGATCCATATATTGCGGAAGCAGAAGCATCTTTCAGGACTTCCATGGAGGTTATATCAGATGAATTCAGAAAGGAGATATTATCGACAATCACACCGTCAACGACATAGATTGGCTGTGAATTATTAAATGTCCCTATGCCGCGAATCCTGACTATAGGATTTTCACCCGGCATTCCTGAAGTACTGGTCACCTGAACCCCCGTCACATTTCCCTGGAGGCTTTGAACAGGATTTAGTGCAGTAATTTTTGTGATATCTTCAGACTTAACGCTTCCCACCGATCCGGACAGGTCACTTTTTCTGACCGAACCATAACCAATGACGACGATTTCATCAAGGGTTGTTTTTTTAGGCTCAAGCTGGATATCAACAACAGTCTGATTTTCCACTTCGACTTCGGTTGCGTTATAGCCAACATAGGAAAAAACCAGTGTCGCTTTATCCGTTTTAACAACTATGGAATATTTACCATCGATATCGGTAACAACTCCGGTTGTTGTACCTTTGATCAGAACGGTGGCACCCGGAAGTGTCTCTTTTGTGTCGGAAGCCGTCACCACACCTTTTATAGTTCGTACCTGTGCATTGGAAAAACCAGTGAATCCAAATGCAAGAAGAATGAAAAATCCCACCCTTATGAAGATAGAATTTTTTGTAAGTAAATTTTTATGATACATAAAGATAAGATAGTAGAAACTTGACGGGAATACTTTTTATGCTAATTTACGAATGAATTTCTCAAAAATCAACTATTTTAATTAGCATGGCTACTTCATCGTATTGAATGGTTGTCTCCGAGGTACGTCAATATTACTTCAATTCTTTAAAATATTTTATAAAACAATAATATTCAACACAATATCACGAAATATTTTTACAGTAAATCAACCGAAATCCTGGGGAGGCAGAATACACTCAGAATTGCAAAATGAATTCAACAAGATTCTTATCGTTGTCGAGCAACAATCTTCTCCTCAGTCGATATCTTCGCGTTTCAACACCGCGATAACTGATATTGAGAAGTGGTGCAATTTCTTTAGAGGAAAGGTTTAGTCGAAGGTAGGCACAGAGTTTCAGATCACTTTGTGTCAATTCAGGGTAGGAAGATTTGAGTCGTTTAAAAAAATCCGCATGCGCCTGGTCAAAGAGCTCTTCAAATACCTGCCAATCGTTGTCGTCGGTAATATTTTTGTTTATCAGGGAAAAAATCTTCTCATTGAAGTTTACAGGATGATGATTCCCAAGTCGTTTCTTTTGGTTTTCCAGTTCATTTTTTATTTCAATCAGCAACTCATTTTTTTTGATAATAGCCATGGTTGAATCGGCCAGCTGAATATTCTTATGAGAAATTTCCGATTGCAGGTTTTCATTCTGCAGCTTGACGATTTCCTGTTCTGCTCGTTGTTTTTCCAGTAATAATTTTGTCCTTGCTTCCTGCCGGATTTTCTCCTGTTGACGCATGAAACGTCTACGGAAGATGGCATAACTGATAAACATAATTGTAAGGAGGATAATTCCATAGAAAATAAAAGCAAGTACAGAACCAAAAAAAGCCGGCCTGATCCTGAAATGTAAAGCAATAGGATCTGTGATCACCCCGGTAGGTGAAATAGTCCGGACCATAAAAGTATATATACCCTCGGGTAATCGTGTGTAACTTACTTCCGCTTTTTCTGTCCATTGACTCCAATCCGGGTCAAAGGGTTCAAGTTTATATTGGAAACGCTTGGCAGAAATACGGTGACTCGTATAGGAAAATGAAACTAGAAGGCTGTTCCAGGCATGGTTCAGCGTAAATGTACGGTTTAAGTCTCCGACATTTTTCCTTTCTCCACGGGCGTTCATACATTTCACATCACGGAAAAGAAGCTTTGCCATTTCCGAACCGGAGAAGGTTAAAAAATTGTTTGAGAAAAGAGCAAAACCATCGTCGAGACAGATCAGGCTTTGTTCTTTGTCGATTTTGATGATATTTTCATAACCATCGACCATATTGATTTTGTATAACGGCAAGAAGAAACGTATCAATTGCGTTGCTTTATTCTCTTTAATTTCGAATACCGCGATATCACTGTTGCGGATCAGGCAATAGCGATTTTCTCCTATCTTGATAATGTTTGTCGTGTTTTCAAAACCATTTAACTGTTTATTCAGCTCACTAAAAGGAATGATTTTGTCATTCAGGTCATCATAAGTAAATAAAGATTTACCGGTTGCAAATACGATCCGGTCTTCAATTTTAAAAACACGGATGTTAAAGTCAGAAGGGAATCCATCCTTTTTACCATAGCAAGTGATACTGGTAACACTATCCAGATTTTCCGATAATCGTAACCGATATATACCTTTAACGGCATGTCCGATCCAGACATTATTCAGATGATCGATCTCTAAAAACCTGGAGGGTTCAATAAATCCTTTAACCTGCAAATGATATTTCCACAGATTATTTGTCTTAATGTAAACCACCAAGGAGGAATAGGTACTTTGAAGAAGGTAGTCCTGTCCTTCTTTTGTATACCGTTCCAGAGCATAGCCACCGCTTATATTGGATATTTTCTTTAAAACCTGACCATTAATTACATAAGTGCCGTTCGTATGGCCACAGAACAGGGTCCCATCAAGGATTTTCAATTCCCAAACCTGCCCCTGTGATTTATTAAGAAATCCCTTATATTTAAACCGACCGTCTTGATTTTCTTTCAAATAAGTATAAATCCCACGATTCGTGCCGAGATACAAGGTATTTCCAACAAGCGCTGCAGTATAAACGGCGCCCAATTGTTCCCTGGATTCCTTATAAAACTCCAAGGGAGTATTGAAGGAGATATGGTCTATACCTTTATCGAGACCCACCCAGATTCCCCCCTGATTATCCTGACAGAGGGAAAGAACGGTATTGTTTTGCAAAGCATTTTCATTATGCAGATGAACACAAATTTTACCATTTGAATCCAGTACAAAGACCCCTTTTACGATGGTTCCGAAAATCACTTTATCTCCGGAAATGATCCCATTATTGATTTGGAATTTTTTTAGCTCTTCGTTGACTGGTACATTCCACGGTCTGATAATATTCCCATCATATTGAAAAACACCTTTTGAAGATGTTCCAATAAGAAAAGTTCCATTTATAAAAGGTAGCATGGCCTTAACCTCGGTTCCCTGCAGCATATTTTTGGTATCCAATAGTTTCAGTGAATCGTTGATCAATTCGTATAACCGGCCGTCAATCGACTGTACAAACATTCTGTTATTTGCTTTCAGCAGGAAGATGATAGTAGAAGGAATCGGAATGGGCTTTATCGTGTGATAATCATAAACAAACAGAGCTGAAAAACTCTGGAAATATACTTTTCCATTACATTGGACAATTTTCCATATTTCATCGTTGTGAAATGAAAAATTTTTATACAACGGCTTCAACGAATGATAATTCAACTCATGCGACGAATCCTCTTCCCAATAACCGAAATCTTCATAGGAGCCAGTATATATCCTTTTATCTTGCGAGACAGATATCGATCGGATGATGGTTTGGTCCGGAATATGGTATAATTTCCAATGTGCACCATCGAAAATGAGCATACCATCGTTGTTGGCAACACAAATAAATCCCTTATCATCCCTATCGATCGACCAGTTCTGGCTGCCCGCACCATAATCCTGTTTGGAGTAATGGGTTACAAAGTAAGATGATTGGGCTATCGAGAATCGGACTGTAGTGAGGATGATCAAAAAGAGAGCAGAAACATTTTTCATCTACAAAATGTTTATTATCTTTCCAATGGCAAACTAAAAAATTTGCATTAAACTGTGAAATTATTTAAATATTACTTTATCTTTGGTAAAAAAATACTTTTTTATTCACTAAAAATTTAAAACTATGAAAAAAAATTTACTCATTTTCATTACCCTAATGGCAATGGCCGGTTTTATACAAGCGCAGGTCATAGAGAACTTCGAAGTCATCAAGATGAATTTAATGACGAACGGCACCAATGATTCAAGTTCCATGGTCGTTGTTCCCAATCCTGATAAAACGGGTATTAACACAAGCAACTGGGTCGTTAAGTTTGTGCGTAGTAAAAACGGTTTTCCTTTTGGAGGTTTTTGGTCAACATTACCTACACCGGTCGATGTAACCACTAACAAGTATGTTCATGTTAAGGTTTGGAAACCCCGGATCAGCCCGATAAAATTCAAGCTGGAAGGCGGTTCCTCCGGTACTCTTGAAATTGCTTCGATGACTCCACAGACCACCATTGGTGCATGGGAAGACATGGTATTCGATTTTTCCACCAAAACAGGCACCTATCCCACTATCGCATTTATGCCTGACTTTGAGGAACCACTTACACTCACTGAAGATATTGTCATCTTTTTCGATGACATCATGGTCAACAACGATCCTACACCTAATAGCGCCGCTGCCTATGTTATTGAGGATTATGAAATCATCCCGATGCACCTTATGACAGCCGACCCTCCTGCTGCCGATTCAAGTAAAATGACGGTGGTACCCAATCCTGTTCCTGACGGACTCAATAAAAGCAACTGGGTTGTCGAATTTATCCGTGATAAAGATGGTATTCCCTGGGAAGGCTTTTGGTCAACTTTGCCTACTCCTATTGACGTGACCACGAACAAGTATATGCATGTAAAAGTGTGGAAACCCCGCATCTCCCCTATAAAATTCAAAATCCAAGGTGGTGCATCAGGAGATCTTGAGATTGCTTCCATTGACCCTCAAACATTGTTGGGTACATGGGAAGACATGGTTTTTGATTTCTCATCCAAAACCGGAACTTATCCCACTATTGCATTTATGCCTGACTATGAGCAACCCCTCACTCTTGGCGATAATATTACAATTTATTTCGACGACATCATTTTGAACAACGATCCTAATCCTTTTACCCCACCTAAAGTCACTTTGAATGTTGACATGCATGGTGCGGGACTCACAGCCGGACAACTTGTATATATGTCTGGTGATTGGGGAGGAATTTATGGTACCTGGAATGAACCTGGAACAAATCCGGAAAATGAGCTTAAAGATCCAAACAACGACTCTATCTACTCCCTCGACATGACTTTGGCTGAAGGTAATTATCAATTTAAGTTCTTTAAAGGTGCCGGCTGGACTGGCGGCGAATGGAACGGAGATCCTAACCGTAAAGTCACAATTACAGGTTCTGTTTCTCTTACTTACAAATGGGGCGTTAAACCTGCACTTGCTACCTTTAAAGTTGATATGAAAGGCTCCGGATTAACCACTGGTCCAGTATCTATTGTTGGGAATTTCGGCGGAATTTATGGAACATGGAGTGAGCCAGGAACCAATGTTAATGACCAAATGACTCCTGAAACACCGGTTACAGACTCCATCTATGCCATCACGATGACCCTCGATTCAGTGGGGACTTATCAGTTTAAATTTTTCAAAGGCAATGGCTGGACCACCGGTGAATGGGACGGCGATCCGAACAGGAAAGTCACAGTTAAAAATGACACTACGTTTGCCACTTTCATTTGGGGCCAAAAGCCAGCTGGTATTGGTGAAAACGGATTGGCAAGCAAAGTCAGCGTTTACCCGGTTCCTTTTACCAATAACCTGACTATAAGAACCTCTGTCGATCTTAAATTTGTCATTATTAATTCGACAATTGGAAAGCAAGTCATTAAAATGGAAAACCTGGGTGCAGGAACAACAACGACCAATACATCAGAATTGGCTTCGGGGTTGTATTTCGTGACCTTCTATCCGAAATCAGGCAACCCTTATACGGTGAAAATTATGAAATATTAAACACAAATTATTTTAAAAAAGAGGCCGTCTCACAAGGGCGGTCTCTTTTTTTTATCTTGAATCCATATCTTTGCACCCCTAAAATCTATATAAGGAGGAAATCAATTTGAAAATAGGACAATTAATTATTTTCATTTCTATCGTACTTGCGATTTATAGTGCTGTTAATGTTTATATTTATATGAGAGGTATCCAGGCTCTCCCGCCCCATAATAATATCAGGATATGGTTCACCATCTGTTTTTGGGTTATTGCTTCTTCTTTTGTACTGGCAAGGTTTCTCGGACGAACATATCCATGTGTATTTTCTGGTATTATTACCTGGGTTGGTTCGTTCTGGCTGGCCTATATGCTTTATTTCTTCCTCCTTATTTTAAGCCTTGATCTTATCAGGCTTTTTAACCATTTTTTCCATTTTTTACCCAAAGTCTTCTATACCGATTATGGGAAAACAAAACTTATTATTTTTTACCTTTCTCTGGCAGTTGTTAGTTTAGTGGTTTTATCAGGCTTTATTAATGCACGGACTGCGAGGATCAAGGTACTTTCCTATATAATTCCTAAAAAAGTCAATGGGGTTAAAAGTTTAAGGATGGTTATGGTTTCCGATGTACATATGGGGAATTTAATTGCCAAGAGAAAAACGAATCGTTTGGTGACTAAAATAAATGAACTGAAACCTGATATTGTAGTCTTCGCCGGAGATCTTGTTGATGAAGATCTGGCTCCGGTGATAAAGAACAACCTTGGGGAAGCACTCACCAAAATCCAGTCACGACTTGGTGTCTTTGCAATTCCCGGTAATCATGAATATATAGGTGGCGCGGAAGATGCTATTAAATATCTTTCCGAACATGGAATCATTATGTTACGGGATACCTCGGTATTCCTGGAAAATAGTTTTTATTTGGTTGGTCGTGATGACCGGGATAAAATCCGGTTTACCGGAAAGAAACGGAAGGAGATAAGTGAATTACTCTATGGCATCGATAAGTCGTTTCCCATAATTCTTCTCGATCACCAACCTTTCAATCTTAACAAAGCTGCCGATCTTGGTGTGGATTTACAATTGTCGGGACATACTCATCATGGTCAGGTTTGGCCATTTAATTATATAACCAATGCCATGTACGATGTTAGCTGGGGAACAAAGAAAATCGGTGAAACACAGTATTATGTTTCCAGCGGTTTTGGAACATGGGGACCACCTATAAGAATAGGAAACAGACCTGAAATCGTTTTGATAAACCTTACTTTTAATTAGTTTCATGCTAAAACAACTTACGAACTCCTATTCCGTAACTCTGATTTTTATAATACTCACCATCATAATTCTTATTGGTTTTTTTATTCCCTTTTCTACAAAAAAGCCTATTATTAGTAGTATTCCAGAAAAGAAATACTTAGTTTATAATTTATCGGTCGACAGTCTGGATATTGAATATGGGAACATTGGTAAAAACCAAAATCTTTCATCTATTCTCACGGAACATGTTTCGGCTCAGATAATTGATCGGATTGCGAAAGGGACAAGGGAACTATTCGATGTCCGTAAAATCCGTTCCGGTGGGAAGTATGCATTAATAAAATCGAAGGATTCACTTAAAAGGACTTTATATTTTATTTATGAACTCAATGATGTCGATTTTATAGTTTATGATTTCAAAGATTCCATTCGGGTTTATAAGGATCATAAAAAGGTAACGAAAGTGATTAAAGCTGCATCGGGGATAATAACGAGTTCCTTATGGAATGCTTTTGCAGAAAATAAGCTGGATGTCAACTTAGGAATAAATATGGCAGATGTCTATGCGTGGACTGTCGATTTCTATGGATTACAAAGGGGAGACCAATTCAAGATGATATATGAAGAATATTCTGTTGAAGGCGTTGTAATTAAAACCGATAGAATCCTGGCATCGATTTTTTCAAGCAGTGGTAAAAATTTTTATGAATTTTATTTTGAACAGGCAGGAAGGGGTGCGTATTTTGATGATAACGGACAAAGTTTAAGAAGATCATTCCTGAAGGCTCCGTTACGTTTCTCAAGAATAAGTTCCAGGTTTTCAAAATCAAGGATTCATCCCATTCTCCGAATACCCAGACCTCATTTTGGAGTTGATTATGCCGCACCACGGGGAACTCCCGTCGTTGCCCTGGGAGATGGAAGAGTGTTAGAAGCTGGCTGGTATGGTGGATACGGCCGGCATATCAGTATCCGACATAATTCAACTTATACTTCCTCCTATGCTCATTTATCCAAATACGAATCAGGGATAAAGTCCGGAGTTTGGGTTAGTCAAGGAGAGGTGATCGGCTATGTAGGAAGCAGCGGGCTATCGACAGGTTCTCACCTTGATTTTCGCGTTTATAAAAATGGAAATCCAACAGATCCTTTGAAATTGGAATCACCTGCAGCCAACCCTATTCAACTGGCCGATATGGTTAAATTTAAGCAGATGGTCGTAAAAATGAAGCTGGAGTTGGATATAAAATAAACGCATACATCAAAAATTATTTATTTTCCAATCTTTTTCTTGCCGGGCATAGATCGCTGTTCTCAAACCATCTGCAACGGGGTTTGCAGCTCTGACACTCGTTTACCGGTTCATTATTTTTTACGTGATTGGTCCATGAGGGATCAGCAAGATTTGGCCGGCCAAGCGCTACAAAATCGGTTAAACAATTTTCGACAAGGTAAGCTGCTCTCTCGGGCGTTTTGATATCATTTACAACAATGACCGGCAAGTTAACATGTCGTTTAATAACAATTCCGCAATAAACAATCCAGTTATAATTAAAATCCTTTGGTGGTCTTGGGAGATTCACCAGAATTCCGCCATGGGAAACACTTAAAAGGTCGATCCCCGTTTTTTCCAAATAGCTGGCAATTAAAACACCTTCTTCATGTGTGGGGGAATTGGCACCTAACCTGTAACCGATGATAAAGCCGGGTCGGCAAACTTTTTTTATACCCAGTATAATTTCCGTTGCAAGTTTTAGACGTCCATGCAGATCCTTACCATACTCATCTTCCCGTTTATTGAAATAGGAAGATGCAAACTGGTTAAGCAGATATCCATGTGCACCATGAAGTTCGATACCATCAAATCCGGACTTCTCTGCCCTAAGTGCAGAGGCAATAAACGCATCGCGTATTTCGTCTATTTCAGTATATGTTAGAGCTCTTGAATGAGGTTTTTTTTCGTCAGGTGACGGACCAAGTGGTTCATTAATTACCGAGGCTGGTGCAACCAATCCGGCATGATGAATCTGGAGAATTGACAAGGCTCCGCTCCTCTTTACCGTAGCGGCTATTTTGCTCAACCCGGGAATAAATGAATCATCCCATATACCAAGCTGATTTGGAGCAAGCCTTCCTTCTTTTTTAACCGCCGTTGCTTCCGTGACTACAATACCGGCTCCGCCCTGTGCCAACTCCCGGTAGTGAAAAATATTTTTTTCACCGACATAACCATTTTCAAGAGCAAAACCAAAACATACCATGGGAGGAACTACGACCCGGTTATTAATTTTATGGTTTTTTATAGAAAAATCGGAAAAAAGCGTGGGCATTAGCAGCAAATTTTGTTTTTAGAATATCATTCAATTAAATCTGATTATTATGACGGGCGGGTGAAAGGATGTTCATTTTTCCACATCTTCCAGATCAGGAAAACCGGGAACAAAGCCCAGGGGGCATTTGCAAACAGGACAAGTGGTAAATTCTTTGCCGGTGTTTGGCCAAAGATTTCTTCACTGCAGATAATGAATACATTGGTAAACAGGATGGACATAATGATGAAAGTTGGAATCCTGATCCAATCTTTCCCTTTAATAAAAGCATAGATTGCAACGGCATAGTAAGGACCAAAAAGTATAGCATCCAGCCATATCGTAGCTTTCCACCACACTGGACGGTACCACTGCAGGGGATCAAAATTCGATCCCCACCAGTGAACCATATCAATAAGAAAAGGGAGTGGCCAGATGGGATAGGTAAAGTTGGCCGGATCTTTAATGATGATCTGTTCCAGATCTACAATATAGGTAATGTAGAAAAGGTTTAGAAAGAAAAATGCCAAATAGATGTAATCGATTTTTCGCTCTTTCAAAGGCACTTGTGTTCTCATATGATTTGTTTTTATCCCCAGGTTAAAGTCTTGGGTTATCTCCCAGGTTCAAACCAGGGATTCTTGATCTGGCTGTTTTGGCCATCTGGCTTGCAATGGAAAGCCGGAAGGCAGGAAAATTTGAAATAAAGGTTCCAATCCTAACTGAAAAAGAGGAACACATCAGGGGTTTTGGTTTCAAAGCAAGTTTAACCAGGTGTTTTGCAACATCTTCGGGTTTTTGAGGTTTTGTAAAATGTCTGGAAATAAAATTTTGTTTTTTATCCATGAGGAAATTCTGATCAACTTCACCGATCCTCGATTCAGGTCGGGAATTGGTCATAATATAACCAGGAAAATATTCACTAACAATAATATTCGTTTGTTCCCATTCAGCCTGGATGGTCCTTGTCCAGGCTGAGAAAGCAGCTTTTGAACAAACATAGGGTGAATAAAAGGGAATCCCCATCATGAATCCCGGAGAGCCAACATTGATGATATGGAGACCTCCTTTTGATTTCATATGTCGGATCGCCCTTTGTGTTGCTGCTACCGGTCCACAAAGATTGGTTTTATAAGCTGTCAATAAATCGCTTGACCCGACTTGTTCAGCAGGAACAACTATGATGGACGCCGCAATATTTATAAGGATATCAATTCGCCCGAAATGATCCATGGTTTTATCGATCATATCAACCGCCTGTATTTCATCAGAAAGATCGACCGGGAGTACCAGGACACTTTTAATTTCCGAAGACAGAGCGTCTAATATTTCTTTTCGGCGTGAGGCTATAACGACATGGGAGCCTTCTTTATCAAACGCCCTGACTGCAGCAATTCCTATCCCACCGGTTGCGCCAGTTATTAGAACGACTTTACCCCTCAGCTGCAAATTGTGATGTTAAAAACCATTTATTACAGATTTCGCAAAAGGGCAAAGATAGAAAGTTTGTAAACATGATAAGAAAGTGTATACTTTTGTTTATAAATCCTTTCATTATGAAATCAAATCGAACCTTTGTTTTCCACATATTAATTTTATTTTTTCTGCTATATGGATGCAGCGCCCCTGGCGACAAGGCAGGAAAAGAAAATCACGACTCATTAAAACTATCTATCATGAAAGCGAATTTCGGAATATCCGATAATAAGGATGTTTTTCTTTACACATTAACAAATTCAAATGGGATCATCGTTAAGATTACCAACTACGGAGGAATAATTACTTCTATAAAGATGAAAGATAAAATGGGGAAATTTGGCGATATTGTCCTGGGATATGACAGCTTAAAACAATACGTTAAAAATAATCCCTATTTTGGCGCCATTGTTGGACGATATGCAAACCGGATTGCCAAAGGACAATTCACTTTGGATGGAAAAACCTATAAGCTTGCTGTTAATAATGGTAAAAATCATCTTCATGGAGGCATCAAGGGTTTCGATAAAGTCGTCTGGGATGCCTTAGAGGTGCACGATTCATCACAAGTGGGCTTGGTGCTTACTTATCTTAGTAAAGATGGAGAAGAAGGTTACCCCGGAAATCTAAGTATAAAAGTGACTTATACCTTAAACAACAAGGATGAATTGAAAACCTTGATCGAGGCGGAAACGGATAAATCTACTCCTGTCAATTTATGCAATCATACCTATTTCAATCTTAGTGAAGCTGACACAAATGTACTTGGACATATTCTTTCACTTATTGCAGATCGGTTTACGGATGTTGACAATGACCTGATTCCAACGGGAGACCTGCCATCGGTTTCTACCACGGCTATGGATTTCAAAGTTGCAACATCTATCGGTTCCAGGATCGATAGAGTAAAAGGCGGTTATGATCACAATTATGTTCTTCAAAAAAAACCAGGTGAATTAGGACTCGCTGCTACTTTGTTTGATCCGAGAACCGGGCGAGAAGTGAAAATATTTACAACTCAACCGGGGATTCAATTCTATTCCGGTAATTTCCTGGACGGAACTATCACCGGAAAGTCAGACAAAGTTTATAAGAAACATTATGGATTATGCCTGGAAACCCAACATTTTCCGGATTCACCCAATCATCCTGAATTCCCAAATACCATATTAAAACCGGGGGAAAAATATTCAGAGGAAACAGTTTATCAATTTTCGGTAATAAAGTAATATCAAACCGCTCCGGATTTCCAGGTCCTAGAATTTATTTGGTATAAACGATTGTTCGGTCATAGGAGGGCGAACATAAGATTTTTCCTTTTCAAGGGGGGGCAGAATTATTGTTTCCCTTGGAACATCCTGGTAAGGAATCAAACTTAACAAATGGCAGATACAATTAAGTCGTGCCCTGCGTTTATCATCTGCTTCGACCACATGCCAGGGAGATTGTTTGGTATCGGTATAGGCAAACATTTCATCTTTTGCCTTTGAATATTCAACCCACTTTTCGCGTGATTCAACATCCATCGGACTTATCTTCCAACGCCTGGTGGGATCTTTGATACGTTGTAAAAACCTTCGCTCCTGTTCTTTATCACTAACAGAGAACCAGTATTTAACTAGTGTAATTCCGGATCGGATGAGCGTATTCTCAAAATTCGGACAGGAACGTAAAAAATCCCAATATTCTTCTTCAGTGCAGAATCCCATAACCCGTTCCACGCCTGCACGGTTGTACCAACTTCGGTCAAAGAGTACCAATTCCCCTGCGGCTGGAAGATGCGCCACATATCGCTGAAAATACCATTGGGTCTTCTCTTTTTCTGTAGGCACTCCTAATGCAACAACCCGGCACACACGAGGATTAAGGCTTTCGGTAATTCGTTTTATGGTTCCGCCTTTTCCGGCAGCATCGCGTCCCTCAAATAAAACCACGACCCGCAACCCCTTATACTTGATCCATTCCTGGAGTTTGACCAGTTCAATCTGAAGTTTGGCAAGCTCATCTTCATAAAATCGTCTTGGAAGTTTCTCGCGACCTTCATCTTTCGGATCAGGAAGTTTAACTGTTCTTTTTTCCTTTTCTTTCTCCTTGTCTTTTTCTTTATCTTTTTTGTGTCCCATCTTGATTTACTATTTTGGATTTACGAATTATGATTTGATCTCGCTTACGCCGTCAGAAACATCAGCGATATAGAAATCAGCGGTGAGACCAGTTTTCGCATGATAACCCATACCTACTTTTTGTATGAATTTATCTATTATCTCTTTTTTAACAAGATTGACGGTACACCCGCCGAAGCCGGCTCCGGTCATACGGGCACCCAGTACACCGTTAATTCTCTGAGCCTCTTCAACCAGGCAATCCAATTCGAGACCGGTAACTTCATAATTATCGCGCAACGACTCATGGGAAGAATTCATGAGGGCCCCGAATTGAAGCAGTTCTCCTTTCATAAGGGATGAAACTGCATTCAAGACCCGCTGGTTTTCAGAGATCACGTGCCGTGCACGCTTTCTGATAAGTTCATCAGGTATACGATCCTGTAGTTTGTAAAATTGCATAAAACTAATTTCCCCCAGCTTTGAAATCGGAAAGAAACGGTTGATGTATGTCACCGCAAGCTGACATTCAGCCACCCGTTCATTATATTTTGAATCGGTTAAACCTCTTTTTTTGTTGGTATTTGCAATAACAAGTTTGTATCCTTCTATAATAAATGGTATGCGATTATATTCCAGGGTTTTACAATTAAGAAACAGGGCGTGATCTTTGGATCCCAATCCAACCGCAAATTGATCCATGATCCCGCAATTTACCCCCACAAAATCGTTTTCGGCTCGTTGGGAAAGTTTTATCAAATCGATCATTGTGAAATCAGCTGCATTGAAAAGAATATATAATGCATAAGCGGTCACCATTTCAATGGAAGCTGAAGAGGAAAGCCCGGCACGATCTGGAATATCACCCCAGAATAACAAGTCGAAACCCGGAAATGTTATACTCAATTTCCGGAATTCATTAAAAATTCCAAGCGGATAATTCACCCATTCCTGTTCAATTTTGACCAGATCACTGTTCAGCGAAATCTCAGTACGGAATTTCTTATTTACAGAAGCCAGCCTTATCTTCCCTTCCCCGTTCTTTCGGAGAAGCAAATAAGTCCCATACTGTAAGGCACAGGGTAAGACAAATCCATCATTGTAATCGGTATGTTCCCCAATCAGGTTGATGCGGCCCGGAGCAAAAAAAAGTCTGGGATTTTCATCGGAATGACCGTATAATGAGAAAAAAAGCTGGTCGAGATCCTTTAGGTTCATAAGGTGTGGTTAATTCATCGTCGAAGTTAATAAATAATTCCATTTGTGGTATTTTTGTTCATTCTATCCATAAATAGCCGATGATAAGGTTCAAGGAATTAATGTGTGTGTTGATATTTTTACCAGTTTCTGGTTATATGCAGGACATTAACCGATTTGACTTGGGCGGGGATTGGAAATTCAGAAAGCAGGGGGATATTAACTGGTTTGAAGGTAAAGTTCCGGGATGTATTCACCTGGATCTGATAAGAAATGGTTTGGTTGATGACCCATTTTACCGGGATAATGAGACAAAGATGCAATGGATCGGTGAAACAGGATGGGAATACAGAAGGGAATTTCAACTATCTTCAAAAGAAATTGCCTGGCGTCATATAGAACTGGTTTGTAAAGGTTTGGATACTTATGCAAATGTTTATCTAAACGATTCCCTCATCATTGTTGCCGACAATATGTTCCGGGATTGGTACAGCAACATCAGGAGGTATCTTCGAACCGGAACTAACGTTATCAGAATAGAGTTTCCTTCGATCATCAATGAAAACAAAGCGCGATATGACCGGATGCACCTGAAGTTACCCGGCGATGAGAAAGTGGTATGCAGAAAAGCAGCCTATCATTTTGGATGGGATTGGGGACCTAAACTGATAACTTGTGGGATATGGAGACCGATCTATATTCGTTTCTGGGAAGATGTTAATGTTATCGGTGTTCATTATATACAAAAATACCTGACCGACACTCTTGCTTTGATCACCGCTGAATTGACCTTTAATTCCAGTTTAAAAGATTCGGTGAGAGTTAATATTTATGTCGATTCACTTAGCGTTATCAGTGAAAACATTTCTATAGGGAAAAAAGCTATCACTGTTTTTAGGAAAGATTTTACCATCAAGAATCCCCGAAAATGGTGGCCTAATGGCTTGGGAGATCAGAAGTTGTACCGTTTAAGCCATATAGTTACCCTTGCCGGAAAGATCGTGGGAAAAGGGCAACAACGTATCGGACTTCGAACCATAGAATTAATCAAGGAGAAAGATAGTGTCGGAAAATCTTTTTACTTTAAGGTGAACGGACACCCTGTCTTTATCAAGGGAGCAAATTATATCCCACAAGATAATTTTGTTACACGGATACACGATTCTGCATACAGAGTGCTGTTATCCGATGTTAAAAATGCCAACATGAACATGCTCCGGGTATGGGGTGGCGGAATCTATGAAAACGATATTTTTTATGATATCTGTGATGAGATGGGAATCATGATATGGCAGGATTTTATGTTCGCCTGTGCCATGTACCCCGGCAATAAAGGTTTTCTGGATAATGTGCGTGTGGAAGCAATCCAGAACATTGTACGGCTACGCCATCACCCAAGTTTAGCCTTATGGTGCGGTAATAATGAGATTGATGAAGGCTGGAAAAACTGGGGATGGCAAAAGCAATACAAGTATTCTTTCGAAGATTCCGCAGAGATTTATAATGCTTACCTGACGATCTTTGAAAAGATCCTGCCGGAAAACGTCGCAAAGTTTGATTCCCTGAGGCCGTACGTGCCTACCTCTCCCCTCTTCGGCTGGGGCCGGAAAGAGAGTTTACAGCAAGGGGATGTCCATTACTGGGGAGTGTGGTGGGGAAAGGAACCATTCGAGATTTATAAAACGAAAGTGGGAAGATTTATGTCGGAATATGGCTTCCAGGGTTTTCCCGATCTTTTGACGATAGACCGGTTTACGATACCAGAAGACCGTTACTTATCATCACCGGTAATGAAAATTCATCAGAAACATCCCGTGGGTTATGAAACGATCGACGAATATCTTTTAAGAGACTACAACAAACCAAAGGATTTTGAATCCTATGTTTACGTCAGTCAATTATTACAGGCGGAAGGAATGAAAACAGCCATAGAGGCGCATCGCATGGCTATGCCGGTTTGTATGGGGACCCTCTTCTGGCAACTGAATGACTGCTGGCCTGTAGTCTCCTGGTCAGCCATGGATTACTTTGGAAAGAAGAAAGCATTTTATTACTGGACAAAGAAACTTTATGATAAATACCTGGTTTCGCCCATCATTAAAAACGGCCGGGTCAGGATTTATATCGTTTCTGATAATCCGAAGCCTGTTAAAGCTACATTACTGATTAAACTCATGGATTTTAACGGGAGGATCCTTTCAGAGAATAAAATTCAAGCCGCAATCCTGGCGAATTCATCCACAATTTATTTTGACACACTACAGTCGGCATTGATATCAGGACTTGATCCGGGTGCAGTCGTTTTAGCTACTTCCATAGTAATACAAGATAAATTGGCTTCAGACGGACTTCTTTATTTTTCCCGCAACAAAGAGCTGAAGCTGGAAAAGCCTAAATTTACCTTCAAATCATTTAAGGTGAAGGGCGGATACAGGATCGAGATTGCCACCGATAAGCTGGCCAAGAATGTATGGTTATCCACGGATTATAATGGTGCGTTTTCCGATAACTATTTTGACCTTCTCCCGGGTGATAGAAAAGTAGTGATGTTCACCACCCGGTCATCATTCAAAGATATTCTTTCACAAATCCGAATAAAATCATTGGTCGACACGTACTAATCTTTCATGATAAAGCCGCTTGTCAGGATTTTGACTTTAATACTTTTCCCCTTTTTGGTTCATGCCCAAATATCGAACCTGAAAATAATCACATTCAATATCAGGTATGATAATCCGGATGATGGACCATACCGTTGGGAACTTAGAAAACCTTTGGTACTTGATGTTATCCAACAAGAAATCCCTGAAATACTGGGTTTCCAGGAAGCTTTGCATGACCAGGTCATCGGTTTACAGCGTGCCCTGCCGGGATACGAGTGGGTGGGTAAAGGTCGCGATGATGGAAAGGAACTTGGAGAGTTCAATCCTATTTTTTTTAGTTCCGACCGTTTTAAACTAAAGAATAAAGGCACATTCTGGCTTTCGGAAACACCAAACACAGCCGGTTCCAAATCATGGAATTCGGCATGTAACCGGATAGTAACCTGGGTGAAATTATATGACAGACAATCCCGGAAAAAAGTCTTTGTTTTCAACACCCATTTTGATCACTTTTCAAAGGAGGCCCGGGTGGAAAGTGCACACTTGCTTGTGTCAGCAATAAAACAAATTGCCAAAGACAACTGGGTGATCGTAACAGGTGATTTTAATGATATTGAAGGAAGTCAGATGTACAAAATACTGACCGGCAGCGCGTTGGATCTCAGTCTTATGAATACTTCGCGAATTTCCCGGAAAGAAACAATGGGACCTTCTTATACGTTCATCGGTTTCCCTTTCAAACCAGATGAAGGAAATACCATTGATTTTATTTTTACTAAAAATAATAAATCCGCCACGGTTACTGAACATCGTGTTAGCACTTACAACAATCAAGGCAGGTACCCGTCTGACCATCTCCCCGTTATTGTCAATTTTGAACTGAAGATCAAAACAAAGAGATATGCATTTTAAGATGTTAAAAAGCACATTCCGTTCTGATCTCATTCTTCTTTTAGCCGCTGTCATCTGGGGATTTGCCTTCGTGGCACAGCGGGTTGGGATGGATTATGTGGGCCCCTTTACATACACGGCAGTGAGATTCACACTGGGTTGTCTGGTCCTTTTACCCATCCTGCTTTTCCGGAAAAACAATGCTTATAACAACCTGAATCCCCCGCCATCAGAAAAGAGAAGGATCATCGCACTTCAGCTGATCCTAGGATTGATTCTTTTTGGCGGGATATCTTTCCAGCAATACGGATTGCAGTATACAACGGCAGGAAATGCCGGATTTATCACCGGGTTTTATGTTGTCCTTGTCCCGGTGGCCGGTCTCTTTCTCGGACATAAAAACAATCCTGCCATCTGGGTTGGAATGATCCTCGCCTTGGCCGGCCTTTATTTATTAAGCGTGACCCATAAATTTTCCATCAATCCCGGTGACTTTTTCGTATTTATCTGTGCTCTTTTCTGGACGGTACATGTACTTCTGATAGGTCATGTGGCTCCCCTGACAGATCCCCTGCGTACGGCTGTGATACAGTTTGCCATTTGTGCACTGCTCAGCTGGATCGTTGCAGCCATACTGGAGCCGGTTGTTATGAGTGCCATGGTTGACGCTGCATGGCCGATCTTATACGGAGGTGTGATGTCGGTGGGAATAGCCTATACCTTACAGATCATCGCACAGCAAAAAGCGCATCCTGCCCATGCCGCCATAATCCTTAGCCTCGAAGCCGTCTTTGCTGTTCTCGGCGGCTGGCTGTTGCTCAGTGAACCGTTGACCATTCGTATGCTGCTCGGTTGCATGTTGATGCTTGCCGGGATGGTCATTGTGCAGGTAAAAAGAAGCGGCAACGGAGGGTAAAATATTGTTGGTATTTTTACAAAAAATTACTATCCATGAAAATATCTAAAAGAGCAACCATCCCGGTTGCGGTAGTACTCCTGATCCTGCCGTGTTTAATCCAGGCCCGGTCAAATAAGATCCTCTTTGAAGGTTCAGTGCCACAGTCCCAGACCATTGCTACCGGTGCTGAACCGGCGGTTGTATTCGATACTTTTTTCATTTCAAAAACACTGAGGGTAGATTATTACCTGGCCGGTGATGCAAAGTCAGAAACCGTTTATTTCAGTCAGATGAAACAGGAGCCCTTCTGGGGCGGTTCGCATAAAAACATGACCGATCCTTTCGGATACGGCACCTATCGTTATTCGGCTTACGATTCGGTATCGCGGCAATTGATCTTCTCCCGCGGGTTCAGTTCCCTTTTCCAGGAATGGAAAGGGACAGATGAAGCGAAAAAGATGAAACGGGCATTCCCCATGACGGCCGTATTGCCCTTCCCCAAAAATACCATACGTTTTGTCATCGAAAAAAGAATCTATGAGACCAATGCTTTTGAAGTTATTTTCGAGCGTTTTATCGATCCTGCCGATTATTTTATCAACCGTGAAAATATTCATCCCCTGAAAGTAACAAAGATCAAGGACTCCGGTGATCCTGCCAATCATGTTGATATTGCATTCATTGCCGAAGGATATACCGCCGGGGATATGGAAAAATTCCGGAACGACGCCAAACGGATCTGTGATTATTTTATGTCGGTAGAACCCTATTCCCTGAATACCGGATACTTTAATTTTTATGCCATTGAAGCGCCTTCGGATGAATCCGGTGTGACCATCCCGGGGAAAGATATTTTTATAAATACCAATATCAACAGCAGCTTTTATACATTCAACATGGATCGTTACCTGACAACCTTTGATACGAAGTCAATCTATGATATTGCAGCCAATGTGCCCTATGATGTCGTATTTGTCCTGGTTAACAGCAAACGGTATGGTGGCGGAGGTTTTTATAACCATTATGGGCAAAGCACGGTCGACAACCAGTTATCTCCGGTCGTAGCCATCCATGAATTCGGGCATACATTTGCCGGATTGGCTGATGAATACTACAATGCGGAAGTAACATATTCGGATTATTATAATCTTAAATTCGAACCCTGGGAACCAAACATCACAACCAATGTGAACTTTGAGACCAAATGGAAAACATTGGTTTCACCAGATACGCCTGTTCCAACGCCTAGAGATCCCAAATATGCCGGCGTTGTCGGTATGTTCGAAGGCGGAGGATACCTTTCAAAGGGAATTTACAGCCCGGCGATGGATTGCCGTATGAAAAGCAACGAAGCCTCCGCATTTTGCCCGGCGTGTAAGGACGCGATCACAAAAATGATACGATTTTACTGTGAATAGCGGGTTGATCTTCGATATCCGCCGGTTTTCGGTTCATGACGGACCCGGCATCCGGACCACGGTTTTTTTCAAAGGTTGTCCCCTCGCCTGCTGGTGGTGTCATAATCCGGAAAGTCAGGATTTTAAATCGGAACAGTCGATAAAGAAGCTTGTCCTTTCAGGTAAAAAATTTGAAAGAAAGGAGACAACCGGAACTTTTATGACTGCGGAGAAAGTTTTCCAGGAGATAGAACGCGACCGGATTTTTTATGAGGAATCGGATGGAGGAGTAACCTTCTCGGGCGGAGAACCTTTGATGCAGGAAGCTTTTCTATTTGAATTACTAAAACTGTGCAAGAGTGAGGGAATTCATACTTCGCTTGATACATCGGGTTATGCCACAAACACTGCGATTAAGCATATTTCCAAATTGGTCGACCTTTTCTTATATGACATAAAATTGATGGATGATACACTTCACCGAAAATATACCGGCGTATCAAACAAATCGATTCTTGAAAATTTGAGATTCCTTTTTCAAACCGGCAATAACATCATATTACGTTTTCCTGTCGTACCTGGAATAACGGATACATCGGAGAACATCAGGTTACTCGTAGAATATATTAAAATGTTGCAGGACGAAATACCTCACGGTCAGTTTGTCAGACCCGATAAAAAATCTGCTCTGGAAATAGACCTCCTCCCCTATCATATCATCGCAAAGGGGAAATATCACCGGTTCAATAAATCAAATAAACTGCAACATTTGTCTCCTATGAAAATAGAGGAATTAGAACCTATTAAACAGAAGTTTGAAGCAATAGGGATGTTGGTAAAACTTGGAGGCTGATTCAAAATATTATAATCAGAAATCTATTTTTGTTTCTTCTTGGAAAGTTTGAACGAATATCCGACAGAAATTCCGATTGACTGACTTCTTCCAACGATGAAGGCATCTTCAAGGACATCACTAAGTCCATAAAGGTAGGATATCTTCAGGATAAAATCACCCGGACCTAGAGTATAAGTTCCACCGACCTCGGTTCCCCAGGAAACATCCGTATCGTTGAAACGTGAGAAGGGCATGAGGTAGTTCCGATACTTTCCGGAATACAATGATCCGTCATTAGGAGTTCCTACCGCAAAATCAAATTTAGGCCCGGTAGCAAACAACATTCCGAATTTACTTTCCCGGAAGTGTAACCGGTACTGAATCATGAGCGATAACCCGAGGTAATGCTGAAGAGCTTTAACATCGTAAACAACCTGATTTGAATCGGTATAGGACACTTTGGAAAGTCCTTTTTGTTCATAATGGAATCCTGTTGAAAGGAAAAAATCTTTTCCAAGATCCAGGTCGGCAATAATTGCTGCATGCACTGATGCCGCATATTGGTTGAGGGTTACAAAATCGAGCAAATAATCCTGCTGGTCGGGTCGCAGGTATTCTGCAATCCTGGTCTGAGTACCCAGGAAACCGACTTGGATGCCGATCGAATTTTGTCCATTTAGATCCGCCAGGAATGACGTAAAGATTAGCAAAAGAAAAAGTTTTTTCATTTGTATTTCTGTCAATTATGTATTTATAGTATAAATCATTTGTCTTTTAACCAAATATAGTTCCCGTCCGCCATCCATGTAGCAAAGCTATCCCATCCAAATCCTCCCGGGGTCGGGGTAACGGTCCAGAAGATGTAGTTGGCTGTAGCCAGATCGCCGGCGGCATTGAGTTTCCGTGATATTCCCAGGTAATTATAGGATTCGCAAACTGAGGGTAATATTGTTTTTAAGAGGGAAGTATTATCCGATCTAACAATATCGTAGGTAATACCATAGATCTGTACGGCATCATAAGCTGACAATGCATAAGCATCAGGCAGTAATCCTGTTTTAGTAAAGATCCGGAAGGCAAGGCCCTGTGCGGGTACCGGGATTTTTCCTGCAGTCCCGATGCCCATGATCGGAGCCAGAAAACGGACATTTTTTGCAAACTGGGCAGCGACCGGATCTCCTGTTATGGTGGCTTTCTGTACATTGGCATCGCAACCGTACCATTTTACTAGCGATAGGTTATTTGCAGATGCAGATGCTTTCAGAAAATCACCTGCTTCCTGGTAAGAGATCAGGAGAACAGCAACTTTTGAAGCGCCATAGGTTGCAATAGCGGTGCCGGCCTGCACCGAGACCTGATCAATGAGGTCTTGGTAGCTAGTAGTCCCGGGTTTAAAACTAATCCCGGGGAGGCAGGTTCCTCCCTGGGATTCGAATCTTTGTTTCACGGTCTGATAGAGTCCTGTTCCATAAGTATCCTCCCTCCAGACAGGAATTAGGGCAAGGATGGAGTCATATTGCATCATACTGACAAGAGCCTGTCCCTGGACATTATCATCGGTGATGAGCCTGAATATAAAATCATCCGGGATGGCCAGGGATGGCGACGAGCTGAAACAGGTCAGTGCAAGCATCTGGTTTGCATCGAGCCATGTTTTGATTGATTTCAACTCGGTACTGTTGGAGGGCCCGGCAACCAGCAGTCGGATTCCATTGGAATACATTTCTTTAGCTTTGGCTTGTGTAACATTTGTATCCATGTGGGTGTCAGCATAGGTACATGAAATGTGAAGCTGCGACCCTACGGAGGCATACCGTTGGTTCAGGTCTTCGATGGCCAGTTCGATTGCGGCTTTTCCCGCAAGTCCCTCTTCGGAGTAATCACCTGTAAGGTCAAGAATGGCGCCTAACTTTATTTCGTTCAAATCAGGAGTCGTCTCGGGATCCTTCTTCTTGCATGAAACCATGGTCAGCAAAACAAGGGCGAAAAATATCAGTTTTATTTTCATGGTCGGTGGGTTTCTTTTGTATTACTATTTGTAACAATATCTTTTCATAACTCTGTAAGAATCAAGGATCCCTAATTCTCCAGCCCGGCTCAGATCTTCGCATCCTTTTTGTTTTTCATTAAGCAGAATATAAACCAATCCCCGGTTATAATAGGCCTCAGGAAAATTTGGCTTATTCCGTATCGCTTGTGAAAAACTTTCAACAGCATTTCTGTATTTCCCCATTTTACAATCGATGTAACCTTTATTGTAAAATGCAAAGGAGAAGCCGGTGTCAAGCGCTATGACATTGTTAAGATCATTGACCACCATCTCATAGGTATGAACCATATCGATGGTTTTAACTTTATTTTGTGCCTGGGTCAGGCTCTTCCCGATGGTGATTTGTTCCTGATAATTTTCCTGTGACTGGATCAGGTGGATCAGTTCATAACGCGAGAATGCCCGGTCGAAATAGACCATAATGAAATTGGAATCCATTTTCAGGGCCTGATCATAATCGATGAAGGCCTGGTCATAGTTTCTGACAACGGTATATAAAACGGCTCTTTTATAAAACAAATCTGGCGAACCCTTCAGGGAATCGATTTGTCGAGTAAGTTGAATAATTTCTTTTCCGGAAAGGGAATCATGAATTAACTCCTCATGATTCGTTACCATCACCAAATTTTGATAATAGTGGGGTTTTTGGTAAGCATCATAGATATAGATCTTATCGTATTCGGCTTTGCCGAAGAACTGTTTGAACATGGGCATCAGCTCAATTTCAACATATTGATTCTGGAATTTGCTGTTCAGGGTGTTCATCTCTTCAAAATCGCCACTGAGCTTGACAAGACTTTGGAGATAATCTTCCTTTTTCAGTTTCAGACTGTCGGAACCAGTGCTGTTCTCTTTGCCAAGCTGGGAAGCATGTTCATAATCCTCTTGCGCTCCTTGCCTGTCCTTCAATTTCATTTTCACCTCATATCGTTCATAATAGGCGTCGGCAAAATCGGGGAATAATTCGATGGTTTTGTCGAGATCTTCAAGTGCCCCCTGAAAATCTTTCAACTCTGCTTTAATCTTGCTTCTGTAATAATAACTAATGATATTCCTTGGATCGAGCTTACTGACAAAGTCAAAATCACGGATGGCGCCAGGCTTGTCGTCCATGCCTATCAGAATAATTGCACGGTTGTAATAAGCATAGGAGTTATAGGGTGAAAGGCGTATAACCTTATTGAGATCCTGTAACGCTTTAGTCTGATCATGTTTTTTCGTATACGATAAAGCACGATTAAACAGTGCATATGTGTTTGTCGAATCGACTTCAACTGCCTTGCTGAAATCGAAAATTGCCGAATCGATTCTCACAATTTCCAGGTAAACCAGCCCCCGCTGAATATAGCTGAACGGGTCTAAGGGATTTATCTCAATTGCCTTTTTCAGGCTGGAAACGGCATTGTCATATCTTCCGATTGCCAATTCTGCACTTCCCTTCAGGATGTATACATTTTCGGATGGATATTTAAGCCGGATGGCACGGTTACAATCGACCAGGCAGGAATAATACATCTTCAGATAGAGATTCGTCCGTGCCCGGTTGACAAATATCTCGGCATTGGTAGAATCGAGTCCAATAGCAGCCGAGAAATCATCAAAGGCTCCTTTGAAATTAGAGAGTTGGCTGCGCACTACTGCCCTGAAATTAAACACACTTGACAGATAAGGAGATATCTCTATTGACTTTGAAAAATCCTGCTCCGCTCCAAAGTAATCATCAAGACAATATTTTGCATACCCCCTTAAATAATATAGCTCAGGGGAAGAAGGTTCCCTTTGCAAGGCATCATTAATTTTTTCCAGCGCCTCAATATATTGTCCGTTGCGAAGAAGATTCACTCCTATTTGCCGGGAATCTATTGTTATCTGACAGAATAGATCATTTTTCATACTACCCCAAGAAATAAATCCCATAGAAAGGATCAACAGGAGGAAGAATTTTCCGGGAGAGTTTGATATCACCGTTCTAACAGTTAGTATTTAAAGCTCCAAAGGTAGGTAAAAAGTGAAAGGTTTTTCGGTCCATTCCCCACGAGTCATGGATTAATTCATCCAAAAAGAATTAATTTTGCTATTGTTAAAATATCTTAAATTGAGTCCTGATTCATTTCTTGATCATGTCTTTAAATGACTCATTGACTTAATGACCATTTTCTTATGACCGACCGGGTAAAAAAGCTCAGAGAACAAAGTTTACATACAATCAACCGGATTTCTCCCGAACGGGCAATTCTTGTGACAGATTTCCACAAATCAGGCATTGACCGGGAAGTTTCCATTCCGGTCATGCGAGCGCTTACCCTTAAATATATTTTGGATAATAAGTTTATTTGTATTAACGATGGGGAACTAATTGTTGGTGAAAGGGGGCCAGCACCAAAAGCAGTGCCGACTTATCCCGAAATTACCTTGCACACCATTGAGGACCTGGAGGTTCTTGATAAACGGCCAAAGGTTTCTTATAAAGTTGATTTGGAAACGAAAAATATATACAAGGATAAAATCATCCCTTTCTGGTATGGAAAAAGCAATCGCGATCGGATCATGCGGTCAATGCCGGCCGAATGGAGGGATGCATACCAGGCAGGTGTATTTACAGAATTCCAGGAACAGAGAGCTCCGGGACATACGGTGGCGGGCGGTAAAATTTATCAAAAAGGGATGTTGGATCTGATCAATGATATCCGGATGACCCGCGAACGTCTCGATTTCTATTACGATCCAGAGGCATTAGAAAAGCAGGAAGAACTTAATGCCATGGAGATTGCTGCAAATGCCATCATCGCCTATGCGAACCGGTATGCAAATAAACTTGAAGAGCTGGCTTCAGCCATACCCGCCTACCAAAAAGGGAGTCTCCGTCAACGGAAAAAAGAGCTTCTGGTGATGGCTGAGATTTGCCGTCATGTTCCTGCTCATGCCCCGGACACATTCCATGAAGCCCTTCAATATTATTGGTTCGTTCATCTTGGGGTTATCACGGAATTGAATCCGTGGGACTCATTCAATCCAGGGAGGCTGGATCAACATTTATATCCATTCTATAAACAAGAACTTGAAAATGGAACGATCACAAAAGAAAGGGTTATTGAATTACTTCAGTGTTTCTGGATAAAATTCAATAATCATCCGGCTCCTCCGAAAATCGGAGTAACGGCACTCGAAAGCAATACTTATACCGATTTTGCTCTAATCAATCTTGGCGGTGTCAAGAGTGATGGAACGGATGCCGTTAATGAATTGACCTTTATCCTGCTCGACGTCATCGAGGAAATGCGGCTTTTACAGCCAAGTTCCATGGTACAAGTCAGTAAAAAAAATCCGGATCGGTTTCTCCATCGAACACTGCAGATCACGAAAACAGGATTTGGGCAACCCTCTTATTTTAATACCGATGCGATTGTTCAGGAACTAGTACGTCAGGGAAAAGACATCATCGATGCCAGGAATGGCGGCGCAAGCGGCTGTGTCGAAGCTGGAGCATTCGGAACTGAAGCCTATATCCTCAGCGGATATTTTAATCTTCCAAAAATTCTGGAAATTACGCTGAATAATGGTTTTGATCCGGGTACTAAAAAACAGATCGGGCCCGATACCGGTAATCCTGAAAAATTTAAATCATTTGAAGAACTTATGAAAGCATTTAGCCGTCAGCTAAAATATTTCATTGATATTAAGGTCAAGGGAAATAACATCATCGGAAAAATATTTGCCCGAAACCTGCCGGCTCCTTTTTTATCCCTTATTATTGATGATTGCATTTCCAAAGGAATTGATTATAATGCTGGTGGCGCACGGTATAATACTACTTATATACAGGGCGTCGGTCTCGGGAGTATTACCGATTCACTTACTGCACTCAAATATCATGTTTTCGATGAAAAGCGTATCTCGATCGGAGGATTCCTGAAAGCCATATCGCAGGATTTCAAGGATTTCGAAGAATTTCGTGTCGATCTGGTATACCATACTCCCAAATATGGAAACGATGATGATTACGCCGATGACCAGGCGAGACAGGTTTTCGAATTATTTTATGATTATGTTAATGGTCGTCCTAACGCTGTTGCCGGTACACACCGGATAAATATGCTCCCGACGACATCTCATATCTACTTTGGAAGTGTCATCGGGGCATTACCTGATGGCCGGAAGGCTAAACAACCCTTATCGGAGGGTATATCACCAGTACAAGGAGCAGATCGGAAAGGACCTACCGCGGTTCTTAAATCAGCTGCAAAAATCGATCATTTGCGAACAGGAGGTACACTGCTGAATCAAAAATTCTCTCCTGATTTTTTTGAAAATGATGAAAGCATCCGGAAACTGACTGCATTGATAAGATCCTACTTTAAGATGGACGGTCATCATATTCAATTTAATGTGGTCTCGGCGAAGACACTGCGGGATGCACAAAAACATCCTGAAAAATACCGCGATCTGATTGTCCGGGTTGCCGGTTATTCGGATTATTTCAATGATCTGGGCGTAGATCTTCAGAATGAAATTATAAGGAGGACAGAACACCTGGCCGTTTGATTTACGAGTGACGAATGACGAATTACGAATGTAATTATTGGTTGTAAAATCGTTTTAATTTTAACTGTAAATTCCTGTTTATGAATCTGATTTTCAAATTTGTCGTTACATTATTAATGCTTTCCCCTGTCATGGCATCTGGTTCTGACAATCTCCCAGTGTTTATTGGAAAGATCAAATCTGTAGAAGAAATTGATCATGGCATTCTGTTGCACACTGAGGTCGCGGCAATCCGGGTGATATCATATACCCCTGAAATCATTCGCGTAAGGATTGCGAGAAACGAATTTAGGCCTGATTTTTCGTATGCGGTAATTCAATCACCTATCGGAAATTTTACGGAGATGAATGACGGGAAGGATTCACTGGTATTGAAAACAGATTCCCTTAAGGTCATCATCCAAAAAAATCCATTTCGTATCATTTTCAAAAACCTTAACGGTCGGATGATCTCCGAGGATTACTCTTCCTTGCCCATGTCGTGGCTTGGCACCGAGGTGACCTGTTATAAAAAACTGTTTCGCGATGAAAAATTCCTTGGTCTGGGCGAGAAAACCGGGAATCTGAACCGTCGCGGCAGCAAATTCGAGAACTGGAACTCCGATGTACCTGCCTATGCCCTTAATGCCGATCCGCTTTATCAAAGTATCCCTTTTTATGTTGGTATCCACGATCGCATTGTTTATGGCATTTTTCTGGATAATTCCTATCGTACCATCTTCAACTTTGGAGCCTCAACCGATGAACAATTTTCCAGCTTTTCCGCAGCCAATGGTGAAATGAACTATTATTTTTTCGGAGCATCCACTATCGCTGGGATTATTAAGGATTATACCTGGCTGACAGGCCGGATGCCGATGCCACCTTTATGGAGTCTTGGGTACCAGCAATGCCGGTGGAGCTACTTCCCGGAATCGGAAGTGATGAATCTTGCCCAAAAGTTCCGCGATAAAAAAATTCCATGCGATGTGATCTATTTGGATATCGATTACATGGATGGGTATAAAATATTTACCTGGAATAAAGAACGATTCCCGGAACCTAAGACCATGATCTCAAAACTAAACGACATGGGTTTTCATGTCGTCACTATTGTCGACCCGGGGATTAAGGTCGAAAATGGATACTTTGCCTATGATGAAGGTTCGAAAAATGATTATTTTGTAAAATATCCCGACGGCAAAAAATATATTGGAAGTGTGTGGCCGGGGCGTTGTCATTTCCCCGATTTTACCAACCCTGGTGTCAGAAGCTGGTGGGCAAATTCCTTTGTACATCTCACTGATCCCGGGGTTGAAGGTTTCTGGAACGATATGAACGAACCAAGCGCCTGGGGACAAAGTATTCCCGACATCCTGGAATTCACTTTCGACGGGAATAGTTCTACCATGGCTCAAGCACACAATGTATATGGATTGGAGATGTCACGTGCCACCTTTGAAGGTACCAGGAACCTCCTTAAAGGAAAACGTCCGTTTGTTTTAACCCGTGCAGGTTTCGCAGGGATTCAGCGATATTCGGCGGTCTGGACAGGGGATAATGAAGCTACCGATGATCATATGCTACTGAGTGCAAGAATGGTCACCAGCATGGGGCTTTCGGGAGTCTCTTTCGTTGGGCCCGATGTCGGTGGTTTCATGGGCAATCCGTCAAAAGAGCTTTATGCACGATGGGTTTCGCTGGGTGTTTATACTCCTTTTTTCAGAAATCACTCGGCATGGGATACCAAGGCCAAAGAACCCTGGTCTTTTGGAACGGATATATTGAACCTTTCCATCGATCTGATTTCCATTCGTTACAAACTACTCCCCTACCTATATTCCGAATTTTACCAGTCGACTATCAATGGAATGCCGGTGGCGCGCAGTCTGTCGATCAATTATACTTTCGATGAAAAGATATACACATGGAAGTATCAAAATCAATATTTATTTGGAAGCAGCATCCTTGTAGCCCCGGTCTCCTGCAATCAGAACTTTGCAAAAGTTTATTTACCCGATGGTGATTGGTACCGGTTGAGTACCGGGGAATTTTTTAAAGGAATGAACGAAGTTATTGTGGATGCCCCTTTGAACGATCTACCTGTGTTTGTAATGGCCTCCGGAATTATTCCAATGCAGTCGGTCGTTCAGTATACTTCTCAAAAACCTTCTTCCCTACTCGAATTACACATTTATAACGGATCCCGAAGCAATACTTTCGTTTATTACGAAGACGACGGTTCCAGTTATGATTATGAAAAAGGAATCTATTATAAGCGCTCAATCGACTTTGATCCAGAAAAACGAATTATTCAATTATCAAAAGCAGACGGTACCTTTACTTCCAAGTTTTCAGCTGTAAGAATGGTTTTGCATAATTTCAGAGAAGTGATGAGTGTAAACGTCAATGGAACAAATTACACAGTAAAACTTAAATCTGATAAAGAGAAAACCTTAGAATTTCCCTGGAATACCGATGCAGTCCTCATTAAATATTAGTTAAAAAGGGATGAACAAAACCAGCGTTTCACAAATACCTTTGTGGAAATCCTTCCCAATATTCCTGGCATTTCTTTGTATGGGTTTCGGTGATGCTGTTGGTCCATTCGTCGGACTGGCCAAGGAGTCTTTTCAGCTTTCAAATACAGTAGCCCAGTTAATTGCCTTCATGGGATTCATCATGTTTGGTATTCTTTCAGTCCCAATCGGAATCCTCCAGGATAAAACCGGAAAGAAATTCATATTAATCCTGGGATTGTCGGTTGCCTTGATAGGACTGATCATTCCAATGATAACACTCGATACCTTTGCTCTTTTTCTCTTGACCGTCCTATTCCTCGGAGCGGGAAGCGCCATTAACCAGGTTGCCGGGAATCCGATCATGCGGGATGTCTCTGCTCCCGGAAGGTATTCAAGTAATCTTTCACTGGGACAATTTATCAAAGCCATCGGATCATTGTCCGGTCCGGTTCTGCCGACTCTTGCCTTTGCCTGTTGGGGTACCGACTGGAAAATCCTTTTTCCAATCTATAGCATTTTTCTATTCCTGACAGTATTTCTGCTCGGCATTACGAAAATAAAAGAGGAAAAAGATCCTGGTTCCATTCCTGCAAATTTCCGCTCATGCTTTTCATTACTTAAAAACAAATTTGTCCTGATAATGGTTCTAGCTATCTTTATTTATGTTGGGGCAGAAGTCTGTATGAGTTCAGGATTACCGCTCTATTTCAAAGAAGTATTTGGCGTTGATATTCTTAAGATCGGTTTGCTTAGCACGGGCATGTTTTTCCTGTCGCTCATGACTGGCAGATTTATTGGGTCCATGATCCTGTCGTGGATCAGCGCCAGGAAATTTTTCATCATCACCTGCATCGTCTCTGTCGTCGGTATCCTGGGATTATTCATTGGCGAGAAGACCATTTCATACTTTAGTACCTGCCTGATCGGGTTGGGTTTTGCAAATATTTTTCCATTGGTCTTTTCCATAACCGTCGAGAAAATGCCGGAACGCACCAACGAGTTATCCGGTCTAATGGTCACTGCAATCGTAGGCGGCGCTATTTTGCCATTAATCATGGGTTTTGTTGCGGATAACTTTTCTGTTATGACGGGTTTCATTATTCCCTTGTTCAGCATCCTGTATATTTCTTGGAGTGCAATTTATGTGTATAAAAAAGTTTAAAAACTTACTGATGAAAAAGATCTTTTCTTTCTCTCTAAGCTTTGCCATCCTATGTTGCTTTATATCTTGCGAGAAAGGTGGACACTTGATTTCTGATAAGTCATACAGAAAAAAAGTTGAAACACAGTTTGCCATTCAGAAGGAACTTGCAAAAAACAGATCCGACCAGCTTTTCAATATTTTTCAACAGGATCTTACAACGGCAGAGGATGAAGCTTTGAAATTTTTATTCGCATATATGCCCCTGAGTGATTTGGCGGATTACGATGGTGCGTTTTATCTCAAAAATGTACGTGCTTCACTGGCTGCCAGAGATACATTTTCCTGGGGGAAGAAAGTGCCGGAGGATCTTTTCCGTCATTTTGTGTTGCCCATCCGTGTCAATAATGAAAACCTGGATTCATCGAGGTGGGTTTTCTTCCTGGAAATTAAAGACAGGATAAAAAATATGCCGATGCGGGATGCTGTCCTTGAGGTCAACCATTGGTGTCATGAAAAGGTAACATATAAAGGAACCGATGTTAGGACCTCTGCTCCACTGGCGACGGTGAAAACAGCGTTTGGCCGATGCGGTGAAGAATCGACCTTTACTGTTGCCGCGATGCGTGCCGTAGGGATCCCGGCTCGCCAATGTTATACTCCACGATGGGCTCATAGTGATGATAATCATGCCTGGGTTGAAGTGTGGGTGGATGGCGTATGGCATTATCTCGGGGCCTGCGAACCGGAACCTGATCTTGATATAGCCTGGTTCACGGCTCCTGCCAAACGTGCAATGCTGATCAATACGAATGTTTTTGGCGATTATGAAGGTCCGGAGGATATCCTACTCAAGGATTCCAGGTTTACGAGAATCAATGTGCTAGCAAATTATGCAAAAACGAAAAGAATCTTTGCCAGGGTCATCAATGGGATGAATAAACCGGTCGACAGCGCTGTTGTTGAATTTCAGTTATACAATTATGCCGAGTTCTATACTTTACAAAGGGCTCTGACCAATAAAAATGGCCTGTGCTCATTCCTTACCGGGTTTGGCGATTTGATGGTGTGGGCTTCGAAGCAAGGTCTGTATGGCTATCAAAAAATATCGGTTGGGCAATCCGATACCGTCATATTGAAAATTTCGAGGAAACCCGGAAAGGTATATTCGGAAATATTCGACCTGGTTCCTCCGGCCGAGGATAATAAAACAAAAACGGTCAGCGATTCCCTGAATAAAGAAAATGCAAAACGTCTGGAGTTCGAAAATAAGATCCGTTCCAATTATGAATCAACCTTTATCGATTCTTCAAAATGCTTCCGTCTTGCCGGCACATTGAAATTAAATGCAGATACATTATGGCACTTCCTGAAAGCGAGCAAAGGAAACTGGCGCGAACTAATCGACTTTATCTCGGAAGTACCCAACGAACAAAGATCATTGATTTTTCCGTTACTGGAAAACATTTCAGATAAGGATATCAGGGATGTAAATTCTGGTGTGTTGATGGAAAATATTCTGAATTCAAAAAAATTTGCCCTTCTGCCATCAAATAAGGAACTTTTTGCTCGTTATATACTTTCACCCCGCATCGATAACGAATTCCTGAAACCATTCAAAACCAAATTCCAAACGGCGTTCAATAAGGATACGATTGAAATGTTCAGGAAAGATCCTCTTGAAATTGTTAAATGGTTAAAAAGAAACATCTTCATTGATAATACTGCCAATTACGGCAGAGCGCCACTGACTCCTGCCGGGAGTTATGAACTGAAAGTCGCAGATTCCCATTCGCAGGACATCCTTTTTGTTGCTTTGAGCCGCAGTTTTGGGATTCCTTCACGACTTGAGCCGGCAACTAAACTTCCGCAATACTTCAAGGATCAAAAATGGTTTGATGTTTATTTCGAAAAACCACCACAGATTGAGAATGAAAGAGGTAAAATTTGTATTTCTGCTGATCCTAAAAATACCAAAAAACCGGAGTATTATACACATTTTACCATTGAGAAGTTTAAGGACGGATTTTTTCGTTCCCTGGACTATGAATATGATCCACAGCTCAAGGAATTCCCATGTGTACTGGAAGTAGAACCGGGATATTACCTCGTTGTCACAGGTAACAGAATTCAGGGAGGAACTGTTCTGTCAAAGCTTTCATATTTTCCAATCGAACAGGATAAAACCAGTAATGAAACGATTCTTCTTCGGGAGGAGATTGCTCCGCTACTAGTGTTAGGAATACTTGACCTGAAGAACTTTTTAGCGGATATTACTCCCGGAAAACCTGTAACAGTCCAACCGTCAAACGGTATTATTGTAACTTGGATGGAACCTGATAAAGAGCCGACAAAACACTTTGTAGCGGACTTAAAATTGAAAAAAAAGGAATTTAACAATTGGCATGGCGAAATCATGCTTCTTTTTAAAGACAAAGAAGACAAAACGAATTTCATTACTAAAAACGGTGATTTGCCTTCCAGGATTCAATATCTGATCGTAAATCCGGCGTCCATAAAGGAGGTTGTCAACTCTCTTCACAAGCCGGTTTTCAACCAGTTCCCGGTTGTTATTTTCCTAAACAGGAAAGGTGAAATCCTTTATTTTTCGGAAGGGTATAGGATTGGTACGGCGGATGAACTGATGAAATTTATGATACGCGGAACTCTGTGAAATAATCTGATTCCTTGGCGTTCAGCAGGATTTTTGAGTATATTTTTTTACTTCGAATGTTTTTCCGGTTTTATGACAAATCATCATTGCCACATCTCTCGCCGATTTTATTGCAACGGGTAGACCCCCGCCGGGAATTGCCCAGTGACCTGCATAATAGAAATTTTGTAAACCTCTAATTTCCGGTTCGATTGGAGATGGTGCGATCATGTTTTCCCCCGGCAACCAACCTTGGGTACTCCCTTTCCGGTTATTCGTATATCGGTGAATAGTAGCTGGCGTGACAACATCTATTTCTTCGATATTCAGTCGGATCCGACCTATTTTCTGCTCTGCTGCATCAATGATTTCTCTCGAGAATGCTTCTTTTTCCCGAGTATATCTCTCCTTGTCCTTTTTTCGTAATGAGATCCAATAGTCACCTTCCCGTGTGTAAAGGCAGAATGAAACCACGGTTTTACCTACCGGGGCAAGAGTCGGATCATAGTTATATACATGCATTTCCATCCGGTCATATTTTGTCCCATCGGGTGAAATTATTGATGTTTTCAATGGAAATCTCAGTACGGGCGGATATTCCGTAAAATTTTCCTTTAAACCAAGATACACGGAAAATATCGAATAATAAATTTGTAATTTTTTTTCGTCCAACAGTAACTCCATCTTCTTTGTGACAAAATTTCCTCCTAATGCCTCCAGGATTGTAAAATGCCAGTCAGCGGTCGAAATAATGAAATCTGCAAAAATGCTGGAACCATCTCTCAACAGAAGTCCTTTTGCCTTATGTTGTTCTGTAAGTATTTTCTCAACTGGGGAATTAAGATGAAGTTTCCCATTCAGCACACGGTACCTTTCTGTAATCTTTTCCACGAAATTTCCTGATCCGCCCAGAGGATATCCGGCGCCCTGCCGATCATAAAATGCCATAGGCATAGTTATGACCAACAATGGCATTTCATTACCATCGAACAATAAGTCGAAGGCTTCCCTGAGAAATGGATTTTTTAATTTTCTCGCAAAAGATTTATTGGTAATCTTTTGGTATCTTTTAAGGAATAATAATAATGGAAGATGTTTGATATAGCTGATCTTTTGTCGCAGGGGTAATAGTCTGGGAACACTTTGGATCTTTGGGGGAATTTCATATTTCTGAAGCCTGCGGATATAGTAAATAAATTTTGTGATCTGCCGATTATCCTCAGGCGCTAATGCTTTTAAATATGCTGAAAGCTTAGCTATATCTGTATAGAGATGAAAGGATCTATTCCCTTTTAAGTTCAAATTCTCTCTTGTCTCCACGATCATCCTTACATCATGATGAATAAAATGTAAAGAGTTCATGTCGATCAGTTCAGACCAAAGTTTATAAAAAGGGCTGCTTTCATTGGATCCAAGCAGCCACTGTATACAACCGTTAAATTTGTAATCGCCCCGTGTCCAACCCTGGCAAAGACCTCCCGCATAGGAGCCGGTTTCGAATATTTCCGTATCAAAACCATTCATTTGAAGATAACATCCGGCCGATAGTCCGGCCACTCCCGCTCCTATAATTGCCACCTTCATCGGATAACCCTTAATTGAAATTCAGTTGTTGTCTGTTATTTCCGGATTAACCAAATATAGGAAAATTTACAATTAATATCTTTTCTGGAACCCACCGGAACGCTGATTGTCGCGGAATCCACCACCACCTGACCTGCGTTCAGTCTTCGGACGGGCAACCGAAACGGTCATAACCTTACCGTCATATTCAGCATTGTTTAACTCCAAGATGGCCTTATCGGCTTCTTCATCGTTTTTCATTTCCACAAAACCAAATCCACGTGATTTTCCGGAGTAATTGTCTTTAATTACCTTGGCTGAAATTACTTCGCCAAAATCAGCAAATGTCTGCTTCAGATCATCGTCTTCGATCCTGAAACTTAAATTCGATACAAAAATGTTTTTCATTGATTTAAAATTGTTTAATTCGTTAATACTAAAAGTCTGGTGATTTTAAGTTTCAATGACGATAAGAAAACCGGGGACGAAACAGCTGCGATGAGATGATAACGACGGATGGGCTTGCTTGACGGGTGACTGAATACTCAAAAGCACTGCAAAGGTACAACAAAAAAGAATGCATCCGACCATTGTATAATGGTTGTTACATAAGTTGTTTGAGAAAGGAAGTTTGAGGGTTCAGTAACGAGCAAAAAAATACAAAGAAAATCTTTATTTATAACTTTTTCTTCAAAATCTTAAAAATAAACCGTATCTTGAACGAATTCTATAGATTTAATATTTCTAATAGAAAGACAACGATGAAAAAAACCACATTGGAATTCAGGATGATTCAGGAAAATAACCGTCATAAAATTCCCGATTCAAAACTATTAACAGGGTCAACTTCTGGCAAATATCCTATTGTCCTTGATGGGGGCAGAACGACAATTTTTATTTCGGATAAAACCAAAGAAGCCGAGACAAGACAAAAGTATGAAGTACGGAAGGACAATAGGGTTATTTTCTATTCTAAAAAAACTAAAAAATAAATTTATCATTAATAATTCTTCATGACCTAAGCAATTTCAGATTTCTCGCCCGAATGTTTAACCAACTTATTTTGGTATTATCTTTATAGTAAAGGATTTCAAGATGGCTACAACTCTGACAATTCATCAAATATATTGTAAGATCAAGTTACCTTCAATGATATAAATTGCCTAAATGGGTAATTTATAATCCCAAAAACTGAATTGCAAGACCACATAATAAAATTGAAGCCCCCGCCATTGCATGTGTAAATCGCTCTAGTTGTGTCATCGGGATCAATTGAATACCGTAACGCATTAACAACACAACTGTAAGCATTGTCAGGATCGTGGCACTGCTAAAAACAAAGATGATCCAAAGTAGACTTCCCAGACTGTGATATGCAGCAGGATACATCAGGATCGGGATTAACGGTTCACAAGGTCCAAAAACGAAGATGGTAAATAATACCCATGGGGTCAGGTTTCTTCCTTTTTCTTTTGTGTGAACATGGAGATGGCCATGATAATGAGTATGTTCATGAATATGAGAAGTTCCGTTGCTATGTATGTGCTTATGGGTATGCGGCTTGTTACGATAGGCTTTTCTCAGACCCCAGATCATATAAACCAAACCGAATGCAATCAGGAACCATGCAGCAATGTTCCCCCTTACAGATTCTACAAATTCCAACCTTGAAACCGCTATTCCAAGTGAGATGCCTGCCAACCCAAGGATCACGGAACTTCCTACATGCCCTATTCCACAAAGGAAAGTGATCCAGGCTGTTTTGTATGTTGTCCAGTTCCTGGCCTTCGACATCACAATAAATGGCACATAATGGTCGGGGCCGAAGAGTGTGTGAAAGAACCCTATCGAGAGCGCCGTAATGGTAAGAATGAGTAATTCGTTGTTCATGATGACAGATTAAAGAGCGGACTTTACTATTGTTTTGATTTTACAGCAATGTAAATATATTTAAAATTTTTTGTTCCGATATTTGCCATGTGATTTTCGAAATGAAATCAATATAAAATAAAAACGCCGGAAACCACAGTAAAATAGTCGTTTTTAAGAAATGTCTTACTTATGTTTAACCTAAAAAGAAAAAACCCTGTAAAGTGTTGGTTTACAGGGGTAATTTTTGAATTTTCGTGACTCCGGAGGGATTCAAACCCCCAACCTTCTGATCCGTAGTCAGATGCTCTATTCAGTTAAGCTACGGAGCCAAAATAAAAGGTGATCACCATGTATTGGAGCTACAAAGATAATCTATTTTTGGTTTCTTCAAATTTCAAAAAGTTTATACCTTTGCCGTTAACCTGTTTTGGACTATCATAAAAATAAGGCCTTTAGGAATAAAGTAATAAGAGAAGAATGATTGTAATAGGAAATCGCAAACTCACAGTAGGTGATTTCTTCAAAGTACTTTTCGAAGGGGAAAAAATAGAAATTGATATTGAAGCCCGGCGGAAAGTTGAGGAGGATTATGAGTTTTTGAAAGAGTTTGCAAAAGGCAAAGTTATATATGGTATCAATACTGGATTGGGCCCTATGGCTCAATTTAAAATAAATAACAACAAGGAGCTTGAACTGCAGTATAATTTAATAAGAAGTCATGCTTCCGGTTGTGGCCCCCCCCTTCCTGATATTTGTTCAAAAGCCACAATGCTGGCCAGGCTTAATACCTTGATCCAGGCCAAATCCGGTATACATCCGGAAGTGGTTGAGCTTCTTAAAGAGCTCATAAACCGGAATATTTGTCCCTTTATTCCAGAGCATGGAGGAGTTGGGGCAAGTGGTGACCTCGTTCAGCTGGCCCACCTTGCTTTGAACCTTATAGGAGAAGGAGAAGTTTCATATAAAAACTCTTTAAGCCCGGCTAAAAAGGTATTCGAAGAACAGGGTTTGATTCCAATAAAAATGCATATCCGGGAGGGACTCGGATTGATCAACGGTACTTCTGCTATGACCGGTATCGGGATGATAAATACAATACATGCCCGGAATCTTACAGACTGGTCAATCCTGGCTTCTGCCATGATCACAGAGATCGTTGAATCTTACGATGACCATTTCTCCGATGGTCTGAACCGGGCAAAATCACATCATGGACAGCGTCAGGTCGCAAGGACCATGAAGTCAATACTTAAAGACAGCCAACTGATCCGTCGGAGGGCAGATCATTTGTACAATAACGATAAGACTATTGAAGTGGAAGTCTTTAAGCATAAAGTTCAGGAATACTATTCCCTGAGGTGCGTTCCGCAGGTTCTGGGCCCCATCCTGGATACTATTTTATATGCGATTCATGTTCTCACGAATGAAGTGAATTCAACCAGCGATAACCCAATCATCGATGGGGAACACCATAATGTTTATCATGGTGGAAATTTCCACGGTGATTATGTTGCGCTGGAAATGGATAAACTTAAGATCGGTATTACCAAGCTTTCCATGCTTGCCGAGCGTCAGTTGAATTATCTGATGAATCCCAAGTTGAATGAAAAACTACCCCCATTTGTAAATCTTGGAAAACTTGGCCTTAACCTGGGAATGCAGGGTGTTCAGTTTACTGCCGTATCGACTGTTGCCGAAAATCAGACCCTATCCTTTCCGATGTACCTACACAGTATAACGAATAATAATGATAATCAGGATATCGTCAGTATGGGGACCAATGCGGCTTTACTGACAAAAAAGGTAATCGACAACGCTTATCAGGTCATAGCAATTGAAATAATCTCAATCTTACAGGCTATCGATTTCCTTGAAATCAAAGAACGGCTTTCTTCATACTCCAGAAGCAAATATGAAGATCTCCGCCTGATTGTCCCCAAATTTACCGAGGATAGTGTTAAGTACATGGATATCCGGAATATTGAGCAATACATCATGGAGAATAAGCTTCAGTTTGCTTTTGAAGAATGATTATTCCAGTTCTGAACCCATAACAATAATCGGATGAAGTACGTATTAGTAACCGGAGGTTCGCGTGGCATTGGCAGAGCAATTTGTCTGTCTTTTGCAAGTGAGGGATATTATATCCTTGTCAATTATAATAGCAATGAACCTGAAGCGGAGAATACGTTACATCAGATCAGAGACAAAGGCGGAGAAGGAGAATTGGTAAAATTCGATGTCTCCAAACTGGAGGAGGTTGAATCCTCGCTTTCCTCATGGCAGGGACGAAACCCCGGTAAATATATTCAGATCCTTATAAACAATGCCGGAATTCGAAAAGATGCATTGATCATGTGGATGAAAAATGAAGAATGGAATGATGTGATGAATACCAACCTGAATAGTTTTCTGTTCGTTACGAGGTTTCTCATCAAGGAAATGCTGATCAATAAGTTTGGTCGTATTATAAACATTGTATCGCTTTCCGGACTTAAGGGACTTCCGGGTCAGGCTAATTATTCTGCTGCCAAAGCAGGTGTGATTGGTGCCACGAAAGCTCTTGCCCAGGAAGTTGCCAAGAAAAATGTGACTGTTAATGCTGTCGCACCCGGTTTCATACGGACGGATATGACAAAGGACCTTGATGAATCTCAGCTTAAGGTTATGATACCGATGGGCCGTTTTGGAAATCCGGAAGAAGTTGCCGAAGCTGTCCGTTTTCTTGCCTCGGAAAAAGCTTCTTACATTACGGGTACTGTGATCAATGTAAATGGAGGACTCTATACTTAATTACGATTTTAGATTAATGAATTTCGCTATTTTGCCACTTCGCTATTTCGCTGTTTTTATATGACCCGCGTCGTTATCACCGGACTAGGCATCTATTCAGTGATTGGAAAGAATCTTGATGAAGTAAAGGATTCTTTATACATGGGAAAATCAGGAATTATTTTTGATCCGGTTCGTAAGGCAATGGGGTTCCGTTCAGCGTTGACCGGGATGGTTCAACGACCGGTATTGAAAGGAGTTCTTGACAGAAGGTTAAGAGTCGGACTTCCTGTCCAGGGTGAATATGCCTATATCGCCACGCTGGAGGCTCTGAAAATAGCTAATATTGATCAATCTTTCCTGGATCAGCATGAGGTGGGGATTTTATATGGGAACGACAGTTCAGCGGTACCGGTAGTGGAATCGGTCGATATCCTCAGATCAAAAAAGGATACCATGATGATTGGTTCCGGATATATTTTCCAATCAATGAATTCAACTGTATCCATGAATCTTTCGGTGATTTTCCGTCTCAAGGGGGTTAACTTTACTGTAAGCGGAGCTTGTGCAAGCGGTTCTCATGCAATCGGGGTCGGATATCTTTTTATCAAAAATGGTTTACAGGATCTCATTATCTGTGGTGGAGCCCAGGAAATAAATGCTGAATCTACCGCCAGTTTTGATGCCCTGAATGCTTTCTCAACCAGGGAATCGGAACCAACGAAAGCATCGCGTCCTTTTGACCGGGATCGCGACGGACTCGTACCAAGTGGAGGAGCGGCAACTATTATCCTGGAAAGTTATGAGTCGGCAGTAAAACGGGGAGCGAAAATTTTTGGTGAAGTTGTAGGATATGGGTTTTCTTCAAACGGAGAACATATTTCCCTTCCTAACGTTGATGGTCCGGCAAGGGCAATGTCAATGGCATTAAAGGATGCCCGGATGTCGGCATCAGAGATTGATTATGTGAACGCCCATGCAACATCTACACCTGCCGGGGATAGTAACGAAGCAAAATCCATTGACTCCATCTTCAGAGAATCACGGCCACTTGTAAGCAGTACCAAATCGATGACCGGACATGAAATGTGGATGGGCGGTGCAAGTGAAATCGTCTATTCAACCCTGATGATGGAACACTCCTTTATCGCACCTAATATTAACCTGGAATATCCTGACGAGACAACAAGTTTTCTGAACATAGCCACAGTTACCACTCAAAAAGAAATAGGCGCATTCCTCTCCAACTCCTTTGGTTTTGGGGGAACCAATTCAGCGCTGATCGTAAGGAAATTTATTCCCTGATCGTTTTAAAAAAATTATTATTTTTGCATCACGCTAAAGGGAGAGTAAGATGCAACGAGAAGATATTATACAGAAAATCAACCAACTCCTGATTGACGAAATTGAAATTGATGAAACCCAGATAATTCCTACTGCCAACTTAAAAAAAGATCTTGGAATCGATTCCCTTGATTTTGTCGACCTTTTCGTGATCATCGAAAATAATTTTGGGTTTAAAATGAAGGCGGAAGAGATGGTTGATGTAAAAACCCTGGCAGATTTTTATGACTATATTGTCAAAAGAATTTATCCAAATTAATTATTGATGTCATCATGGGAAGGGAAAACCCGCGGTGGGGTTCTTGGTTATAAGATTTTTGTCTGGACACTTAAATACCTTGGGATTTCAATCGCATACTTTCTGCTCCATTTTGTAGTTTCCTATTTTATTTTTTCTTCAGGAAAAGCTTTTAAAGCTATCTATTCTTATTTTCATCAGATCCTCAGATATGGCAGGATCCGGTCATTGATCAGCATCTATAATAATTATTACATCTTTGGGCAAATCCTGCTTGATAAAATTGCCATGCTGGCAGGTTTCCAAAGTAAATTTACTTTTGATTTTGAAGGCGAAGATTACTTGAGAAAGATGGAAAAGGGCGGCTTGCTTATCAGCGCCCATATTGGGAATTGGGAGATTGCCGGAAACCTGCTTAAACGTCTTGAAAAGAAGATACATATTCTTATATATGACGCCGAACACAAACGGATCAAGGGATATATGTCGGAAATTCTTATCAAGCGGAGTGTTAACTTTATTGTAATCAGGGATGATTTTTCACATCTGCTGGAGATTAAACAGGCCTTGACTAACGGAGAAATCATTGCTATGCATGGTGACCGGTTTATCGAGGGAAATAAGACGGTCCAAATCGATTTCATGGGCAAATCCGCATCCTTTCCAACCGGGCCTGTCAATATGGCAGCCAAATTCAAGGTGCCGGTTTCCTATGTTTTTGCTGTAAAAGAGACAAAAAAACACTATCACTTTTATGCAACACCCCTTCACCAGATTGAGTACTCCGGTAATCTGATAAAGCGAGAACAGGTGCTTAGATCTGCAGTGGAAAAATATGTAGTTGCTCTCGAAAAAGTGGTAAAAAAATATCCTATTCAGTGGTTCAATTATTATGACTTTTGGAAAAATCCTGAAACAGCCGCTACAAGGATAATCCAGGATGGATAAGAAAAGATTACTTCTGGTCAGTGCAAATCGTCATGCCGTCCCCTACCCGGTTTATCCACTCGGACTGTCATACCTATACTCTTATTTACTGGAACACCTGTCAGGTTTCGAAATCCGGGTTATTGACCTGAACCTGGAAACCAATGATTCCCTTGTTAAGACACTGAAGGAATTTAAGCCTGACTTTACGGGTGTTTCCTTCAGAAATGTCGATGATGTTAATTTCTATAGTCAGGAAAGTTTTATCAACGGTTATCGGATGGTCCTGAACCTGATTAAAAGAACGGTAAAATCAACTATAATAATAGGCGGTTCCGCCTTTTCTATATACCCGAAAGAACTTTTTACATTCTTTGATCCAGATTTTGGTATTAAGGGAGAAGGCGAAGAAAGCCTGTTTAAGTTGCTAACCAGTTTGAGCACCGGTTCTTCTTATCAGGAAATTGAAGGACTGGTCTATAAGGATGGTCATGAAATTATCGTTAATGACAGGAAAAGCTTCATTCATAATCCCGATCTCTGTTTCAATGGTGGAATGACGGATTTTTACTGGGATAAGAGCGGGATGATGAATGTTCAGACAAAGCGTGGTTGTCCTTATAATTGCATATACTGTACCTATCCCCTGATCGAAGGGCATAAAGTCAGAACCCTGGATCCCGATCGGATCGTCCGCACACTTAATGAACTTTATAGCAGGTACAAAGTAAATTACATTTTTTTTACGGATTCGGTTTTCAATATAAGTAACGGCTTTAATATCGAACTTGCACAGAAAATGATTCGGTCAGGACTGCAGATGAAGTGGGGTGCCTATTTCTCACCGCATGAGCTGGATGAGTCATTGCTCAGATTATTCCGTAAAGCCGGGCTGACCCATATCGAATTTGGTACCGAATCGCTTTCTGATTCAACCCTGAAGAATTATGGGAAACATTTTAACGTTGACGAGGTGGTCAGAATTTCTCACATCTGTAATAAAATCGGGGTTTACTTCGCCCATTTCCTGATTATTGGGGGGTATGGGGAGACGGAAGCTACGATCGAAGAGGGATTTGAAAATTCAAAACGGATAAATAATACAGTATTTTTCCCATATATCGGAATGCGAATATATCCCGGAACGAGGTTACAAACACTTGCAATTCAGGATGGTGTTATCAAACCCGGGGACAACCTTCTTGAACCAGTCTATTATGTTGCGAAAAACATCAACTATGAAACGCTGAAATCACGGGCAGAAAATACAGGCAGACGCTGGGTCTTCCCCGATGAGGATGTCGCAACCATCATGAACCGTATGCGAAAACGGAAACGTAAAGGATCTTTATGGCATCATTTGAAAAAATAAACATACCACAAAAACCACCGATGGTTATGGTTGACAGGATCGTTGCCGTCGAGGATAAAACGACTGTGACATCGTTTGTTGTTAAAGAGGATAACGTTTTTTGTGAACACGGTCATCTCAGGGAACCTGGATTGATCGAAAACATGGCTCAGACTGCCGCTGCTGGCGCCGGGTTAAAACCCGGTGTTAAAGAAGGAGAAGCTCCGCTGGGTTTTATCGGCGGAATCCGAAATTTAAGGATCCATTCTCTTCCAAGAGTAGGAGATGAACTTACAACCCGGGTTACCGTGGAACATGAAGTATTTGATGCAACAGTTGTGATTGGTAAGATTTTTCTTAGTGGTCAAATCATCGCCGAGTGTGAATTAAAAATCTTTTTAATACCCAAAAAATCAATATGAATTAACCTATGGACAAAACATTTTCTTATGATCAGGAAAAAGCCCAGGCTGAGAATCTGACTGAATTGTTATTTAATTACCAAAAGGATGGTAGTTATACAAAACGAGTTGGTTATGATTATGTTCCTGAGGGTGAAATGCTCTATTACGATGTTTGGAAGATGTTCAGAGAACGGTTTGAATCTGCTAAAAAGAAGGTTCAGAATGGTGAGCGAAGCCCGATTTGGTACCATATGGAGAAAAACCTGATCGATTTAAGCAATTTTGCGAAACTTGTCGGGATCGCATCCTGGCGGGTTAAAAGACATCTCAAGCCAAGGATTTTTTCGAAACTCAATCCGAGGACAGTCAAGAAATATGCTGATGCATTGGATATTTCAGTTGAAGAATTCGTAAATATAACGTAATTAAAGAAATGATCATTGATTTTAAACATAATCACAGCGGGCATTGCGAGAGCGGTGCAACTTCAAATCTGATCCGTCATTATGGACTTGAGATCAGTGAACCAATGGCCTTTGGCATTGGAGGAGGTTTGTTTTTTTGCTACTTCCCTTTTATCAAGGCCCAGGAAGCTCCCATGTTTGCTTTCCGGACCCTTGCCGGTAAGATTTTCCGGCATGCTACAGAACGGATAGGCGCCGACACCGTGATGATTAAAAAGTTCAAAGATCCTGTAAAGGCTATGGCAGAACTCGACCGGAACATTGAAAACGGGATACCTACCGGGGTTCAGGTTGGTACGTTTCACCTCAAGTACTTTCCTCCCGAATATCGTCTTCATTTTAATTTTCACAATGTTGTGGTTTTCGGCAGGGAAAACGGCGTTTATCATATCGGTGAACCAGTCAGGGAGAAGACTCAGCTTTTACTGAGAGAGGATTTGCAGAAGGCAAGATTCGCAAGGGGTATGTTTGGACCAAATGGTAAAATGTATTATATCCGCTCCGTTCCGAAACAACCTGATATGCAAAAGGCAATTTATCTTGGAATCCATGAAGCTGTCAGGAATATGTTAAAGAACCCGGTGCCTTTCATTGGTGTCAAAGGTTTACGGAAGTTGGCAAAGGACATGAAAAAATGGCCCGTGAAACTTCCGGAAGATAAAGCCCGGTTTTATCTGATTCAATTCGTCAGGTCGGCCGAAGAATTTGGAACAGGAGGTGCCGCTTTCCGGTATATGTACGGGGCATTCCTAAAAGAATCCGCAGAGTTGCTGAAAAATGACCTGATCCTGAAAGCTTCTACACAGATGGGCGAAATAGCCACCCTTTGGCGCGACCTCGCTTACCGGAGTTCACGGTTCATCAAAAACCGGGAGGAATCGCATGAGAGCTATACCATTCTTTCGGAAATCCTCCAGGAATGCGCTGCAGGAGAAGAACGGATATTCAAGGGATTGGCTAAACTGAATGCCTGATATCAGGTCATATTAAAAATTTCTTTACTTTCGCAAATTGTTAGGTTATCATTATAAAAACAAATAAATATATATACCAATGGAAGAAAATTCAGATACGATATGGAAAGACGGAAGATTCGGTAAGTCCCGTGAAATATCATATTATTATGATCAAAAGGGACAGTATGACAAAAAAGTCGAGTTTCGAGAAGATACTGTTAAGGTACTAGTAGAACAACACTGGGATGTTATTAATGATCGTATTGAAGAGGCACGACAAAAAGTTCTTACTGGAAAAGCAAGTCCTATCGTTTTCTATATGGAAAAAACCCTTGCCGATCCGATCACGGTATCCATGATGTCAGGAATTTCTCTATGGCGTGTCAAATGGCATTTCAAACCAAGCGTATTTAAACGTTTGAATGAAAAGACATTAAAGAAATACGCTGATGGCTTTAATATCAGCGTTGAGCAACTTAAAAAAATTCAATAACACAAATAGAATCACCGAATGGAAAAAAATGTTATTATAGATTATAAGCATCGCCAGGCAGGACACTGTGAGAGCGGTACGACTTCGAATTTATTTAATTTTTACGGCATAGAACTATCGGAACCGATGGCCTTTGGTATCGGGAACGGATTATATTTCAGCTATATCCCATTCCTCAAAGTAATGTTTGCCCCGATGATATCATTCAGGAACTTACCGAATACTGTATTCCGTCGTTCCATGAAATACCTTGGTGTGGATTCTACTGTAATTAAGAAATTTGATGATCCAAAAGAGTCCATGATTGCGCTTGACAGGAACCTTGAAAAAGGCATCCCTACCGGTATGCAGGTCGGCGTATATGACCTCACTTTTTTTCCACCTGAATACCGTATGCATTATAATATGCATAATATGGTATGTTATGGAAGAGAAGATGGTCTTTATCATATCAGCGATACGGTGATGGAACATCCGCAGGTGCTTTCCTATAAGGATTTAATCAGGGTCAGGTATGCAAAAGGTCCGTTCGCACCCAAGGGTAAAATGTATTGGATAAATAATGTGAAAAAGGATCTTGATATCAAGACAGCCGTTTCAGTCGGGATTAAAAAGACCGTTTATGAGATGATCAAGATCCCTTTTCCTTTACTCGGTGTCAAGGGAATTCGTTGGATTTCCAAAGATGTAAAGAAATGGCCAAAAAAATTTGGAAATGAAAAAGCATCGTTCTACCTGGGACAGATTCTGCGAATGGCAGAAGAAGTCGGGACAGGTGGAGCGGGTTTCCGATATATTTATGGAGCATTTCTTAAAGAAGCAGGAGAACGTTATAAGAATGATGAGTTATTGGCATCATCCGATCTGATGGGTAAAGTCGCAAACCGGTGGAGAGAATTCGCATATATAGGAGCCAGAAACTGTAAGAACCGTTCGGAGCCGAAGGAAGATTATGGAATGCTTGGCGATATTCTTCATGAAATTGGCGGTATGGAAGAAATAGTCTATAAGAAACTGGATAAAATCAAAATTTAATGGCTGACAAGCCCATCATCGAAATCCGCGATCTTTCCAAAACTTACAGGGGTGGAGATGAACCAGCAATAAAGTCTATCTCTCTTGAGATCTTCCCGCATGAAATTTTTGGTTTGCTTGGGCCCAATGGCGCAGGAAAAACGACAACCATATCCATTCTTTGCGGACTTTTCCCACCCTCACAAGGAAATGTCACTATTGACGGTTTGGATATTCTCTCCGAATTAAATCAAATTAAACAAATAATCGGAGTTGTTCCACAGGATATTGCCCTCTATCCTACACTGACTGCCTGGGAAAACCTGACTTTTTTCGGAAATATGTACGGACTTAGCGGTAAAGATCTGCGAAGCCGAATCAGGGAATACATGGAGATTTTTTGTCTCGAAAAGTTTGCTAACCGTGTTTTATCGAAATTCTCCGGCGGTATGAAACGCAGGGTTAACCTTATCGCCGGTCTTTTACATAAGCCCAAGATTCTTTTTTTGGACGAGCCGACGGTGGGAATAGATGTTCAGTCGAGAATTGTTATCCTTAATTATCTGAAGGAAATCAATAAAAAAGGTACCACGATCATATATACTTCCCACTATATGGAAGAAGCCGAACATCTGTGTTCGAGGGTTGCGATTATGGATCGGGGCACCATAATTTCCATGGGTAAACCTAAAGAACTGGTGGCGGAACATCCGGAATTCAAGAATCTGGAAAATATCTTTATTCATCTTACAGGGAAAGAATTGAGGGACTGATATGCGCAAGTATTTTTTTGCATTCCGGAAAGAATGGTTGCTGCTCATGCGCGACAAAGCAGGTCTTGCCTTGCTTTTTATCATGCCTATGTCTCTTATCATTATCTCCTCACTGATGCAGGAATATGGATGGAGCTCTGTAACTAAAGAGCCAACTGTTGAGGTCCTTTATGTTGATAATGATAAAGACAGCCTCGGTATTCAGATTCATGATGGTCTTCTTAAATCGGAATCTTTTATCGTTATCGATAGTCTTAACGGCAAACTCCTGACGGAATCGGTCGCCAAAACTGCAGTAACGACCGGAAAATATATGATCGCGATAATTATTCCTGAAGGCGCAACAAAAACCCTCCGGTTGAATGTCAGGTTAATGGTTGCCAAAACCCTTGCTGGTTTTGGTTTGTCGAATCTGACAATTCTAAATAATATTCATCCTAAAGATTCCGTAAATATCTCGATTTACTTTGATCCTACCGTCAAAAAAGCCTTTAAAAACGCATTGATTAGCGCCATCAAATCCAATAACTACCGAACGGAAACAGAAATGGTATTCCGCACATTCAACCAGGAAATTGCTCTTCAGATGCCTATGTTCAAACCGCCCAATGTGGCCTACAAAGAGGCTCTCCAGTTTAAAGAATATTTCCCATCCTACAGGACGATTGATAAAATTCCAAATTCCGTCCAGCACAATGTGCCTGCATGGACCATTTTTGCTATGTTCTTTATTGTCATTCCTCTGACCCAAAGTCTTATAAAGGAAAGGGAGGAAGGAAGCCTGTTCCGTTTACTGACCTTACCGGTTAACTACATGAAGTTGCTGATGGCAAAAGTGGGTGTCTACCTGATCGTATGTGTCATTCAAACCGTTCTGATGCTTTTGACCGGAGTTTTTTTGATCCCATTCTTTAATTTACCCATGCTGGATCTTGGTCACGAATATGTGGCACTTTCTTTAATGACGGTGATTGTGGCAATGGCTTCCGTGGGTTTTGGCCTTATGGTCGGCACCATAGCAAAAACTCACCAACAAGCCGCTGCATTCGGTTCCATTGCTGTTATCATCCTTGCTGCGATGGGCGGATTGTGGGTCCCGTTATATCTGATGCCGCCAATCATGCGGCAGATCTCTGAAATCAGTCCGATGAACTGGGCAATAACCGGATATTATAATATTTTCCTGAGAGGAGGTAGTGTAATACATATCCTGCCTGAAGTTTTCCGCCTTTTCCTTTTCTTCCTCGGAACGGTGATCATCACAGCCGTTTACCGGAAGTTTAAAAGCCCGTTGAACCTATAAAAATGGAACTGATCGATCGTAAGGAAATTATTGTCAGATTCTCTGAGGTCGATTCCATGCGAATTGTGTGGCATGGAAATTATCTGAAATATTTTGAAGACGGAAGAGAATCATTTGGCTTGAAATATAGTCTCGGCTATCTTGATGTATTTAAGCATAATGTCATGATCCCTATTGTAAAGGTGAATTGCGACTTTAAGCATCCGCTTGAATATGGAGATACCGCTATCATTGAAACCCGATATATTCCGACAGAAGCAGCCAAAATAATTTTTGAATATACCATTTACCGTAAAAAAGATTTGAAAATAGTGGCTATCGGAAACTCCATGCAGGTCTTTCTTACTCCTGATGGGGAATTATTGCTGACCTCTCCGGTGTTTTACATCGGTTGGCAGGAAAAGTGGGGTATTGTTAAGAATAGCAAATGAGTACAGCTCAGATTATCGCCGATAATATGATAACATCCTTGGGATTTTCAACGGATGAAAACATCAAGGAAATTCTTAATGACACCATTGGGATTAAGACCCATCATGATAATACGCTCTCTAATTTTCCTGTTAACCTCTCGCTCGTTAATTCCAACCTTTTAGAGGAACGGTTTACACAAATTTTACAACATATAAACCGTGACCTTCCCGTTAATTCATTTACACGTCTGGAAAAACTGTTCATTCTTTCTATCCATGATGCTCTATCAAGGACCGACTTCAACTACCGTGATAAAAGAGTTATGCTGATAATTTCCACTACAAAAGGAAATATTGATTTACTGGAAGAAAGGTATAAAGCAAAATTCAACCATAAGCGCCTTTTTCTTTGGGAACTTGGAAGAGTCATCAGGGATTTTTTTGGTTTCTTCAATCCTCCGTTGATAACTTCCAACGCATGTGTCTCCGGCTTACTTGCAATTTCAATTGCTTCCAGATGGATCCAAAACGGTTTGTGCGATTATGCGGTAGTTACAGGAGGTGATATCATCTCTGAATTTGTGGTTTCCGGATTCCACTCCTTTCAGGCGCTCAGCCCCGAGCCCTGTAAACCATACGATATTAACCGGAATGGTTTGACACTAGGCGAAGGTTGTGGAACTGTTATTCTCTCCCGTCAGGAATTTACTAAGGAACGACCGTTGGTTCGGATTGCAGGTTCGGGAACATCCAACGATGCTAATCATATTTCAGGTCCATCCCGTACCGGGGAGGAACTTAGTTATGCAATCAATGCATCGATGAAAGAGGCAGGATTTTCATCCCGCGACATCGATTATATTTCCACACATGGTACAGCTACTCCGTTCAATGATGAAATGGAGTCTAAAGCCATTGGTTTAAGTAAATTAAATGAGGCGCCCTTGAATAGTTTCAAAGGCTATTGGGGACATACTCTGGGCGCAGCCGGGATCGTAGAATCTGTGGCGGCAATTAACAGCCTGACAAGAAATACTTTATTCCGGTCTGCCGGATTTGAGAAACTTGGTGTATCAGAACCACTTCATGTGATTGAAAAAAATTCATCCTGCGAGCTTAGTACTTGCCTGAAAACAGCCTCCGGATTCGGAGGATGTAATGCGGTCGTTTTATTTCAAAAGATTTGAAATGGATTTGTTTGTAACTGGATATTGTCTGATAAGTGAAAAGAAAGTTATCGTTAACGACAGACTACGCTTTTATCAGGAAAATTTTCTTAATTTTGCAAACTTTATTAAATCACTCTACAAACAGGAAGAAATTAATTATCCCAAATTTTACAAAATGGATTCATTGAGTAAACTGGGATTTCTTGCCTCAGAGTTGGTTTTGAAGGTAAGTGATATAAAGAAATACCGTGAAGAAGAATTGGGCGTTGTACTGTCGAACTCAAGTTCAAGTCTCGATACCGACATTGTTCATCAAAACTCGATAAACGACCGATCCAATTATTTCCCAAGTCCTTCAGTATTTGTATATACCTTACCAAATATTGTAATTGGTGAAATTTGTATAAAATCAAAGATAAAAGGTGAAAATGCTTTCCTGATTTCAGAAACATTTGATGGGCGGTTGATCCAAAATTATGTGAATGAATTGATGGAAAAAAACAGGGTAAAGGCGTGTCTATGCGGATGGGTAGAATTTTTAGGAGATAAATTTGAGACACTTGTCATGTTTGTTGAAAAAGATGAGTTCATTGATAAACAAGGTAATCCAATATTCAATCCTGCTCCTTTTACAGAACAAAATTTAAATCAATTTTTACATCGTAACTGACCAATTTTTATATGGAAGAACTAATAAAAAAGTTAAAGAAAGAGGTGATTGAGCAATTGAACCTGGAAGATATTTCGGTGGATGATATAAATCCTGATACTCCTCTGTTTGGTGAAGGATTGGGGCTTGATTCAATTGATGCCCTGGAATTAATTGTATTGCTTGAAAAGAATTACGGAATAAAAATAGAAGACCCGAAGGATGGTAAAAAGATATTTTACTCGATCAAGACCATGGCAGAGTATATCACCGATCACAAAAAAGTATAATGAATGCCTTGTCGGATATACGTCACCGGGCTTGGAATTATTTCAAGCATAGGCAATAATCTTCAAGAAACCTTTTTATCACTGATGCAGGGACATTCTGGCATCAGCCGTATCGAGCACATTGAGACTATTCTCAGGGATGAAATTCCAGTGGGAGAAGTCAAAGCCTCGTATGAAGAACTTTTCCTAATGACAGGATTACCTACTGTGGAGGGTTATTCACGAAATACACTTCTTGGAATCATCGCCGCCAAGGAAGCCGTTGCCCACGCATCCTATGAACAGAATCCTGATATTCAGACAGGTTTTATCTCTGCAACAACGGTGGGTGGCATGGACCGATGTGAATTATATTATAATGATTTCCAAACCAACGAAAACCGGAACATATACATTGACGTATACGATTGCGCCGATAGCACAGAAAAGATTGCCGACCTCCTCGGAATCCGAGATTATATAACAACCATCAGTACAGCCTGTTCTTCTTCTGCCAACGCGATTTTACTTGGGGCACGCATGATACGCTGTGGCAGACTTAACCGTGTTTTAGTCGGAGGTTGTGAATCACTTACCAAGTTTCATATCAATGGTTTTAATACCCTTAAAATTCTCGATAAAGAACCGTGTAAACCTTTTGACGAACGAAGAAATGGCATCAACCTTGGCGAGGGAGCTGCTTATCTGATGCTGGAATCGGAGGAATCCCTTCAAAAGACGAAAAGCCAGGTGCTCTGCGAAATAGTTGGTTGGGGTAATGCATGTGAGGCCTTTCATCAAACCGCTTCTTCACCGGATGGGATCGGCGCTTACCTGGCCATGAAAAAAGCTCTTGACATTAGTGGCTTGAATATAAAGGAGATCGATTATATCAATGCCCATGGTACTGGTACCGATAACAATGACCTGTCGGAAGGAAGAGCCTTAGAAAGACTATTTGGAAAAGAGCTACCAAAATTCAGCTCAACAAAACCTTTTACCGGGCACACTACAAGCGCTGCCGGATCGATTGAAGCAATCATTTCAATCCTGAGTCTTATGCACCAGGTTATCTGGCCTAACTTGAATTTCAAGGTTCCTATTCCTGAGCTTGGTTTTTCACCTGTTGAATCGCTATTAAAAGACATTGCCGTCACAACGGTGATGTCAAACTCTTTTGGATTTGGTGGGAATGATACCTCACTGATATTCACAAAGATATAATTCTACACGTTCAACATTTTAATCTCGACATGACATTCATTAACGGTATCGGTTTGATCTCTCCCCAAAATACATTGGATCAGGATTCTTTTCTTCTTAATATCGTTGAGCAAACTTCCGATTACCTGAAATGTGTTGAACCTGCTTATAAATCATATTTAGATCCACTACTTGCCAGGCGTATGAGCCGTCTGATTAAAATGGGAATTGTTTCTGCTAAGTTTTGTCTAACAGATGCTGACTGTTCAATGCCTGATGCTATTATTACCGGAACGGGTCTTGGAAGCGTTGAAGATACAGAGAAGATTCTGGGAGAGATGACTAAAGAAGAAAAGTTCCTTAATCCAACTCCTTTCATTCAATCGACATATAATACGATAAGTTCACAGATCGCCATTAACCTTAAATGTCACGGCTACAACTCAACATACGTCCATCGGTCATTTTCCTTTGAAAGCGGCATCCAGGATGCACTTTTACAGTTGAAAGAAGGGACTGCAACAAATGTTCTGGTTGGAGGAATTGATGAAATGACTTTGAATCATCTGCTGATCACCCGCAAGCTCGGGCTGTGGAAGATGAATCCGGTTCATAATCTTAGTATCCGACAAACAATGACCACTGGTGCCCTTGCAGGAGAAGGATCTGGGTTCTTTCTTTTTTCTTCTTTCATGGGAAAGAGATATTATGCAACCGTTTCTGGAGTCGAGACACTGTATAAGCCACAAACTCTCGATGAATTGGATGAAAAAACAACAACATTCCTTTTTCGACACGACTTGAAGAAAGAGGATATCGATATCGTAATTTCAGGCACTGCAGGAGATATAAACTGGGATTTCCTATATGATAACTATACTTCAAAGGTATTCCCGGGGAAACCGGTTTCCTGGTTTAAACACCTTTCAGGAGAATATCACACGGCATCTGCCTTTGCCTTGTGGTTAGCTGCAAATATGCTTAAGCATCAGGTTTATCCTGAGATTATCAGGTTTAATGATATTCCTCCATCCCGAATACAAAACATATTGATATACAACCATTTCAGGGGAGTGAATCATTCCTTAATTCTTGTTAAACGCTAAGGGAGTAAATTCATTTCCTGTTTGATTTTTCCTTTTAACTTTGCCATTTCGAATCCTAATATCCGTTTTCAGGAAAAGATATAACTATGAGAATGCCCAAACGGGTCTATATAACCGGTATAGGAATTATTTCTGCCATCGGTAACAATGTCGGAGAAGTTGAGGAAAGCCTGTTAGCCGAAAGATCCGGCATTAACGGGATAACCTTGTTCCCAACCATCCATAAGGACAAATTACCCCTTGCTGAGGTCAAACTATCCAATTTACAACTGGTTGAAATGTGTGGAAAAAAAAGTGATCGCTTCTTGACCCGAACCACTTTATTAGGAATGATAGCCGGAAAGGAAGCCTTGAAAAATTCCGGAATTAATTTGGAAGATGGAATTAAAACAGGATTGATATCTGCAACCACTGTTGGTGGCATGGACCGAAGTGAATTATTCTATCAAGAGTATCTTTCAAATCCCGTCACAGGCAGGCTGCGCGATGTTGTTAACCACGATTGCGGAGATAGTACGGAAAGAATCGCCGAGTACATCAGAATTTCTGATTTTGTAACAACGGTGAGTACGGCATGCAGTTCTTCAGCCAATTCTTTAATGCTGGGCGCCAGGCTGATCAAATCAGGAATGCTTGACCGTGTTGTTGCAGGTGGAACCGATTCTGTGACCCGTTTTACCTTAAATGGATTCAACACCTTGATGATTATCGATAGAAATGGTTGCAGGCCTTTTGATGAAAACAGGGCAGGACTTACAATCGGTGAAGGTGCTGCATTTCTTGTCCTTGAATCTGAGGAATTGGTAAAGAAATTGAACAAAACGGTTTTGGCTGAACTTACCGGATACGGAAATGCGAATGATGCATTCCACCAAACGGCATCTTCACCCGAAGGAAAAGGTGCCATCCTTGCCATGGGAAAAGCATTTCAGGTAAGCGGCCTGACTCCATCAGAAATAAGTTACATCAATGCCCATGGAACCGGAACTCAGAACAATGATCTTTCAGAGGGTTTTGCCATTGAGAAAATTTTTAATTCTGTGGTCCCACCTTTCAGTTCAACAAAGGCATATACCGGACATACTCTCGGCGCAGCAGGTGCAATTGAAGCGGTAATTTCGATCCTTACCATAAAAAACAGCTGTATTTTTCCTAATCTCAATTGGAATAATCCAATGAAAGAATTGTCGATCCGGCCGGTTAAAAATCTAATCAGAAATTATGAGGTAAACCATGTGCTTTCCAACTCATTTGGATTCGGAGGAAACAACTCCTCATTAATTTTCTCAAAACCTTAATCCATCTATAATGACAAATGACTAATGACGAATAACCCTGTCTACATAAATGGCCTCGGTATTATTTCTCCTCAAAAAACTTTTGGGAATCCTGCATTTCTCGAAGAAGTAATTGGCGCAGAGACAAATATGTTCAAGTGTCAGGAGCCTAATTACAAAGAGTATGTAAGTGGAGATCTTGTCCGAAGGATGAGCAGGCTGATTAAAATGGGGATTTCTGCTTCAAAGGTATGCCTACAGGATGCAGGATGCCACAATCCCGACGCCATCATTACCGGAACAGGATTAGGTTGTATAGAAGATACTGAAAAGTTCCTTGCGAACATGATTAAAAATAACGAGGAGTTCCTGACGCCAACCCCTTTTATTCAGTCTACACATAATACAGTCGGAGCGCAGATCGCATTACTTTTAAAATGTCACAATTATAATTTTACTTATGTCCATCGCGGGTTTTCTTTTGAATCGGCATTACTCGATGCACGTCTTCAAATCCAGGATGGTGACTTTGTTAACGTACTTGTTGGGGGGATGGATGAACTGACTAAAAACTCATTTGATATCACTTACCGTTTGGGACACTGGAAAAGAAAACCGATCAACAATCTCAGGTTACTTGAGTATGAAACAAAAGGGTCAATCGCCGGCGAAGGGACTGCATTTTTCCTCGTTTCTAAAAATAAAACAAGCAGAACCTATGCTGTTATTTCGGACCAGGTGATGGTTCTGAAACCTAAAACTACCCATGAGGTCTTGAGAGAGTGTACAAAGATGATTGAGCGAAACAATAAATCCACGAATGAGATTGATCTTGTACTTCTTGGATTAAACGGAGATTGTGAAAAAGATAAGAATTACATGAAGTTTCTAACCGCCTTCGCTGATTCAAACCAGGGATATTTCAAACATCTCTGTGGCGAGTATCAGACTGCATCTTCTTTCGGACTGTGGCTTGGCGCTATGATCTTGCAAAAACAATCGGTTCCGGAAATAGTCAGATTGAAGGGAAAATTCAATCGGCCAATCCGTAACCTCTTACTTTATAACCATTATCAAAACCTTGATCATTCTATTATCCTCTTAAGCCGGGCATCCTGATGTGGAACTTTAAGAACATGTCCATAGGATTCTTAGTTCTTCTCTTAATCTTTAATGTTTTAAACTTTTTTGTTTGTCCGTGCACGAATAAGCTCATTTTCATCTTTTGTTGCAACACCTATCTTTTTTATTTTACATTGGTCATTTTTTTCATTATTCTTCCTGTTGTTCTTTCGTTTTTTCCATGTCTGGAATTCCATCACAAACCAGTCCTTTGCAGAGGAGATATAAAGAATAAAGAAGTGGTTTTGACTTTTGACGATGGACCTGATCCTGAGAAAACACCAATAATCCTGGATATTCTTGACAAATATCGGGTCAAGGCAACTTTTTTTATCATTGGGAAAAAGATAAAAGGAAATGAAAATCTGGTCCGTCAGATCATCCAGAAAGGACACGAAATTGGGAATCATTCTTATGAACATTCGAAGTTATGGGATTTTCATCTCTCGGGTACCCTCAGAAAAGATATTCAAAAAACACAGGATATTATCTTTGATGTAACCGGAATGAGGATAAGATATTTTCGTCCTCCTTATGGTGTGATCAACCCGATGGTACATAATGCGCTTAAAGGTATGGATTATCATGTAATTGCATGGAGTAAACGGTCATTCGATACAATCCTGAGAAGTAAAAATAAGATTCTTCGTCGTATGACGGGAAATTTGAAACCTGGCGACATTATGCTTTTCCACGATACTTCAAAAATAACTCTTGTTCTTCTTGAACAAATAATAGTTGCTATTCAAAAAGAAAATTATAAGATAGTTAGTCTCGATAAATTGATTAATACCCACCAATATGATTAAACTTTTATTCACTATCATAATTTCAGGATTGATGCAAGCCGCTATTGCCCAGCATAATCCGATGCAAAAAAAAGATGCAGATAGGGTAAAACAGTATATAACAGAAGCAACAATAAAGATCACAACCATTCAGAGTGAATTTATCCAGGAAAAAGAACTGAGTGTCCTTTCCGAGAAGATCATTTCAAAAGGTATATTTTACTTCAAAAAGGAAAGACAATTGAGATGGGAATACCTTGATCCATTTAAGTACCTGATAATCATCAATAACGATAACTTACTGGTGCGTGACGACAATAAAGAAAATCGCTTTAACCTCCAATCAAACAAAGTTTTCAGGGAGATTAATAAAATCATTATGGGTGCTGTGCAAGGAACCTTAATGAATGATGTTAAAAATTTCAAATCATCAATTTATGATGAAAATTCCTTTTACTTGTGTAAACTTATACCCCTTAATTCCAAGGTAAAAGAATCAATCAGCGAAATCTGGCTCTATTTTAATAAAAATGATTATACTGTCGATGAACTTGAGTTACGAGAATCTTCAGGAGATTATACTCGAATTTCCTTCGTATCAAAACAACTAAATCCACCGTTATCTGATGAGAAATTTTCTGTGCGTTAGCTTGATTCTAATATTAATAAGTGCCTGCTCTCCTGTCAGGCAAACAGCCGGTACCGATCCGCTAACGGGTAAGCTTAACTCCCCATCCCCTTGTTTTAACGGTACATTTGAAAAAGCGCTCTATAAAGCTACCCTGGATATCAAGAAGCAACACATGAGCGGTTTCCTTCTAATAAAAAAAATTTCGGATAGCGTTCTCCGGATTGTTTTTGCTAATGAAATCGGTATGACTCTTTTTGATTTTGGGTTCCATGCAAATGAGTTCAAGGTTCATTATGTTTTCGAACCTATGGACAGGAAACTTTTGTTACGATTGTTTGAGAAAGATTTCAGACAATTGATTTTCGATGTAAAACCTGGCAATTCTAATCCCATCATGAAGACTCAAATTCAAATTGAATGCCAGGCGGGTCTGGTTCCCGGGAAAATAAAAATTTCCAACCCGGGCATAAAAATGAATTTGGACCTAAGGCTTATCAGCCAATAGTCATAACCTCCAAAAATTGATCCCGGACATTTCGTACCTTTACCTTTTATTTACAAATGAATGTTGTTAAATAAGTTTTTCTCGATTATATCGGTTAATGTAGTTGGCGAGGAAAATCAGTTATCGGCTGATTTAGTTTCAAAGTTTCTCGTTCATGTTGAAATTCATCGGGATCACCCGATTTTCAAGGGACATTTTCCGGGGAACCCTGTCATACCTGGTGTTTGCCAAATACAAATGATTACAGAGATTCTGGAAAAAGTTTTTGATAAAAATTTTCGTTTACTTAATGCGGATAATATTAAGTTTTTATCGATGATAAATCCGGTTGCAACGGAGTCATTTTCATTTGAACTTACATGCCGGTTTTCATTTGTTGATGAAATGACAGTGAATGCTGTGGCTTTTAAAGATCAAACTACTTTTCTCAAATTAAAAGCTGGTTATAAATCAAATATTTTGAACAATTGATAAGATGGATAGAATTGGTTGGGAAATTCGGGATGACATCGGGATAATCACCATTAATAATCCACCTGAGAACTATTTGGCAAAACCTGATTTTGTCCAACTTGAAATCCTGAAGAAATGGACTTCCTATGATTATCTCAGAGGGTTGATGATTACCGGTACAGGTAAACAATTTTCCGGAGGAGGAAAGCTGGAACATCTTTTTTCGATGATTAATGCAAAGGAAGATATTTCCAGGAAAATCTCCGATGGGAAAAAAGTGTTGGACTTCCTTGAAAACCTCGATATCCCGGTAATTTCCGCAATTCAGGGTATCTGTTTTGGCGGTGGTCTGGAAATAGCTCTTGCTTGTCACATCAGGATTTGCAGCGAAAATGCCTTATTTGCCTTTCCGGAAACAAATCATGGTATAATGCCCGGCTTGGGTGGAACCATCCGGTCTCAGGAGTTGATTGGATTTCCCATGGCGCTGAAGATGATTTTAGGTGGAGATATGATAAATGCCGAAGATGCACTTGAGATGAAACTTGTCGATTTTATCGTCCCTAAACAAAAACTACATGAGTATTCTTTTAACTTTCTGCTTAGGTTGACAAAAGACCGCCCGCTGGATGTCATACATGCTGTGATGAAAGTTTTGAGGAATGCCCGGACTTTATCCGTAAAAGACGCCATGAAAAAAGAAACCCATCTCTTTTGTGAACTGGCATTGGCAGAAGCTCATCGAAGAAAGAGTCAAGAATGATCCCCGGTGAAAAAAAAGCGTTACAAAACCATGAAATTTACGCTTACCGATACCATTGGTCATTTGGTATTGAATCAGCCTCCATCGAACAAGATGACCCTTTCATTCTTCGCTGAATTAAATCATCTGGTTCAATATATTGAGAAATTAAAAGAAATAAAGGGTCTTGTTATAAGTGGAAATGGAAGGCATTTTTCTTCCGGAACCGACTTACCGGCCATCCTTGAGGTTGTTGAACAAAATACAATTGTGGATGCTTTAGGTCATCCGGTTATTATTCCTGATTTCCTCTTAAATAATTACCTTTCATTGCAAATCCTTGAGCGACTTCCTTTCCCGGTCCTTTCTGCGATTCGGGGAGTGTGCCTGGGATCTGCAATGGAATTAACTCTTTTCAGTCACTTCAGGTTTTGTAGTGAAGATTCGGTTTTTGGATTACCAGAATCCACTTTTAATCTTATACCTGGTTTAGGAGGGATTTCAAAAGTTTATCACCTTTCGGGTAAAGCTAAAGCAATGGAACTTGTCCTGAAAGGAAAAACATTCCTGGCTTCGGAAGCACTAAAATTCAAATTGGTGGATAAAATACTCCCGAAAAAGGAGCTGATTCAACAATCCTGCATTTTTATAAAATCAATTTCCTCTGGATATAGAAAAGAAAAGAAGAAACTTTATCTGAAAAATTTTTTTAATAATCATGACACAATCTAATACTCCTGATAAGTTTATCAAAATCATCGGAACCGGTTCATTCTTACCGGGGGAACTCGTACCTAAAGAACAGGTAGACAGCTATCTTGGGGAATTACCTGGCGCTCCGGTGAAGGTCAGGAAATGGCTTAAACGTATCCGTCTTTTGATGAACGAACTGGTGGATGTTGAGTTTTACCATTTTGCTATAGATCCTCTGACACGACAATTCACTGAAGATAATATCACTATGTCGGTTAAAGCTGCAAGGGAGGCATTGACTGATGCAGCTCTTCCTCCTGAGAAAATTGATTTGATTGTATACGGAAGTGCTCACCAGGACCAGATGCCGACTGCATCGGTAAGGATTCAGGAAGCATTGGGGATCGAACAATGTGCAGAGCTCTCCATTCATGCAAACTGTACATCGGCTTATAAAGCGATGTTGGTAGCATATGATATGCTTAGAATTGGAAGATACCGGAATGCTTTAGTAATCTCATCGAATATCTCTTCATCCGAACTGGTGGCAGAATATTATAACCAGCCTCTATTGACAAAAGAAGATCTTTTTCTACGCTACTTTTTATCTGATGGTGCGTCAGCGCTTGTATTGCAATCTGAAGACAAAAAACAGGGTGGTCTTTATCTCGACCATGTTTACATGGAATCGATCGGAGGTAAAAAACCCTCTGCTATGGGAAATAAACGACCTGCCTACTGGATGAATCCAAAAGTGGAATATGAAAAGGGTTATCATCATCTTACTCAGATGTTCCAGGAAGAACTTGGTTCCAATTTTCATGAACCGGGCGGTTCAGTCTTCTTTAAAGGACTTAAAAGAATGCTTGCCAACCATGAGATCAATCTGAACAACCTTAGGTTCTTTCAGGTCAATTTTCCATCAAAACACATTTCAGAATTGATAATGGATGAATGTGAAAGCCTTAATATTCCTAGAAAAACATTCTATTCAAAAATGTCCACAATGGGATATATCGGACCGCCGATGGCATTTTTATGCCTTGATAAAATCCATAAAGAGGAAATGCTTACTCCTGGGGATATTATTTTAAGTTTTGTAACGGAAGTCAGTAAGTTTATGCAGGCCGGATATATAATTTCTGTCGGATAAGTTTCAGCCTGTGATTTGTTTTTATGAAAATGGCAAAAAAATATACTCTGTTTCTGATCAGTCCAAAACAACGTTTTAAAAATTATCCCGCCCAAACCAAATTGGCAAAACTATTCGGGAAAAGAAGATTTATGATCCCTCTTGCTCTTCCCACCCTTGCTGCTCTCACACCTGATCATTATGATATTCATATCTATGATGAAGAGATTGAAAACATTCCCGTACGGTTAAAACCGGATATAGTCGGAATAACTACATTAGCGGCGACTGCAAAAAGAGCTTTTGAGTTGGGAGACAAATACCATGCTCTCGGAGCAAAAGTTGTTTACGGAGGTCCTTATGCCTCTTACCGGACTGAAGAAGCTCTGAAACATGGAGATAGTGTTGTAGTTGGAGAGGCTGAAAATTTATGGGGAAAGTTCCTTGCCGATTATGAAAACGGACAGTTAAAACCCGTCTATCAAACCGATACCAAAATTCCTTTTAAGACTCAGAGGCCGCCGCGATGGGATCTGGTAAACATGAAACGAATTTTTCAGGTTGCAATCCAGGTTTCCAGAGGATGCCCATTCAATTGTGATTTTTGTCTTGTTTCAAAAACCTTTGGCCGGTCGATGCGATATCGTGATATTGACAATATAGTTGAAGAAATAAAAGCAGCGCCTTCTAAATATTTTTTCTTTGTAGACGATAATCTTACAATCAACAAGAAATATGCAAAGGAACTGATGATAGCTTTGATTCCATTAAAGATATCCTGGGGATGTATGTGCAGTATAGATGTTGCAAAGGATGAAGAACTATTGAGACTGATGGCGGACGCCGGATGCTTTAATATTCTCATCGGATTTGAATCCTTGAACCAGGAAAGTCTTTATGAAGCCGAGAAAAACCAAAACCTGGGAGATGCCATTTTCGAAGAAGCCATCAAAAAAATTAATACCATGGGAATTCATATAAATGCGAGTTTTATCGTAGGATTTGACAATGATACCCTGGCAGAGTTCGATCATATCTTTGATTTCACAATGAAAAACCATCTTCCTTATGTCAACCTTCATATTCTGAATGCTACTCCGGGAACCAGACTTCATGAAAAGTATACAAAAGAAGGACGGCTTTCCGGTTATGATTCTGATCTGGGTGTCGGTCATTTTCCGAATATTGATTACATGAATATGTCACAGATCGGAATTTTTGATAGATATATGGATACTGTCGCAAGACTGTATTCTTTTGACGTAATCAGAAAAAAAGCAGAAGCATTGTTCGCCAATGGAAACTTTTCACGTGCAGGCGTTAAAATTTCAACAGGACTGAAAATTCGACTTTCCTGGATAACCTTAAAGGAATTTCTGTTGATGGCTGATTTTGACCGTCGTAAATTATTCTGGTTTATCGTTCGACTGATCCGATCAAAGAAACTGGCTGTTGACAAAGGTCTTGGATTTCTTCTTTCCATGTTAGGATACCATCTTCATATAAGGGATCATCAGATGAATATGACTTCATACCGGTCCATGATTATTCATCGGGATAAAGGTCCATGGAAAACAAGAAATAACCAGCATGAGAATAAAGTCGATACCGCATGAAGTCTATTAAATATATTGGCATCGTCGGCGGAGGTAAAATGGGTACTAACCTTTTTAATTATCTGTTGGATTATGAATTCAAAATTCGGTGGGTTTGCAGCCCCACTGCAGACCTGGAAAAGATCAGTAAAACTTTTTTCAAGAAAATTAGCCGATCGAGGGATGCCGGTATTATTTCAGAAACCACATTTGAGAAATTAGGATCTGAAACATTAATCTCTTCGGATACCAAAATTTTAGCTGATTGCGATTTGGTTATCGAAACGATCACGGAAGAAATTGAACTTAAAAGGGCACTTTTTAAAACTCTTGATTCGGTGCTTAATGAAGGATGTATAATTGCTTCAAATTCATCTTCCATCAATCCCGGCCTATTGATTCCCTCCTCCCGACGATCCTCCCGTTTCCTTGGGCTTCATTTTTTTTATCCGGTTAATCTTAAGAATATTGTTGAAGCCATAATACCTGCTTCATTTTCCATTCGCGCACAACCTACGATAACAGATTTCCTTGATAAAATTAATCGCAAATACATAATTTTGGATGAAGGGAATAGCTTTATCCTTAACAAGATCTTCCTCGATTTCCAGAATGAGGCATTTTTAATAGTTCAAAATGGTCATATAACATGTAACCAACTGGATGCGATCATCAGGGAATATTTTTTTCCATTGGGAGTTTTTGAGTTTATTGATTGTGTTGGTATCGACACGATGCTGGCTTCAATTAAAAACTACATTAAATGCTATCCTCATAAGGATTATTATCAACCATTGGTCAACCATCTGGAAGCGATGATCAAACAGGGACATTTGGGACAGAAATCCTCTCAGGGTTTTTATCACTATTCCGGAAAAGAAATTATTCGCGGTGATACTGATTCAGGTTCCCTCACAAGACCAAAGGAAGAATTTGTGGAACATCTGCGTTTTACCTACCTGGCTTCGGTAAGAAGGTTTACGAGTCAGTCGGGACTTTCCATCCAGGAAATTAATGATGCCATTAAAGAATATTTTGGTATTGATAAAGGTCCGTTTGAATTTTAATAAAAATTTCAAGTCGTTTTACGTACCTTTGTCTATAATAACTTAAACACCAAAACTTATGAAAAATGAAGTACCTTTCTTTGCTCTGGCCTTTGGTATCATTTTCATGTTGGCCTTTGCATTTCAACCCGGAATTGTATCAGGATCGAAATTTGGATCTGCCGGTTCTGCCTCTCTCCCTGACAGTATTATGAAAATCGTTCAAAAATCCTGTATTACCTGCCATGCCAATGATGGTAATGGTATGGCCAAGATGCATGTCAATTTCGATAATTGGGATTCTTATGGAGAAAAGAAACAACCCTCCAAAGCGGAAGCTATGTGCAATATGTTGACAAAAGGGAAAATGCCCCCAAAAAGTTTCAAAGAAAGTAATCCCGATGCAGTGCCCACGGAAAAAGAAATAAAAACAATTTGTGCCTGGGCAGAATCTATTAAGAAATAAAACAAAGGGATGGCTCGAAGAGTTGTTATTACAGGTATGAGCATTGTCTCATCTCTTGGTTTTGATTTGCTCTCAAATTGGAATAACTTGATATCCGGCAAGAGTGGAGTCGGCAGGATAACTCTTTTTGACCCTTCGAATAACATTACTCAGATTGCCGCGGAAGTGCCTTCCGGGTTCGAGGAATATGCACGAACTTATATTAAAAAAAGAGCTTCAGGCCAAATGACAAGGGTGACCCGGATGTGTATTGTAGCTGCAAAAGATGCCATAAAAAACTCAGGTATCAACTTTGATCTTTTGGATCGAAACCGTTGTTCAGTCATCATTGGGGCAGTTAACACAGGTAACTCAAGCACGGAGAGAGATACGACTCCGCAAAATACGGTGTTTAAAGGGATGACGAATGCCATGTCAGCCTGGATTTCATTGGAATATGAGCTTCTTGGACCAAATTTTGCCGTAAATACAGCTTGTGCCTCCTCAGCATATGCAATTGCTTTCGGATATGATATGATCCGGAATAATCAAGCAGATATTGTGATTGTCGGGGGTGCCGATTCCATTGTGAATAAGGAAGAAATTGCGGGATTCAATGCTTTGTATGCTCTTTCCGTTGCGAATGATCCCCCTGAGAAAGCGAGTAAACCGTTTTCGGCCGACAGGGATGGATTCGTTATTGGGGAAGGAGCCGGAGTTCTGATTCTGGAGGCAGAGGATCTTGCAACAGCCCGTAATGCCCATATTCATGGTGAAATTCGCGGATATGGTCTGACAAGTGAAGGATATAATATAATGGCTCCTATGAAGGACGGGGAAGGGATGGCTCAGACGATGGAAAAAGCATTGAATAATGCAGCAGTCTCAAAAGAAGAAATTGGTTATATAAATGCTCATGGTACTTCTACCGAACTGAATGATCTGTTCGAAACCCTTGCTATTAAAAAAGTGTTTGGTCAAAGTGCATACCATATCCCTGTTTCCTCTTCTAAATCAATGATTGGTCATACCATCGGGGCAGCAGGTGCAATCGAAGCCATTATTACGATCCTCAGCCTGGAGAATGGACACCTCACTCCTACCATCAATCTTGCTACACCTGATCCCGACCTGGATCTGGATTATATACCAAATTTTTCACGAGTTGCCTCAATCGAAGCAGCTCTTTCAAACTCGTTTGGTTTCGGCGGTCACAATGCAACCTTGGTATTTAAAAAATTCCATGGCTGAAATTACGTAAAAAAAATTATTTTTGTAAGAAAATAATTTACTGATGGCCCGAATAACTGAAAACACCCGAAACGAGGTTAAAAATATCGTTTATAACTTTTTTGCAGAAGAATGTGAAGTTGATAAAGCACAGATTAATGACCATGCCAATATTATTAAAGATCTCGATGGAGACTCATTAATGTTTCTTGAATTAATTGAGATCTTCAAAAAAAAATACAATCTTGAAATTGAACTCAAAACCATCGGAAAATATGCTGTCAAGCATCCTGTTTCCACAATTGGTCAATTGATCGACATGCAGATGCTTATTATTGAACACGAAAACCGTCTTCTAGAATTAGAAAAATAAATCATTTAAATTCTTGTCTGAATCCGGAATTGTTTTTCTCTTTCCGGCATTTGCCAATGATTATAAGGAAGACCAATCCCGAATAATCCCTGGATATGCCGATCTTTTTAAGGTCTTTCTCGATAAAGCCTCAGACCGGGTTGATACAACCTTGTCATTTTTTAATCCCGACACACATAACTTCCTAGATCATGCCTTGTTTAACCAATATATCGCTTATATCCAAAGTTGTACGTGCGCTTACCTGTTGCGAAATAAAGGTCTGAAACCCAAAATCCTGGCTGGCTATAGTATGGGAATATATGCCGCTCTTTTTGATTCAGGCTCTATCACATTTGAAACCGGACTGAATCTTATACAAAATGCTTACCAGGAAATCCGGAATGTGACCCAAGATCATGATTTCTCGATGTGTTCGATTATAGGGTTGGATATGGATGATATCTATCAGTTAATTGGACAAACAGATCCGGAAACGGAAATTTCAAATCAAAATGGTGAGTTTTCGTTTGTCCTGTCAGGACGGTTGTCTTCTGTTCAATCTATAGTATCCAAAGCAAAAAAAGAGGGAGCAATTCATACCCATATTTTCGATGTTCATGAACCTTACCACTCGGGATTTCTGCGAAGAACTGAATCAGGATTTACAAAATTAGTCGATCAGATTCACTTGATCGATCCGGAGACCCCGATATTATCGGCCATCAATCAAAGACAATTGAACTCTGTCTTACAAATAAAGAGCGAATTGGTCAGTAATCTTTATCAACCCTTTAATTGGTACAAAACGCACATAAAACTGACTGATCTTGGGTACAAGATTTTCATCGAATGCAGTCCTCTATCTGCCCTGATAAAAATTGCCAGATTTATCCCAGGAAAGGCTAAGTACTTTTCCCCTTTATCGGCCATCTGTTCTCCATTGTTTCCTGATTTTTAAAAGGGTTCTGAACATTGGCTCGCTAAGATTTAAATCCCTGCGCAATTTAAAGGCTTCCAGAAGCATTTCGGGAGGTGGTTGGGTATCCAATGCAGGTATACAATTTACGCGGCTCTGTGAAGCCTCTTTTATCAATATATTAAGCTTCTCTTTTCCCAAATCCCTCGAATAATAAAACAGGGGGGGATATAATATTGATTCACCATTTCCGATAAGACCTTCCCTGTAAGCGATTGCATACAACCGTGTGCCGGGATAAACCCGAAGTCCCCCTGTAAGATAAACCAGATCATTGATATTAATATTTGTATCAATGAAATGAAGCGTTTCATTAAATGTGTCTTCTCTCTCGCCCGGACCGCCAAAAAGAAAAAACCACATAGAGGGTAAATCGTATTCTTTAATTAGATCTGCGGTGCGTTGAATATCTTCAAGGACAAAACCTTTTTCTAATCTCTTTAACACTTCCGGGGAGGCACTGTCGGGAGTTACATCAATTTGTGAGAAACCGGCTTCAATCATAAGTTCGAAAAGTTCATTACTGGTGTTTTTAGGATTGATTCCCATGGTTCTTAATGATACTTTCAATTTTTTTCCAATTAATGCTCGGCATAGTGATTCTGCATATCCCGGTGGTTCATTAAAGGTTGAGTCAACAAATTCAATAACAACCTTGCCCAATCGTTTAACCACTTCGGTTATTTCAGAAACGATATCTTCCGGATCACGCAATCGTAACGAGGTTCCCTCTATGCATGGGTAGATACAATAGATGCATTTTTGAAGGCAGCCTCTTTTAGTTTGAATACTGTAAACCCCAATTGATCGGTAGGGTTCAAAATCAATTCTGAGATCAATGCGGGAATAGGCATGTAAGTATTGTTTCCCGGGAATTCCTGAACAGGCGTTTATACAGACGTTCTCCTTTTTTATAAACAAATTTGGAATCCTATCGACCGGTTTGTTGTTATCCAGGCATCTTAATAATTCCAACAGGCTTTCCTCCCCCTCTCCTGTTATCCCATAATCTGCATGAGATAATTGCAATATTTCCTTAGGGAATATACTGAAACCGCTTCCTCCAAGTATCACGGGGACGGTCGTAAGTGCCTGTACCGGCTGGATAAAATCGGCCAGGATTCGATCAATATAAAAGATGTTTCGGTCCGCAACTACATCATCTACATTCCTGATGCTAAAACCAATATAATCAGGCAGGAAATCTTTGACCACCCGGGGAAGCTGTTTCCCTTCGTCAAATACGCCATCATAAATCTTGACTTCATAGAAAGGTTCAAGGTAAGAAGAGATCATGCAAAGACCTAAAGGAGGAATCGGATAAGGAAATCGCTCAATGTTCGTATTTACCAGTAAAACCTTTTTCATTTTTTATATAACATCCGTTCCCTTTCTGATTAGCCACAATTTGGCAACCTCATGATGGAATTCTTCGTACGGTAACTTAGTTTTAAGAAGGGCATTGAAAAAATTATACCTGTCAAAATTATGATCGACTATCAAGTCTTTGACTTTCCGGTAATAGGAGGTACCGGGCATTGGACTTAAAATCGTATAACCAGCATATACAACCAAATTTTTTGTAGCGTAATCGGCTAAGGACTTAAAATCGTCTCTGAGATAATCGCATGGTACAACATAATTTCCCCTGACCATAATGCCATTCGCATTAAATATCTTAATCGCTTCCCGATTAAACAGCGCGGGTGATTTCTTACGATATTGTTTTAGTTCTTCATCACGGAATGATTCAAAACCACAGATTACGACTTTCAATCCTCCTTTTGCCATTTTTTCAATGATCGATGGATTCTGTGCGGCAACATCAGCCCGGATATCCATGATGAAAGTTTTTTTAATTCCTTCCAATCGGATCCGGTCAAAAAGTAAACTCATGAATTGCGTATCTACAACGGTATTTGCATCAGCAAATCTTACCACCGGGTATGCTTCTATGGACTTTAATTCCTGAATCAGACTGTCAATGTTCCGCTGATAATACATACCCTTAAATTGGGTCCAAATTGAGCAAAAGGTGCACCTGTATGGACAGCCGAGCGAAGTATAAACATAAGTACTTGGATCAGGACTTTTACCAACTTTATAGGTATCGATCCAACGGTTCAAATGGGTTCTATCCGGTATCAGATAATCCCTGTCGATAAAATCCTGACCACAAGGTTCACCCTTTGTTCTAATTAATCTTCCTGATTTGTTTAAGTAAATGCCTGCAATTCCTTCTAACGGTATGTCTTGTAACCTTGAAAGAACAAGTTCTCTGAAAATATGTGAACATTGGCCGGGAATTACGACGTCAAAAAAAGATTGTTCAAAATCCCGGGGACAAAGCGTTGCATGCAGCCCCCCGACAACAGTCAGAATGGAAGGATCAATTGATTTAACAATGCGGGCAATTTGAACTGAGCTGTTAAATTCAGAGGTAATGGCCGTTACCCCGACAACGTCAGGCAGATACTTTTCAAGCAGCCTTTCCATTAAAATATTCAAGGAAGGAGTTTCCGGATCAAGATCATATTCCCCTTTCATATCAAACACAGTAACTTCATGATCTTTGACCGCCGTTGCGATGGTCAGTAATCCCAGGGGAGGGCCTATCAGTTTTTTATGGATGTATGGACGTGCATCTTCGGGGGCAAACCGCAGAATGTTATTTTCCGGGGACCTTGGTGGATTGACCAACAGGATTTTCATGCGGACAAAAGTACTTAAAACCTTTGTACATCATGGACTATTACAATCAGCTATTTTAGTATTTTTGTCTGGTATTCAACTTTTATCCATAATCACAAAACTTGTATGCTGGAAACCCTGTCGGTCAAACAAAAGTTAATTGACTTGAAGAGTTGTGTCATTATTCCGACATACAATAATGACAAAACCTTAGAAGATGTTTTGCAACGGGTTTTAAAATTTACATCCGATGTGATTATAGTGAATGACGGCAGTACCGACAATACTCCTTCCATCCTGCAGAAATACAATCACCTTCAAATTCTTACCATTTCCCGGAATACTGGGAAAGGAAATGCACTTCAGATTGCCTTTAAACATGCCATACAACTGGGATTCCGATATGCCATTACCATTGATAGCGACGGTCAGCATTTCCCTGAAGATGTTCCTTTGTTTTTAGATAGGATTGAGGAAAATCCCGACTCCCTTATTCTGGGTGCAAGGAATATGTCACAGGATGGAATCCCGGTAACCAGCAATTTTGGTAATAATTTCTCTGTTTTTTGGTTCAGGGTGGAAACGGGGATAAACGTACCGGATGTTCAAACAGGATATCGACTATATCCTCTTTATCGGATAAGAGAATTGAAACGTCATTTCTCCGTCAAATTTGAATATGAAGTTGAGATTCTTGTCAGACTGGCTTGGATGGGAGTAAATGTGTTATCGGTTCCGGTCAGGATCTATTATGCCCCGAAAGAAGAAAGAGTATCGCATTTTCGAAAAGTCAGGGACTTTTCAAGAGTCAGTATTGTCAATACCATCATGGTATTCATGGCACTTTTGTGGATCAGGCCGCTTTCCTTTCTCAGACATCTTAGGAGGAAGTCAATTAAAGATATTATTCGGGAATATGTTATCGACAGTAACGACTCTAATGCGAAACTTGCATTTTCTGTTGCGCTTGGTGCTTTTTTTGGGATTATGCCTATCTGGGGATGGCAAATGCTTGCTGCTATGGGGATGGCCTCATTGCTTCGATTGAATAAATTTATTGCCCTGGCAGTTTCAAATATTAGTATCCCGCCACTGATCCCTTTCATCATCTTCATCAGCTATCTTGCTGGTGGATGGACTCTGGGGACCAACTCCACTACATTTTACTATACAAATGAATTCAAAATGGATTGGATTAAACATAATCTGTTTCAGTACTTGGTCGGAAGTCTTGTATTCGGAGCAGTCTTTGCCATCGTAATGGGATCTCTGACCTACTTGCTTCTTGAAATATTTCGCAAACCAAAATCAACCAAGAACTTGTAGGGATGTCAAATTTCTTTATCGGGATATATCATTTTTTACAAAAGTATAGATGGATATTCTATGCTGCATTGGTAATCTTAATCCTGGCAATCGGATTTTTCGCTTCAAAAATCAAACTTGAAGAGGATATTTCTGGTTTCTTAAAGAAAGGGTCCTCCCCTAACCAGGATGAATTTGTCATCAGAAACTTCAAGTTCGCTGAGAAACTGATTATCCATATCTCTCTTAGTGACACAAACGGTACTCCTCATCCGGACTCCTTAAAACAAATTGCCGACAGGTTTGTCCGATTGGTTCAGGAACAATTTGACACCGCATTTATTCGTAACCTGCTTGTCAAAATTGATGATTCAATATATACAGCAATTCAAAGCTTTGTATCCGGCCATCTTCCTTTATTCCTGTCCGACCAGGATTACCAAATAATGGACAGCCTTATCCGAAAAGAAAATTTGGAATCAATAATGAAGAGGAATTTTAAGCTTCTGGTTTCACCTGCAAGCATAATCATCAAAAACCAGATCGTCAATGATCCGCTCGGATTTCGTTTGCTGGGAATGAAAAAATTACAGAATCTTTATAACGGGGACCGGTATAATATAGACGACGGATATTTCATGACCAGAGATAAAAAGCACCTGTTCATTTTTATTACGCCAGCTAACCCACCCACTGAAACAGAAAAAAACAGTGACTTGATCCATGGTTTGGAAAAGATATCACATTCGTTAACGAATAATCAAAATCTGGTGAAAATTGAGTTTTATGGCTCGGTTGCTGTCGCAGTGGGTAATGCACAACAGTTAAAAAAAGATATAATCGTTACCCTGGCCATAGCCATTTGCCTGATAATTTTACTTCTTTCATGGTATTTTAAGAATATCCGTATCCCTTTATTGGGATTCTTACCAGCGATTTTTGGAGGCGGATTTGCATTAAGTATTCTGTCAGTCTATAAAGGTACCGTATCAGCAATCTCACTTGGGATTGGTTCTGTCATCCTGGGATTGATTATCGATTATGCCCTATATATTATTAACCATTATCGTCAAAAACAATCGGTCGAAGCAGTGCTGAAAGAAATGTCACAGACAATTTTTGTTTGTTGCCTTACAACAGTCGGTGCGTTTCTTTGTCTGGTTTTTCTGAATTCTACGGTTTTGCATGATCTGGGATTGTTTGCCGCCCTTAGCGTTACTGGTGCCGCCTTTTTCGCTCTGGTCATCTTACCACATTTTCTTTCTAAAAAATTTATCCCTCCTGCCGACACCCATAAAAAAAACTTTGTTGACAAAATTGCAGGAATTGATCTGGAAAATAAATGGATCTTTATAATCATTCTTGTATCGTTGGGCATCATCAGCCTTTTCTTTATGAAAAAAGTCTCCTTTGAAAATGATCTGATGTCGTTGAACTATCTTTCACCATCTTTAAAAGTGGCAGAGAAAAATCTTGACATTCTGGGGGATAAAGGTTTGAAAAACGTCTATGTTGTTGCTTTCGGCAAAACCCGCAACGAAGCCATTTGGAAAAATGAATCGGCGTCAGCTATTCTCGAAAAACTTTCTAAAAACAAGCAGATCGCCGGTTATTCTGGCATCAATAATCTCTTTCTTTCAGATTCGATGCAACTCGATAAAATAAAAAAATGGGAAAATTTCTGGACTGCTGAGAAAAAATCGATGCTTCGGAATTCACTTTCAATGGCAGCAGTAAAAACGGGATTCAAAAGTAGTTCCATGGAACATTTTTTAAATTTGATTGACACGAAATATTCGTCGATTCCACGGGATCAGTATAATTCATTTCAAAACCAGTTTTTCGGGGATTGGATAAATGAAAAGGATGAGATGACAATGGTCACCTGTATGGTTAAGGTTCCTCCCGAAGGGAAATCCAATGTTTATGATGCATTACAAGATTATCCGGGTATTGTTGTATTTGATCGTCAGAACCTGACCTCCCGATTTGTTTCAGATGTCAAAAATGACTTTACACTCTTGGTAAATCTCTCCATGATATTTGTAACAATACTTCTCCTTGTTTCTTTTGGAAGAGTTGAATTAGGCTTGACCGCTGCCTTACCAATGTTCTTCAGTTGGATGGTTACGCTGGGATTCATGGGATTAACCGGTATAAAATTTAACATCTTCAATATTATTATTTCCTCCTTTGTTTTTGGACTGGGGGTCGATTACAGTATTCTCATGCTTCGTGGAATTTTGCATGAATATAAATTCGGAACCAAGGAACGGAATTCATATAAAGTAGCCATCTTTCTTTCATCAGCCACTACCCTGTTCGGAGTTGCAGCCCTCCTTTTTGCCCGGCACCCTGCACTCCGGTCAATAGCGCTCATTTCAATTATCGGAATTATTACCGTGACAATAACTTCCTGTACCATTGAACCCTTGCTGGCAAAATGGTTTCTGTTTGACAGATTGAGAAAACAAAAGTTCCCGGTTACCGCTCGAATTATTATTAAAACATTGATAACATGGGGAAATATTGTTCTGATTTCCATCATTATGATGATCCTGGGTAGTATTATCTATACCCTTATCCCCCTTTCATGGAAAAAGAAAAAGCATATTTTCCATATCATCTTTTCTGCTTTGTGCCGGGCCTATATCTTTGTGACTTTTCCTACCAATGGGCGATTATTAAATCCTGACAGTGAAGATTTTTCAAAACCTTGTGTAATTATCAGCAACCATCAGTCACTTATCGAGACTCCGGCATTTCTGAGACTTTACCCAAAAATTCTCATTTTAACCTCCGAATGGGTATTCAAATCTCCTGTGTTTGGTCCTATAGCAAGGTTGGGGGGATTTATTAATGTTGATGAAGGACTTGAAGTGAGTCTGGAAAAACTCAAGATGACTATGGCAGAGGGATATTCAATACTCATTTTCCCGGAGGGTCATCGGTCACCGGACCACCATATTCAACGATTTCATCGGGGAGCTTTTTATCTGGCTGAAAAACTAAAAGTTGATATCCTGCCCATTCTTGTTTTTGGTTCTGGCGAATTTCTTGGAAAGGGTGATTTTTGGGGTAAACCAAATGGATTTTTCATGTATATAATGAAACGGATCGCTTTTGATGATCCATCTTTCGGGTCAAACTATTCGGAAAGAACGAGGTTTTTCAGAAAATTTTATATCGCAGCATACAATCAGACAAAGTTAAGAGATGGAAACGCATTTTATTACCGTAAACAACTTCTGCTCAATTATGTTTTTAAAGGTCCGATACTTGAATGGTATCTTCGGATAAAAATGAAACTGGAGAAAAACTATGATTTATATGTACGACTAATGCCTGCAAAGGGAGAAATTCTTGACATTGGATGTGGCTTTGGATACGTCTCCTATTTATTATCACTTACTTCCGGAGAAAGACAAATTACAGGCGTGGATTATGACATGGAAAAGATTCAGATTGCGACCCATTGCTTTTCTAAAAATGACAGGGTGAAATTTATTTGCGGAGACATCACAAACATGAATTTAGGTAAAAAAGATGGATTCTTGTTACTGGATGTCCTTCATTATTTTCCGGTGAAAGATCAACTGGATCTTCTCAATAAATGCATAGAAAACCTAAATGAATCCGGGATTATTGTGATCCGGGATGCAAATACAGATCTGAAGAGAGGTCACAAGAGGGTCAGAGTGACTGAATTTTTTTCTACTAAATCAGGTTTTAACAAGACACTGGATAGTACACGGCAACTTTTCTTTACTTCTGCAGATACCATCATTTCTGTGGCACGGGAAAAGGGATTGTCATTTGAAGAGATTGATAATAAGAGTATAACTTCAAATACAATTTATATCCTTTCAAAACGCCCCGTTTAACTGGATGAAAAGAATGACAAACAAATCAAATACATGTCTGACCTCCTATGAACAATTATGATATCATCATTGTAGGAAGTGGGCTGGGCGGACTTCTTTGTGGTTTTGTTTTGAGCAAAGAAGGTTTTAAGGTTTGTATTCTTGAAAAGCAATCAAAAACTGGAGGTAATCTTCAAAATTTTTATCGTCATGGGTGCTCTTTTGATACCGGTGTCCATTATGTCGGTAGTCTTTTACCAGGACAAACGCTTCATTCCTATTGGCGTTATTTTGGATTGACCGATAAAATTCTTTCCTGCAGGATGGATATGGATGGATTTGATCGTATTTCCATCGAGGATAAAGAATTCCATTTGGCCCAAGGGTTTGATAATTTTAAATCACAACTGCTAAACAAATTTCCAAAGGAAGAAAAAGCACTTACACATTACGTAGATCAACTTCAGATGGTTAGTAATTCCTTCCCTCTGTATAATCTTGAAGTTCCTCAAACCACTTCCAAAGACCCTTACCTTTCCTCCGGGGCTTACCAGTTTTTTTCCTCTTTGAGCCGCGACCCTCTTTTCCCGGCCGTACTTGCAGGCAATAACTTTCTTTATGCCGGCAACCGTGACAAAACTCCACTACATATTGCAGCGTTGATTAACCATTCCTTTATCTCCAGCGCTTGGAGATTAATCGGCGGAAGTCGTCAGATCTCAGAAATTCTGACTGACCAAATTAAATCGATGGGAGGAGCGTTATTTACTTCTTCCGAAGTAATCAAAATCAAAAAGAAAGGAAAAAAATTCCAGGTATTCACTTCCTCCGATGAACATTTTTTTTCAACTACCTTAATCTCCAATACCCACCCTGGAATTACACTTGGCATGCTTGACACTGAACTGGTCAAAGAATCATTCCGATTGCGAATGGAAAAACTTCAAAATACCGTGTCTTCTTTTATCCTGAACCTGGTTCTAAAGCCAGATACATTCCTTTACTTGAATTATAATTTCTATCACTTCAATACCAGAAATGTCTGGACTGCTGCATCATCAAAAGGCGATACCTGGCCCGAAAGCTATCTTTTCTACACACCGGTACATAGTACGGATTGTACTTTTGCAAAATCCGCAATAATTCTTACTTACATGAATTTTGATGAAGTCAGGAAATGGGAAAATACGACGAAAGGTAAAAGAGGCGATGAATACCAGGCTTTCAAACAGGAACGTTCAGAGAGATTGTTAAAACTGGTTGCAAAAAAATTTCCGGCGTTACCGGAAGCTATCGTTTTTATGAATACCTCTACTCCTCTTACATTCCGTGATTATACAGGGACAGAGGAAGGTTCAATGTATGGAATTCAGAAAGATTTCAACGATCCTTTAAGAACAATGATCATTCCAAGGACCAGAATTCCAAATTTGTATTTCACCGGACAAAACGTAAGCCTACATGGAATGCTCGGTGTAACAATCGGTGCTATTCTCACCTGCGGTGAAATTGTCGGGTTGGAATATTTGGTGAATAAGATCAGGAGGAAATGAATTGAAAAAAAATCGAAAAACAACTCTTATTCTCAGGTTTGGATTGATTTTTCTGTCAGTAATTTTATTATTGTTTTTTCTTTTTTTTCTGTTTACAAGAATAACTCCCCCAATCCCTGTCGACCGCTCTTCGGAAACCTTTATTGTTAATAAACTCGATTCAAACTTCTCCTCTATCAATCAAAATTGGCTCAAACGAAGTGAGACAGGTTTGTGGGAAATGTATATTCAGGGAAAACCCTATGAACGTGGCGTAATAAATGGTAAGTTGTCAAAGGAACTGATAATTTCTCAGGAAAAGGCTTTTATCGATGAGATCGCCCGAATAATTCCTTCAGGTTTTTACAGACATTTTCTCAAATATTTTATATACTTGTTTAACCGAAATCTGGATAAGTATCTCACAGAAGAGTACAAGCTGGAGATCTATGGTATCTCCCAAAGCGCAAGTCCGGAATTTTCATTTATTGGGAACAATTACCAACGTTTGTTAAATTATCATTCTGCCCATGACATCGGACATGCCTTGCAGGATTTCAGACTTGTCGGTTGTACTTCCTTCGGAGCCTGGAATGATTGTTCGGCTGATTCATCCCTGATCATCGGGCGCAATTTTGATTTTTATATGGGCGACGAATTCGCAGAAAATAAAATTATCTGTTTCGAAAAGCCCGACAGTGGTTATGCATTTATGATGGTCACCTGGGGAGGAATGATTGGAACTGTATCTGGTATGAATACTCAGGGGCTTACAGTCACTATTAATGCAGCTAAATCGGAGATTCCATTCTCCGCAAGGACACCCATTTCAATCCTGTCCAGGGAAATTCTTCAATATGCTAAAACGATCGGAGAGGCTTTTGAAATTGCAAAGAAAAGAAAGACTTTCGTTTCTGAATCACTATTGATTGGCTCCGGTAATGAAAATAAAGCGGCGGTTATCGAGAAGTCACCTTTCGGAATATCCTTATATCTGCCCGACAGGAATTATATCATTTGCACAAATCATTTTCAGTCGGCATTTTTTCAGGATGATCCTTTGAACCGACAAAACAAACGAGAAAATGCTTCACTTTACCGATATCAAAGGGTCCTTCAGGATCTGACAAAAAATTTCCCTCTGGATCCTACAAGAGTAGCAAGTATCCTGAGGGATCAGAAAGGGCTTAATGACCAGGATATTGGCATGGGTAATGAAAAGGCTATCAACCAACTGATTTCTCATCATTCCATTATTTTCAAACCACGTCAGCGGAAATTCTGGGTTTCTACCACCCCTTGGCAAATTGGGCCTTTTGTGTGTTATGACCTGATTAAAATTTTTAATAACTTTGCGGGTCTTAAAGAAAAGAAAGAAATTACTGAATCTGGCTTGGTCATCCCTTCCGATCCATTTCTTGAGACAGAGAAGTATAAAAAATTTTTGTATTTCAGGGAAATGAAAAAGGTATTGATTCGGGTGATCCGGGAGAAACAAAAGGTGATTTTGAATCCTGCTTTGTTGAATGATTTTGAAACAGCCAATCCAAATTATTATGAAGTTTACTCACTGACTGGGGATTATTATATGAAATTGGGCAACTTTAATCTTGCCGGTCAGAAATACAGGATGTCCCTAAATAAAATAATCCCAAGGGAGACTGATAAGCGTGAGATAATAAAAAAACTGGCAGTGTGCAATATTAGCGTTTATAAGTAAGATCGAATGAATTTTAAACTTATATACCCCAAATGGGAAAAATTAGAAGGTCAGACTATTTTTAACTTACCTCCGCACGGACCTGTTGTTATGGCTGCCACAATTCCTGAAGAGGCAAACATTGATTTTATCGATGAAAATGTGGAGGAACTGATTATTGATGACAGCCCTGATTTCGTCGGAATATCCATGATGCTTACCACGCAGGTTAAACGTGGTTGGGAAATTGCTGATCAGTATAGAAAGCTTGGGAAAAAAGTTATTTTCGGAGGTATATCAACCATGCTACATGCCGAGGAAACCATGTTGCATGCCGACTCCGTTTTCCTGGGAGAAGTGGAAGGCAGAATGAACTATGTATTCGAAGATTTCGGGAAAAATGACTTGAAAAAAATATATAATTTTCTTAATAAACCTCCTGATATGGACCTGATTGGTCCCGCCAACCGGTCTATTCTTAAAACAGATTTATATTACCATAAAGGATTCCGGATGGTTGATTTGTTTCATGCCTCCAGAGGTTGTATCTATGATTGCTACCCATGTGCTGTCCGTTATCTGGGGGGACGAGGATTCCGTCCCCGCCCGATTGAACGGGTTGTGGAAGAACTTTCCCAAATGGATAATAACCGACTTTTCATCGTAGATAACTCGCTCGCATTGGATACCAGATGGGAGAAAGAGCTTTTCAAGGCTATGATACCCTTAAAGAAGAAATGGGTAAGCCATACTATTGAAGATAAAGATGAAGTTCTTGATCTGGCGGCACAAGCAGGTGCATGGTATGTTTATCAGGCCGTTTTTGATACTTCCGATTATATAAAAAACCGTATCCGCCAGTATCACGATTATGGCATTGCCGTTGAAGGTACTATCCTACTTGGTCTTGATAATCAGACGGAAGATGATATCAAAAGATTGATCGATTTTCTTCTGGAAATTGAACTTGACCTTGCGGAGTTTACGGTTCTCGCACCTTTTCCACATACAAAAGCATACAGTGACCTTTTAAAACAGGGGCGGATTTTTGATTTTGATTGGAATAATTATAATGCCGGGAAAGTGGTATATCATCCGAAGCATATGTCGGCAGAAAGATTGGCCGAACTTTACCAATATGCCTGGGAGACCTTTTATAAAGATGAACCACAGACGATGAAGATGTTCAACCTGATCAATAAGGTTATTTCCCGTGAAATCTCCGATGGAACATACACCCCAAGACGTCGTGACCTGGCCGATTTTAGCTTCGGGAAAAAAGTCAATAAAGTCGCATGATCGGGTTTTTATCTACTTCGCTACTTTACCACTTCGCTATTTAACCATGGAAACGAATCCGGAATTCACGAAATACATGGACTGCTACTTCGACTACCTGGGTCAGTGGGATAGCCCCTCCCGCTGTGGATTAAAGATTGTGAACCGGAAAGATGGATGTATCCTTGCCATTGTGACAGAAATTTACCGGCAAAATCCAGGAACACCCGTCACCGAATGGTGTGCCCCACTTGCAACTCAAATCTTTAATACTATCCAACATAGTAAAGCCTCTTTTATTTTCATTGAACATACTCCCGACCTGCGTAGCAGACTGACTTTTTATGGGGAAACTTTTGACCTGGTAAATTTTGACTGGGACGGAGATAAATTCATCAACCCGCGATGGACTCGAATTACCAGAGATCAGGTGGATGCTATGATGGAAGTGTGAGCCGCCTTTTGCTCATCCCTCTGTTTCTTTTGCCTTTCACTCATCGTCTTACGGCGCAACAGGTTCTATATTCTTCCATTAAAGGTATAGTCCTTGATAAACAATCCTTGGCTGCCCTGCCTGGAGCAACTATTGTCATTGCCGAATCCAACCCTTTGATTGGAACGGTATCAGATAATATTGGACACTTTAAATTAGATAATATCCCGATTGGTAAATACCAGATAAGAGTTTCATTTGTAGGGTATTCAAATTTTTTATCTGATCCCTTGATCGTTAGTTCAGGTAAAGAAACTCAGATCACCATTCACCTTCAGGAAGCTATAATGAATGCTGGGGAAGTCGAGATTAAAAGCGATTATAAGAAATATGACGTAATCAATAAAATGGCCACGGTCAGTGTCAGGAGTTTTAGTGTGGATGAAACTTTTCGCTTTCCTGGAAGCTACAATGACCCTGCGCGTATGGTAGCAAATTTCGCTGGCGTCACCTCCGGAATTGATAACCGAAATGACATCATAGTACGTGGAAATTCCCCAATGGGGCTTCAGTGGCGTATCGATGAAATGGAAATTCCAAATCCAAATCATTTTGCTGCAGTTGGGACAACCGGTGGCCCGGTGACCGTCCTGAATAATAACCTCCTGACTAATTCCGACTTTTTTACCGGTGCCTTCCCGGCTCAGTATGGCAATACGATTGCAGGTGTATTCGATATGAGGATGCGAAATGGAAACAATGAACATCATGAGTATTGGTTCCAGATTGGTTGGAATGGTTTGGAATTTGGGACTGAAGGTCCCTTTTCGAAAAAAAGTCCAGCCTCCTATATGATTGCCTACCGTTATTCTCCGCTTCAGTTTCTTGGCTGGTTCAATATTAATCTTGGAGTTATTCCTAAATACCAGGACATCAACCTGAAAATTACGATTCCAACTAAAAAAGCTGGAACATTTTGTGTGACAGGCATCGGTGGTATTAGTTACATCGAATTATTTGATAGCCGTAAGGATCAATCAGACTGGATGTTTCCGGACTATGGAGAAGACCTTTCAAACGGTTCCAATATTGGAGCATTTGGAGTTTCGCATCAAATATTTTTAAACTCATCGCTCCGGTTAAAGAACCTGATCTATATCGTCGGATCCAAAGTCTATACTAAAATCGATACCTTTTCAAATGTTGTAATAACACCCTCGCCTTGGGCGGGTGAAAGATCGACGGAAATAAAATATTCTCTGGCTTCCCAGTTGTTTAAGAAATTTTCATTGAAAAATACGATGGATGTAGGCTTTTTTTGGGATTTCTACGATATGTCTTTTGCCGACAGTATGATGTATAAAGGAAAATTTCTAGTTAACACCAACTCTAAAGAAAATATGCACTTCTTTCGTGCTTATACACAGTGGCAGCATAAATATTCCAATAAATTCTCATCAACAGTCGGTATTTTTGGTTCATTTCTAACCCTGAATCAATCATGGTCAATCGAGCCAAGAGTCGGCTTTGACTGGTTTATAAGTAACAAACACTCCCTGAATTTTGGAGCGGGGATATACAGCCAGCTACAACCACATGTAATCTATTTTGTTATGGCGACATTACCTGATGGAATTCAGGTCGAGACTAATAGAAATCTCGACTTTACACGAAGTGCTCAGGTTGCTTTGGGTTACAATTTTTATATAACGGAGAATCTCAGGCTGAAAACTGAAATTTATTATCAATACCTATACGAAATTCCGGTAAAAATGTCAATCCCGCAATATGCTCTTAATAACCAGGGACACGAATTTTTTCTTGACCGGCAATACGCCGATAGCCTCATCAATAATGGAACAGCTGAAAATTATGGCATTGAGCTGACTCTTGAAAAGTTTTTCAGGAATAACTACTACTTCCTACTGACTTCCTCATTCTTCAATTCAACCTATTATGGTTACCAGGATGGCCCAAGAAATACAGCGTTTAATGTTAATTATGTTTTGAATGCCGTGGGGGGATACGAGTTTATTATTGGTAAAAGAAAATGGGGTGTTATGTCGTTTGGCCTTCGGGCTACATGGGCTGGCGGAAATCCTTATATTCCTTATGATGTCAACGCTACTGTAACAAATGGCGAACCGGTTTATGATTGGGGAAATGCGTTTAATCCTCGTTATCCGGAGTATAAACGTATCTCCTTCCGAATTGGAGTGAAAAGAAATTTACCCAAGTATAATATTGAATTCCTGGTCGATCTGCAATATCGTACCAACTATACAAACGTCTACATTCAGCGGATAGATCCTAAGACAGGAGAGATTAAAAATTATTTCAAAATGGGATTTTTTCCAATGGGTACGTGGCGCATCCAATTTTGAAAGAAGAAGAGCTTAAAACCACCTCTTTTTTTTGTTACTTTGCCTCCAAATTTTACTCGTCAAATGAACCATCTTATTAATCTCTCTTTTTTCCTTCTGAGATTACTTCCACTACGGCTTTATTATGTCGTCGCGGATTGTTTTTTTTTCCTGACCTATTATATAGTCAGATACCGTCGTGATGTAGTCAGAATGAATATATCACGGGCTTTCCCGTCTGAAAGCCCCGTAAACACAAAATCTATTGAAAAGCGATTTTACCACCACCTCGCCGATTACATGGTTGAGAGCGCAGCAATGATCAGGATGACAAAATCAGATTATTCAAAACGATTTCGTTTTGTGAATATCGATCTTTTTGATGAGGCACTCAAACAAGGAAAGAACGTACTTATTGCAACCGGTCATTATGGAAACTGGGAGTGGATGGGGTGTCTTCCTCTTTTTTCTGAAAATTCCATTTATGCAGTGTATAAGGAACAGAGTAATCGCTTTATCAATTCCGTAATGTTATATGCAAGGGAACAACATGGAATTCGTCTTCTTCCCTACCCGGGTGTTTATAAGGAAATTCTTTCGTTGCCTCCTGGGAAATCAGTAGCCGTACTTATGCTTGCTGACCAAAGGCCAAAAATGGAAAACAGGGCACGGTGGATCGAATTTATGAATCAGGATGTTACCTATTTCCGGGGACTGGATAACATTTATAAGGCTATGAAGGGTGTGGCCTTCTATGTACAGATACAAAAAATAAAAAGAGGACATTACACCATCGAGTTCATCCCCTTGAAACCTCAGCCTTTGGAAGATAATTCAGGAGAATGGCTGTCAAAAAGATATTTTAAAGCGTTAGAAGAAAATATTAGGATCGATCCGGCTTTCTACCTCTGGTCTCATAACAGGTGGAAATTTGTTAAGCCGGCTCATGAGGTTGATTAATTTTTTTTACATTTTCTTTATAATATCTTGTATGATTCTATCCAAGAAACAACAAAAACTACCACCCTACTGGCTCGTTAAATTGATTGGCATGTTCAGGTCATTTTTGTTATTAGTTAATAGAAATCTTTACCCTGGCAGGGTTGTGTTATACGAACAATTCCAGAATCTATGGGTTTTACCCGCATTAAATGTAATTGCTGAATTAAATGTAGCCGAACTTCTTAGAGAGTCACCAAAGTCGGTTGAAGACCTGGCTAGGGAAACAAATTCACACTGTGAATCGCTATACAGAATTATGCGGGCTTTATCAAGCCAGGGAATTTTTAAAGAAAAAAAGAATCGGTATTTTGCACTTACTTCAAAGTCAAAAGCTTTATTGAACGATAGTGGCTCCCTTAGGCATTTTATTATGCACCACCTCGGAAACGTGAACTGGAATGTTCTGGGAAACCTCACCCATAGTGTAAAAACCGGAGATGATGCTTTTTCGAAACTTTATGGGGAATCAATCTATGAATATCTGCAGCGTCATCCGGATGAATCGGAACTCTTCAATAAATCGATGTCGAACCTTTCTGATATCAGTCTTGATCCAATTATCCAGGCTTACGACTTTTCTCGGTTTAACACAGTGGCCGATATAGGTGGCGGGGAGGGATTATTGCTTGCCTCCATTCTCAGTAATTATCAAAAACTGAAAGGCATTTTATTTGATTTACCAAATGAAGTTCGAAAATCACAAGAGATTTTTGAAAACATGGGTGTTTCGGATCGGGTGACAATTGTACAAGGAAATTTCTTTGAATCCATTCCCATTGCTGCTGATGTATATATTCTGAAAAATGTAACGCACAATTGGAAGGATGAAAAGTGCATTCATATTCTCCAGAAAATAAAAGACTCAATGGCTGATTATGGAAAGATACTTATAATCGATATGGTGGTGATTCCTGGTAAAATCAATCCAATTCCAAAGATTCTTGATATCCAGATGCTTGCTGCAGTTTCAGGCGGAAAAGAACGTACAAAAGAGGAATTTGATGATATTCTAAGAAAATCAGACCTTCGTATTAAAAGATTTATCCCAACTATTGCACCATTATTTATCATTGAAGTCGTAAAAAGATAATGCCCTAACTCCATACCATTTTTTCTTCTCTCCCTTCTTTGTACTTTTGCACGCGAAGTTTGATGTTTCACTAAACAGTGATCATTATGAAAGAAATAGAGGGCATTGCTAATTGCCCGGAACAGCAGGTAATCTTGTACGTTGAGAAAGAGGATGGTAAATTCGGACCTATACAAACGGGTTCTTACCTATCCGCAAATTATCTTGATGACTACTTCTATAAACGTAAAAATCTTGAATTATCCCTTAGGAAAAGGGTAATCAACGGAGAAATTAGCCTCGTGTATTATTATATGGTTTTAGTAGATTTATCCATATCGGAACTTGCTTCAAGAGCCGGAATTAGCAGATCAATAGTTAAAAAACACTTTGAACCAAAGCACTTTGGTAAGTGTTCCGTTGAGGGGCTGAGAAAATATGCCAAAGTCTTTAATGTACCCATTGCCAACCTGCTCCAGATCGTTCTAATCAATATGGATGATCATCTTGAATCTCTGTTTATCCTGGAAAATAAAACCAGGAATATATCCATTGAACAAAATTCAACCAACAATCCATATCTTTCAGTGTCTAAAATTGAGGAACGCGGCAAATGATCATTGAAAATTTCAAACATAAAATGGCCGCACACTGCGAATCCGGAACAATAACTTCGTTGCTTAACCATGCAGGGATGCAAATTTCTGAACCACTTGTTTTTGGAATTTCAAGCGGACTTTTTTTCGGTTATTTTCATAAGATGAAAACTTTCCCATTTCCCACTTTCATCGTGAGAAACAAGCCGGGTCAGATGCGAATCAATATTACAAAACGTCTTGGTACCAAATTTAACGAGTCCTCCTTTCGTAAAAATGATGAAGGTGCAAGAAAACTCGATGACCTTCTTCAACATAATATACCGACAGCTGCACAAGTTGATTTCTTTTATCTCGATTATGTGCCTTCTTGGGAACGGGTACATATAAATGTTCATTTCATGGTAGTTATCGGTAAAGAAGGCTCAAATTATATTGTCAGCGATAGTTATTTTCCAGAACCTGTTACGTTAAAATCAAGTTCCCTGGATAATAGTCGTTTTGCCGGTGGAAGCATGTCACCAAAAGGATTTATTTTTCATGTTGCAGATATTCCATCTTCTGTCAATTACAAAGCAGCCATTATTAAGGGGATAAAAAATGTGTGTTTTAATATGCTTCGTATTCCGGTTCCGTTCCTGGGTGTAAAAGGGATAAGGCTTTTTGCCAAAAAAATAATTGAATGGCCAAATTTTGCCAGGGATACTGAACACCTTTCTCATGAGATAATGAAAATAAATATACTACTTGAAGATCAGGGTACGGGAGGTGCGGGCTTTCGTTTCATATACGCCACGTTCTTACAGGAAGCAGCCGAAATACTTAGCAAACCTGAATTAAGTGGTTTATCCAGACAATTGATGGAAATTGGTGATGGATGGCGTGAGCTTTCTCTTTTTGCAGCAAGAATTGGAAAAAATCGTGATCTTGGACCTGAAAAATTAAAACAACTAAGCGGATTGATTCAGAATCGTGCAGAGGTTGAAGAAAAATTTTTTACAGAACTTAATGATGTGATAAAAAGAGTATGAATTAATTTATTTCTGTATGGTACCCGGACCTACTATGGAATTAAAAAATGAAATCAAGACACTGATAATTAATACATTGGGGTTTCGCAATATAACGCCTTCTGATGTCGATGATGAAAAACCATTATTTGGAGGCGAAAATAGCCTGACACTAGATTCAGTGGATGCATTGGAAATTATTATGGCATTGCAGCGACAATATAATGTCAGGATTGCAGATCAGAACCTGGCAAGAAATATTATTCGTTCTATAAACAGTATCGCTGAATTTATTTATTCCGAACAAAATAAGTCCAATGGTTAACGACCTGGTTCATTGAAAACTTCGTACCTGACAGCCGGAATCACTATGGGCAATTTGCTCAGGTTATTGTATAGAAACAAAATCACTTTTCGTCCGAAATATATCGGTAGGACCTTGTTCCTTGTTCAAAGCGCCGCCTGGTCAAGTTTCTTTGCATCTATTGAACAGTTGCTTTTAAATAGTAAGATAAAAACGTCTCCGGTGCCAGAAGATCCTGTTTTTATTATTGGCCATTGGAGGACAGGATCTACTCTCCTTCACCAACTTATGAATCTGGATCCTAATAATAGCGCCCCAACCCTTTTTCAGGTGGCTCTCCCGGAAGGTTTCATGATCTCTTACCCTTTTTATAAGCCTATCTTCAGTGCTGTTATCAGCAAATATCGGCCAATGGATAAAGTCAAACTTGGAATGGATGAACCCCAGGAAGATGAATATGCAATATACAGGATAACAAATTTTTCACCACTGGAAAAATTGGTATTCCCTGATTCATCGGACTATTTCTTACTCCATGAAAAAAATTTCATCCCGGAAGGAGAAGCTCAGGCGCAATGGGAAAAGAAATTAGTATCATTCTTTACAAAAATTCATTATAAGACAGGAAAAACAATAATCTCTAAAAATCCATTCAACTCATTCCGCATAACAACTCTGGCCAGACTTTTTCCCAAATCACGTTTTATTCATATTTTAAGAAATCCGGTCGATGTTGTACCGTCAACTATTAATATGTGGAGTATCGTTCAACAACAGAATGCTCTAATAAATAAGGAGCATAAACCGACTGTAGAGGAAATTGTTACAGTTTATAATAAAATGATGGAAATAATAAACAAAGATCTTGATAAGATACCTCCTTACAGGAAGACTTTGGTAAAGTATGAAGATCTTGTATCCGCCCCGATTTCACAGTTAAAAAGGATGTATTTGTCGCTTTCACTGCCTTTCACCGAATCTTTTGAAAATGCTTTGACTAATTTTCTTTGTGAAAATAAAACCTATGAGAAAAATACTTTTACTCTTTCTGAAGAAGATAAAGCTTTTATCCATAAAATGTTAAATCGCCATATGCTACCTTATGGTTACCAGTAATTTTTTTACTAATTTTGAGAAAGAATAATTGAATAACTAATAAACGAAAATCATGACAAGACATTTGACTTTTCCTTTAATCATATTATTAATATTTAACTCCGTTATAGCCACCCAAGGTCAGGAAGAAAAATCCAATTTTATCAGAGGGGGTTTCTACCTTAAGTTTGGAGCTGTTTTACCAATTGGAAATTTTGCTGCAGGCCAGAAGGTATCAGTGGGAAGTGGAATTAAATCTTCCAATTCACTGGAATATTTACCTGCTAAAATTGGAGGAGCGTTAGATTTAGGTTATCTCATTTATATCGGACCCGCATTTGCTAATAAATTTCTTCGTGCCGGCATCGATGCAACATTTCTAAGTGTATGGTTCAATTCAACAAAACCCATTGATCCTAGTAAACCTGCTTATCATTGGTACTATTTTTTAGGACAGAAATTTGGTCCCTTGATAACCATCAATCCCATCGATCGCCTCATGATCGACCTTTCATGGAAATTAAATGCAAACGTAGCATATTTTGAAGGAGAATGGCAATCTCTTCCGGGAAGCAGTTTCTCAAAATATGGAATGAATTTCTTGCAACAGGAAGTTAGCCTTGGTTTGAGATATAGGATTATTGCGTTTTCATTCCAATACAATTTTGGAAAGATGACCTATGATAATTTTGACAGTTCCCGCCCAAAACAGGTTATTAATGTTAACACGATCCGAATTTTGATCGGGTTTAAATTTTAAGGATTCGAAACAAAGGGTCAGAATGACTAACACCGGTTTCTTTCCAGAAATAGAGAGGAAACCTCTCTCTGAAATCAGAAAATATCAGAATTCCCGGCTTAATATTCTGTTGAAAAACCTTTCAGGTTATTCCCCTTTTTATATTGATCTTTTTAAAAGAGAAAAAATAAATGTTTCCCAAATCCGGATTTTGGAGGACTTAACCAATATACCGGTAACAACAAAAGATGATCTTCAGAAAAGAAATTCCGATTTTATTTGTGTGCCAAGGGAAAAAATTATTGACTATTTGACCACTTCAGGTACCCAGGGTGATCCGGTGACTTTCGCTTTGACCGATAAAGATCTGGATCGTCTGGCTTATAATGAGGCCATTTCTTTCACCTGTGCCGATGGATCTGCTTCGGATATTTATCAGTTGATGACTACGATCGACAGGAGATTTATGGCAGGACTTGCCTATTTTCTCGGTATTCGAAAAATGGGTGCAAGTATCGTTAGGGTCGGGAATGGCATTCCCGAATTACAATGGGATACCATAAATAGGATAAAAACCAACGCCATCATTGCGGTTCCTTCATTTATTCTGAAAATAATTGAATATGCCGAATCTCAGAACATAGATTATAAAACTTCAAGCATCAGGAAAGCCATTTGTATAGGAGAACCTCTCAGGAAAAAAGACCTTACTTATAATACTTTGGGAGAAAAGATTCAAGAAAAATGGCCTATATCACTCTATTCAACTTACGCATCTACAGAAATGGCAACCTCTTTTACTGAGTGCTCCGAAGGCATAGGCGGCCATCATCACCCTGAGCTGATTATCGTTGAATTTCTGGATGATAACGATCGGCCTGTAAAGGATGGCGAGTTGGGAGAAGTGACTATTACGACACTTGGAGTTGAAGGGATGCCTCTTTTACGTTTTAAAACGGGAGATGTTTGTTGTCATTATTCGGAACCATGTAAGTGTGGTAGAAAGACTATCCGCCTGGGACCCGTAATGGGCAGGAAAAATCAAATGATAAAATATAAAGGGACTACTCTTTATCCTTCCTCGTTGTACGATATACTTGATAATATTGATTACATATCCAATTACATCGTTGAAGTATTTACGAATCAAATCGGAACCGATGATATCCTTATCCACATCGGAACCAATAGCAATCTGGAAGACAGGGAAAAAGATATTAAAGATCATTTTAGGGCTAAACTAAGGGTTGCACCTCTTCTAAAATTTGAAGCAGAAGCCTCTATCCACAAAAAGCAATTCCCGGAAACCAGCCGTAAACCTATAAAATTCATTGATAAAAGAGATAAAAATGGAATCCTAAAAAGTGGCAGTTGTTGACAAGATTTTTTTTTTTACACTATTTTTGTTTTAAATAAATGATTCATTAATCTAAAACCTGAATCCTATGAAAAAATTAAGCATTTTGTTGTTAATTACTGTTTTCGTTCTCTCTTCAGGACAGTTGTTTTCTCAGAAACTGAAATCAGGAGATATAAAGATCTTGAAAGGTCAGACAACAATTAATCTTAAATAGGGTCTGCTGATTTTATCTGAAGGGCTTATCATTCAATGATTTTAGCTATATTTACATGGTAAATACTGCAAAGGAATATGGCAAAAGCACAAAAAAACCGTGCATCTAAACATCCATACATCAGTCCAAATCAACTTACCCTGGTAAGATTTGAGAGTCCATTTTCACAATTATTGGATCCAACTAACCGGTGGGTGGTTCTGGCGAAGAAGATTCCCTGGGATGTTTTGGTAAGCACTTATGAACATAGCATGCAAAACAGCAGCATGGGAGCAGACGGGATCAACCCAAGGGTTGCGATCGGAGCGATGATCCTAAAACACATCTGTAACATCAGCGATAGGGAAACGGTGATGCTGATTCAGGAGAACATGTACATGCAGTACTTCATTGGCTACAGCAGTTTCACTACAGAACAGCCGTTTGACCCCTCTTTATTTGTAGAATTCCGTAAGCGATTGGGCATCGAACAGATCAATTCCATCAATGAGAAAATACTTGGATTATCTCCCAGCAGCTCTAAACCTTCATCGGACATTTCCAGTGACAAAAACGATTCAGATGACACTATGTCGGAAGCTGGCCCGGCAATGCCCGAACAAGTACCCACGGAGGTTGTTCCAACAAATAAAGGCAGGCTGATCACCGACGCCACCGCATGCCCTCAGGACATTGCTTATCCCACTGATCTGAACCTGCTGAATGACGCTCGGGAAAAATCGGAAGAGTTGATCGATAAGTTGTTTGACGCAGAACTTCATGGCGTCAAACCAAGGACATACCGTGAGGTTGCCCGGAAAAATTACCTGAAAGCGGCCCAGTTGAAAATCAAGTCAAAGAAGCAAATTCACAAAGCGGTCAAGCAGCAACTAGGGTATTTGAAAAGGAACATAAAAAACATCAACCGGTTGTTGGATCAATACGACGAGTTCCCTTTGAAATGGAAGGACCACAGATATCTTCTGGTGATCAAAACGCTCTATGAGCAACAGTACCAAATGTTCAGAGAAGGAAGCCATAAGATTGAACACCGGATTGTGAGCATTCATCAGCCCCATGTCCGTCCGATTGTACGGTGGAAAACAAATGCTTATGTTGAATTTGGGGCAAAAATCAATGTGTCCATCATGAATGGATTTGACTTCCTGGATGATCTTTCCTGGGAAGCGTTCAACGAAGGAACCCGGTTGATGTCAACCGTAGAAAAATACAAACAGCGATTCGGTTATTATCCGGAAGAGGTTTTGGCCGATAAGATATATTGTAACCGGTCTAACAGGGCAGCGTTGAAGTTGCTTGGAATAAAGCTCAGGGCCAAGCCCCTTGGAAGGCCAAAAGCAGTGGATGTGGAACACGTAAGACCGGGCGAAAGAAATCCAATCGAGGGCAAGCTTGGACAAGCAAAGACAGCATACGGATTAAACCGGATCAAGGCAAGGGTGGCACAAACAAGCGAATCATGGATTGCCACAATCATCTTGGTTCTCAACCTGGTTAAATTAACCGGGTTGGGAGTCTATTGCCAAATATTATCGATGGTAACTTTTTCAGCAGCATGGTTGATTAAATTTCATCCAAGAAAACTATCCCAGATATTTTTCGTGGAAAATTTCAACTTGAAAACCAGTTGACATAATCAGCAGACCCTATGTAAATGTTCATTCAAAATCCTTGTATCATGAAAACAAAGCTATTTTTTTTAATACTGGTAATCCCGTTTTATTCTGGTTTCAGCCAGCAATCATACACGTTAAACGATATTAAGAACACCGATCGGCTTATCTGGTTTGGCCTGGATTTTTCGTTGGCAAGAATGTATGGTACTTTCAATGATAAGCCGAAAATTCAATCAGTATTTCTGGATGCCTGGAACAACACGATGGTTGATGGAAGAATAAAAGGAGGCGGTGATTTTGATCTGAAGAAGGTTCTCCGAAAGAAACGAATTGATATAGATCTTTCGGTGGTTAACACCCATAACTTCAAAACTACAGTTGGCGAACTGTTCGGTTTCAATGACATTAACAGCTCGATTCAGATTGATAAGAAAGTCATCGACAGTGTTCTCGCTCAATATAACGCAAAAGTCAGGAATGGGATCGGAATGGTCTTGATTGTCGAAAGTTTTGATAAAACACAGGAATTGGCGACGGTGTGGGTTACATTTTTTGATCCTGACACAAACCAGGTAATATATACGAGGAAATATTCCGGAATAGCAGATGGTATGGGAATGACAAAGCATTGGGTGATCGGAATTCTGGATATCCTGAAGGAGGTGAGGAGAAATAACTTCTAGCCAGAAGTAATATATTATCTAAATATGAAAATGTTTCAAATCTAAAAAAGATGAAAAGAAAAACACTACTAATTGTTTTTGTGATAATAGCACAAATTGTTGTTTTAACTTCATGTAATCCAATTCTCTTGGTAATGGTTCGTGAAGGGCCTCCTCAAAATAAAAAGGAGGTTACAATTGTCTCTGATTTATCAAGATTTAAATTGGTTCCGAAAAAATTTGAAGATGTTTTACTAAAACATATAAGGATAAATTTTGAACACATGGAATGGAAGGTACTTGATTATTCCGGGCCCGAACTTTGTCTTTATAACAATGACATCTTATTATCTTATATTTATGACAAGCAGAATGGATTTGTAGATCTTGCATCTCTGATAGGTCATGATTTAAGCAGATCCCTGTCTTCATTTAATTTTGATTACCCTTTTCATTTCGTAAAATGTGGTGATTCGTCGGGTGGCAAGATTGTTTTTGACACACGATTTACGCTCTATGTAAGAGCTTATGCAAACGATTGGTATACGAATAAAGATGTCCAATACCTGGTTGATCTGTTATTAATCGATAATCAACTAAATTCATGCATTCTTTTTATTTCAGGTAAGGCCAAAAGCTCAAAAATCCTGAAGGAATTCCTATGTAATTTGAAAATCTCCACGTAAATATTCTCAAGTATGTGCCAAAACGCACATTCATGGAAAGATATCAATCCATTGGCAATTTACTGTTGGGTATTAAGAAAAATATTTGTAAAAGATGATGGAACTGAGAAATTTCATCTAATAGAGTCAGCCTTATACAATTTAATCCTTGTGCCAATGTTCATTTCAATTGTACTGATAATCAATCGTTTCTTTTGTTGTTAATCGCAAGTAAATGAACTAAGGGAACCGGTTCCTGCGAGAAATCCGATTGGATTCAATAAGTAAGCCAGAAGGACGAAGGACGATGGACGAGGGGTGTTTCAAATCCTTATTCCAAAATTTTCAATTTCGAATTTCCAAAATTTCCTGACTTCCTGTCCTCCTGACCTCCTGTCCTGTAACCAGCAACCAGGAATCAAGTACTTTTCCACTCCCGTATAACCTTTTCCTACTTTCCCGGATTAATGGGAAATGAAATACGATGGAAAATAGTTCGAAACAAAGGCTTCTTCCAGAGGAAGCGATAATCAGGAAGATTTACCGGATCCGGGGAGAAAAGGTGATGCTGGATGCTGATCTGGCTGATCTTTATGGGGTTCCGACGAAAGCGTTGAAACAGGCGGTGAAACGAAATCAAGGAAGGGTTCCTGCTGATTTCATGTTTGAGTTAACTCAAGAGGAAATGGCCAACTTGAGGTCACAAATTGTGACCTCAAGTTGGGGAGGCACTCGTTATCAATCTTTTGCATTTACCGAACAAGGTGTAGCTATGCTTTCCGGAATTTTATCGACATCCAATGCTATTGTTGTCAATATCGCTATTATGAGGGCATTTGTACAGATGCGAAGGTTTTTTGAGTCACATAAAGAGTTGGCGAAAAAAATTGAAGATGTTGAAAAGACAGTCTCCTCCCATGATGAAAAAATTCAACTAATTTTCCAGGCAATCAAACAAATGATTGAAAAGAAAGAGGAACCTTTACCTGTAAGGAATCCTATAGGATTCAATAAGTAAGCCAGAAGTCAGAAGCCAGAAGTCAGAATGAAAGTTCGAAGGACAAAGTATTCAATGAACAAACGATAATCATTATCCGGAAATCCCGTTGTGTAAATCTCTCCATGATACAATTTTACATCCTTGATAGATGAAGGACTCATCGCCGCCATAAACCACAATTTTTTCACGTTTTTTACTTTCAGGGCTATTCTCAAGAAATCTGAAAGATGCAAGAAATTCTGGGCGAGAAGGTTCTGGCCGATTTTATTTCGATCCATTGCATGTGATCACCTTCCAGAATTCCATCTACTTCATTGTGATTACTGTCGCGGAAAAACCATAAGTCGGGCGATCTTCCGTGGTTTAGTCGTTGCTTTAACAATTCCAGCAACATCATGTTTTCGAAAGGGGATCCCTTTAAATAATGAGTTTTTAGTTGCTCCGCACTTTTAATTCCAAGAAGAAAAGAGGCTAATCCTGTATCAGTAAAAAAAAGTTTTGGAGATTTAATGACACGTTTCTGGTAGTTCTTGTAATAAGGATAGAGGAGAAAAATAACAAAACCAGCCTCCAGAATCGAGATCCAACCTTTCACCGTGTTTACACTCACCCCGGCATCTTTTCCCAGGGATGAATAATGGAGCAATTGTCCGGCACGACCGGCACATAACCTTACAAAATTGGTAAATGCATTCAGGTCGCGTACATTTTGGATCGCTCTTACATCCCGTTGCACATAGGTTTCAAGGTAGAAAGGATAAAACTCTTCCGTAGGGATGAGTTGATCATACATTCTCGGAAAAAATCCTTTGAAGATGTAGTCTTCGAAAGAGAAATTCTTTACCTGGTCCAAGTTGGCAATTTCCGGCAAGCTAAATGGGAACAACTTCAGAATCGCGGTCCTTCCCACAAGGGTTTGTGAAATTTTCTCACTAAGCAACAGACTCTGAGAACCTGTAAGTATGAATTGTACGGGACAGTTGCGCTCGTCAGCAATGCCCTGAATATAGGATAAGAGGTGCGGAACATGTTGAATCTCATCCAGAATAAGCAATTGGTCATCCGGGTGAAAAATAGATTTAGGATCATTCAGGGCAATGAGCCTTTTTTCAGGATTTTCCAACGAAATTTATGTGTGGCCGGGAAAGAGAGAACGAACCAAGGTTGTCTTTCCCGATTGCCGAGGTCCGGTGAGGGAAACGACCGGATATTTTTTTGCTAAGTTGGGCAACGTTTCTGTTAAATTTCTCGCGATCATCCTATGAAATATTGAATTTGTATTGCAAATTTACATGAAAAGCCCTTAAGTTTCCACACAGACGAATAAAAATCAAGACCGACTGACTAACTTTATATCGTGCTCGCAGCACAGTTATGATTTGAAAACTCAGGTTTAACCTAAATTTTGATATTATGAAAGTCAGCGGTCTTGACGTGCATAAAGATACGATTTTTTGTGCCGTCCACAACGGGAAAAAACCCGGAGAAGTCAAAGAATTTTCAACTCTGACAGCTTCTATTCGAGAGATGGGAAAATACTTGCAAGGAGTTGGTGTTGAAAAGATAGCCATGGAAAGCACAGGGATCTATTGGATTCCCGTGTGGAACATTTTAGAAACAATGGGGTTCAAACTTATGTTAATCAATCCCTACCTGATCAAGCAGATGCCTGGACGAAAAAGTGATGTAAAAGATGCTCAATGGATTGCTATGTTGTTGCAGAAAAACCTTTTAAGAAGCAGTTTGGTTCCGGGAGCAAGAATCGGAGAGTTGCGCACTTATAGTCGCAAATACATGAAATTGCAACAGCGGATGACGACCGTTTTACAGTCGATAGAACGAACGATTGAAGTGTGTAATATTCGTATAACCAGCATCGTAACGAAGATTGAAAGTAAGAGTGTGCAAACGTTGTGAGACGCATTTTTCAGGGGGAGACTTCCCCGGATCAGCTGATTGAATGTATTTTCGGAAGCATTATCAATAAACATGGGCCAAAGATCAAACAATCACTTGATGGGTTTATCTGTGAACATCACCGGTTTGCTTTAGAATTAAGCTATGAAGAATATGAACTTCTTCTCCATCAGAGCCAACAATGTGAAGAGAAGATGGAAAAACTTTGTACAGAGCATTATTCAAGGGAACTGGAATTATTACAGACGATACCAGGGATCAAACTACTTTCTGCCATGCTGATCCTTGCAGAAACTGGTGCAGACATGAAAGCCTTTGAAAACAGCGGGAAGTTTTCCGGATGGACGGGACTGCGTCCAAGAAACGATGAGAGTGCCGGAAAATACAAAAGTACCGCTATTACCAAAGGGAACCGGTATTTATGTGCATTGCTTGTTCAGGTTGCATGGGGTGCTGTCAGAACCAAAGGATCATCATTTCATGAAAAATTTACCCGTCTGGCTATTCGTAAAAGTCGGAAGAAGGCACTTATTGCAATGGCCAGAAAAATAGGCGTTGTTGCCTGGAATCTGCTTTACTATGACAAACCATATAATCCTCAATTAGTCGAAGTATATGAATCGCAGAAAGTGATGGCAAAAGTGAATTACCATCAACGTGAGATCATCCGTTTACAAAAAATGATCTGAAAATAAACCGAAAAGGCCGGGTATATTTGTGGTGGCTCACAACCCCGCTTTCAAATTGGCCCAACCCATCGTCCTGGATAGGACTTTAAGCACATAGACATGAGGTATTGCCAACCATAAGATTGGATAACCTCGCAGGAGAAAATCGCACCTAAGGCGTTAACAAGTAGGAAACAGATTTATAGGAGAAATATACATAAACCTCACAAAGGAAGATAGAATTTGCCTGAATTTTTTTTGCGATTGTCACATTTCAATTCCTTCACGCACTAATGTATAATTTGACTATCTTTTTACATTTTTATTTTGTTTATACGTAAATTTGATGTTGAATAGAGAATTGTACACGCAAGTCATTATGGATAAGAGACTTATCTGGCATCTGTTGATCATCATTGTAACTGTCTTTTCCTGCAAAAAAGACTTCTCCCGGCAACCTGTTGTTTCGACCGGCTATTTTGACCTGGCCGGGGCCATTGCTCATGGCACGCTTGTCGACCAGGGAGCCAACGGGATCACCGATCATGGATTTTGCTGGGATAGTGCAGGCAACCCAAATCTGGGGAATCAAACCATTCATCTTGGTCCGATCAGTAAGGCCGGGAATTTTCAAGCCTTGATATCGACGTTATCCGCCAACAAAACCTATTTTCTCAAAGCGTTTATTTTATACAGGACAGAGGCGCTGTATGGGGAAATGATCACATTCACCACCCCCGATTTGCCGGTGTTGAACACCGATACTGTGTCGGAGACCACAGAAAATTTTGCCGTCTGCGGAGGTAACATCTCTTCGGATAACGGATCGCCCGTACTTGTCCGGGGGGGGTTGGTGGGGGAATGAACCCAGTCCGGATACGACAAAGAGTCATACGAATGATGGAACCGGAACCTATGGCAGCTTTCTTTCCGGATTATCAGCCAATACCAGCTATTATGTCCGGGCATATGCTACCAGTATTTACGGAACCCGGTATGGTAATGAGGTCGTTTTTAACACCGGTCAGAGCGCCACGACTCCGTTTGTATCCATTACCCTGGCAACAGGGATCACACAGACAACGGCTACCAGCGGAGGCAACGTAGTAGCCGACGGAGGATCGCCGATAACCGTGCGGGGAGTTTGCTGGACCGCGACTCCTTACCCAACGACGGAAGACTACAAGACGGAAGACGGCAGTGGCACAGGTCTGTTTATCAGTTCTCTTTCAGGCTTATTGCCCAATACAACCTACTACGTAAGGGCTTATGCTACCAACGAGATCGGAACTTCATATGGTAATGAAATCACCCTATAACCCTTCAGGCTCCAAACCTGCCGACTGTTATTACCACAGCCATCACCAATATCACCCAAACTTCTGCTGCATCGGGAGGAACCGTGACTACTGATGGCGGTTCGGCCGTTACAGTCAGGGGAGTTTGCTGGAGCGCTTCTCCCAATCCGACGGTTGCCAATGCACATACCAGCGACGGAAGCGGATTAGGAGCTTTCACCAGTTCGATCACCGGATTGACAGCGAATACCAAGTATTATGTAAGGTCTTATGCCACCAATAGCGTAGGAACTGCTTATGGAAACGAGATCAGTTTTACGACAGGGCAAAGCATCACAAGCCCCACGGTAACTACCAATGATCTATCCAATATCGCCCAAACCACCGCCACCTGCGGAGGGAATGTCACATCCGACGGCGGATCGGTTGTAACGGCAAGAGGTGTCTGCTGGAGTACAACAGAACAACCTACTCTGTCTAATTACCATACATCCGATGGAACAGGATTAGGTATTTTTACAAGTGAGATTAAGGATCTGAATCAATCAACTACTTATTATTTAAGGGCTTATGCTGTAAATAGCTCAGGAATAGCATATGGGAATCAAAAATCATTTATCACTATGCAGAATGTAAATCTACCAATAGTGATAACTTTCTTTCCTAATAATATTACGATGACAAGTGCTGTTCTGGGTGGTGAAGTCACATCCGAAGGTACTACACCCGTAACTGAGCGGGGAGTATGCTGGAGTCTTCTTGAAAATCCTACAGTAAATGACAATAAACAGATTGTTGGAAGTGGTCCTGGATCATATGAAACCACTGTTCAAAATTTAACTCTGTACACCCATTACTATACCAGGGCATATGCCATTAACAATTCCGGTATTTCCTACGGAAGTTGCAAAGAATTTACCACTGAAAACAATCCTCCACCACCCTCTGATGGCATAATTCCATTATCCGTCGGTAACTATTGGGTTTATTTGCCCGATATTACAAGCCAGACAGTAACCATCAGCATAACCGGGACCATAATGGTTCAGGGTGAAACATGTTATAAATGGTATGCTCAGGGGGATCAGTTTGAATGGTACTATTTGAATAAGAGTGATGGTTGTTGGGCATATGGATATAACGGGCCATATACATATCCTCCGGATCTGTTATATAAATATCCTGCTTTGACAGGTGATAGCTGGCTCACGAATTGGATAGCCGTTCCCGTACAAACAACTATGATCTGCGAGGGTACCAATCTAACCTTCGACAAGTACAACGAATGTTATAAATATCATTTCTTTTTACCTATCGGGAAAAACTCCTTTATGGTAACTCCCTATGAAAAATATTTTTCCGACAGTTTAAGGAACGCTTCAGTCAATGGAATGGTTGGTTACGACATTTATCAATATTTCATTCCAGGAATTGGAATGGTAGGCTGGGAAACCTGGTTGCAGGGCAGTAAACTCTATACCGTTATCATGACCGAGTATCATTTGAATCCATGATTTCCCGGTATAATCAATTCAATTAATTTTCAAGACTTTGATCGATCTCTTGAAGTTATTCAATTTAGCCAGGTCGATGGCTGAGTTTCCATAATTATTCCGGATGCCCGGATCGGCTCCATATCCCATCAACAATTTAATTATGGAAGGCAGTCCGTTTACCGCCGCGTACATCAATGCTGTATTCCCGTCCTTGTCCTGAGCATTGACATCAATTCCATTCTTTATAAGGAAATCAATAACCTCCCTTGAATTTAACGGATCAAATTTGTCGAAAACATCAGATTCGTATGAAATCAGAAACCACATTAAGGCATTCTTTCCACTGAGGTCTGTCGTACTCAACGAACCTTTATCACGGTAAAAGAATTTAAAAATCGAGAAATTGCCATGATATGCGCTCAACAACATTGGTGTCATTCCTGTAATTGAAGAAACCTGACTGATAGAGGCTCCGCATTTAATTAATTTCTCAACGACGTTCAGTTCATTATTCAGAATAGCATATCCAAGAGGTGTAATCCCCAAATTGTCTTCTTTGTTGATATTTCCCCCGAGTGAGGTCAACATGTTTAGATAATTCAAGTCACTGCAATAATGGATAGGGAGACGACCACTGGTATCGGGTACATCAATTTTGGCTCCCCTGTTCAGTAAAGTCGAAATATAATGGGAGTTAGCGGAAAAAATTGCCGAAAAGACAGGTGTTTGCCCAGCCTTGTTTTGCTCATTTAACTCCGGGTTTGCACTTATTAGTTCATCAAAGCCTTCCTTATTATCAAATTTTATTGCTTCATCAACAGGTAAAAGGTCATTTTCATCAAAAACATTTATATTAACTTTCTTTCTGATGAGATATAAAGTAATGGAGTTGTTTTTGCTTCTAATTGCCTTGCTTAATAATGAACTCCCGTTGTTATTTATGCAATTGACACTTGCTCCGCAAGACACGAGGTAATCAAAGATTTCGCTGTTTTCAAGAGAATAAAAGAGTGCATTTTCTCCCGCATTATCCCTCAGATCAGGATCGGCGCTTTTTAGGATCAGGTACTTTACTATTTCAAAATTTCCATTGCGGGCGGCATAAAAGAGAGGAGTCTTGCCTTCAGCATCCCGTGAATTGACATCTGCATCTTTTTCAATTAACAGTTTGCAGAAATTCATTGAACTATTTCTTGTTGTAAGATGCAGTAAAGTGTTGTCGTTGTTGTCTCTTGTATTCACAAGTCCCGGATCCTTGGAAAGAAGTTTTTCCAGTTTTTTAAAATTCCTTTTGCGGTAAGCATCAAAGATTGGCTGGGTATAAGCCAGGGAGGCAAATAAAACGAAACAAATCAAAAACCGATACTTCATTTAAGGATCATACTTTGTCACTTTTGTGTCTAATCAATCCTGAATCTTGAAAACCAAACCTCAGTTGATTTAAATGAACCCGGGGATTGCAAAACACTTCCAAAGAAAACAATAGTTCCATCTCCTGTTTCAAACCAGGGATAATCATAATCGTGAAAGAAAATACCTTTTTGTTTCGGAAAATCATTAATCACCTTAAATTCATCTATCTCAGCGGTTGAACTGTTGATTTTGGCAATCATAGTAGGATGGTGACTAAACCCGAACTGGGACTGGGGCATTATTAACCAATAAAAATAATTACCAGCCTTACCGCGGATGATCGATTGATCATTTGGATATTCATTTGACCATCCCTTATCTTTTGTATAATAGATGTATTGTCCCAAGAGCGTCCCATTGTTGTTGAAATGAAATGCAAAGCAATCCATATACCTTGTCTTGACATCTCCAGAGCCACCCATCATACTCATCACGTTTGAGGCACCACCAAGATCCCAATTCTGTCCGAAAATTATCAAAGATCCGTCATCCAGGACCGATGCGCCTCCAATGAAATATGTTTTGCCACTATATGGATCTCCCTTTGTCTGGGAAGAAGGTCTTTTTACTTTCTGTTTAAATTCGGAGAAAGGGGTCTGAGTTATATAATCAACCTTACTGTTTGTAACTCGGAGTAGCTGGAATGATCCTTTACCTGAAGGGCCATAGAAATACAATGAATTTGTTTTCGCATGCCAAACAATATCTTCAACCTTCCAGTTTTCTTTTGGTATATCAGTCCCAATCTTATCTAATAACTCAAGGTCCTTTGAAATATTAAGTACAGTAATCTTACTTTCATTATCTATTGATTGGAGGAGAAAAACCCAATTTTCCAGATTGCCATCTTTGTCCCAGAAAGATTTGCTCGCCAGAATTCTCTGAGAGTCGTCAAATTTAATGGGAAGTTTTTTTTCAACGTCTAGATCCTGGTTGATCTTCAGTATGTATAAATCCTTGTTTTGACGGTCTTTATCCTTTGAATCCTTTATCCCGCACAAAATAAAAGCATAGAGATTATCGTCGTTGATAACATATTTATGATTGTAGTATTTATCACCATCGTCATTCCTTAATTTTACTTTCTCCTTGGTTTTTGAGGTGAATTTATATCTCAATGAATTCCAATTATAGGTTGCAAATACATCGGTTCTTCTTAGGATTAGGTTATTTTTTTCGTCAACGGAAATTCCAAAACCTGTGAGTTCATCACCTTTATAATTCCACCAAGGTAGTTTCTCTTTTGCCTGATTGATATCGTATTCATCAGCACTGGATTTCAGTAGATTGAAATTATAATCTACCAAATAAGTCTCAACTGCAAGAAATGTCTTTTTTACTTTTGTGAGGTAGGATAAGGTAAACGTTTTTTGATTATTGTCATATTCCAGATGAGACAGCTTGTTTATCTGGGCTTTTTTCGAAAGCGGAACAGTCTTTGAGAGTTCCATATCCTGACTGAACAACGGAAGAAGGTACAGGACTACAACTAAAGTCAAAAGAGTCTTTTTCATAATTTGTTCTCCTATATTAATTAAGTTATCTTATACTTTATTCCAGTTCCGAAATTGTTTGACAAAAATCAAAAATAAAACTATTTTTTTTTAAAAAAAATTATTAAGGAACAAATCTATCATTTACCATCAGAACTCAAATTAAATACACATTCACCACTTACAAAAGTTTTCAATACCCTGGTGGGGGGAATTTCAGATTCGTTTATCTCCATTATATTCTTGTCAAGCACGACAAAATCAGCCGACTTGCCTTTTTCAAGACTTCCACGGACACTTTCCCAGAAATTAGCCTTTGCAGCCCAAATCGTAATACTTTTTAAAGCCTCCTCCCTGGTCAACGCATTTTCTTTTTCAAATCCTGCTTCTGGTTTTCCGGTTAAGTCCTGACGGGCAACAGCGGCATAGAAATTAAGTATGGGTGACATGTTTTCAATAGGAAAATCAGTCCCGTTTGGGAGCCAGCCATTTTGTTTTAACAGGGTTTGATAAGCATAGGCACCCTTGATCCTTTCCTCACCAATCCTATCTTTAGCCCATTTCATATCAGATGTGGCATGCGTAGTTTGTACAGAGGGTATAATTGAGTAATCTCCAAATAGATGAATATCTTTCAAATCCACTACCTGAGAATGTTCAATACGCCAGCGTTTATCATTTTTTTCTTTCACAAAAGATGAATAAATTTCTAGAACCAGCTTGATTGCAGAATCACCAATGGCATGCGTATTGATCTGGTAATTATGCTCCATTGCAAGCTTGCATAAGGTTTTAATCGAATCGACATTAGTTACAAGAATACCGGTGTTACCCGGGGCATCGGAATAAGATTTTTTAAGGAGTGCCGTCCGGCTTCCCAAACTGCCGTCGGCATAAATTTTTATCGAACGGATTGTTAGGGATTTGGTTTCAAGAGGTCCTTTGTTAACAAAAAATGAGATATTCTTCTGTGTCGGATCTAACATTGCATAGATTGAGATCTTCAATTTATTTTGTTTCTGTAAAGTATCCAGTAACCGGATGATTCCATAGTCGAGGCCGGCATCTGAAACTCCCGTCAAACCCGATGAATAGCATAACCTTTCGGCAATGGATAATAATCCGGTCATGCAGTTATCCTCAGGTGCAGGAACAATGGATCGTATGTAATCGGCAGCATTTTCACGGAGAATACCGGTTAACTTTCCGTTTTTTGTCTCCACTTCATTAGACTTGAATTTATGATTCGTTCCAATCCCGGCCTTTTTTATTGCTGCTTCATTGGATAGAACTATATGACCATCGATCCGGATCAAAATAACCGGCTTATCCGCGAAAATCTGGTCAAGAATCTTTTTATCGGGAAATTGTTTATTCTTCCATAAATTCTGATCCCACCCCCTTCCAACAATCCATCTTCCGGGAAGGACGGGTTTAAAAGATTTCACACGATCGATAACCTCGTCAAAAGAATTTGCTCCAATCAGATCGACATATTGCAGGTTTTTAGCTAATCCTACAAAATGACAGTGTGCATCGATAAATCCAGGAAAAATACTTTTTCCATTTGCATCAAGGGTGTCACTTGCACGGAATAAGCCTAATATCTCATCTGTTGTACCAAGCCGTAAAATTTTCCCATCCTTGATCGCCATTGATTCAACAATCCGGTCTGTTGAATCAACCGTGTAAATCCGTCCATTGATTACCAAAAGGTCAACTTTTTCTTTCATCGGTCTGCAGGAATATAAGAAAATAAAGAAAATCAAAAATAGATTGACTTGTTTTATATTCATATTCAATAAATTATAAATAACATGGTTAAAATTCAAAAATAAACAACATTTTTTAAGAATACTTGACTTTAATCCAAATGATTTATTATTTTTGTGTTTCATAATCTCGATATATACATGAAATATAAATCTATTAACCCTAGATTTATTGTTATTCTATCCGTTATTCTTATGGCAGCCATGATACGGTTGCTTCCGCACTGGCCAAATTTTACTCCGATTGCAGCCATGGCGTTATTTGCTGGTACCTATCTCGATAAAAAGCAATATGCTTTTGCCATTCCGATCGCCGCAATGTTCTTGAGCGATCTCGTTATTGGTCTGAACGCAAATATGCCCGCAGTCTATTTAAGTTTCGCCATTACGGTTCTGATTGGTATGATGATCCGGAAAAAAATTAATGTGGGATCTGTTCTTCTGGCCTCCTTTTCCTCGGCTGTTATCTTCTTTTTGATAACAAACTTCTCCGCATGGCTGGCTAGTCCGTTTTACCCACAGACCTATGCAGGGCTTGTCGAATCTTACATCGCGGGCCTAGCATTTTTCCGGGATACTACCAATGGATTTTCATTTTTCTTAAATGATCTCCTCGGAACAACGTTTTTTAGTGCGGTATTGTATGGGGCCTTCTATTTAGTCGAAATGAGGTTCCCGATTCTGGATAGATCAAGGTTCTAGGAAAACATTTCCTCATCCCTTTCAAGCAAAAGGATAGAGCTTTGCGAAACAATAAAGTATTTTTCGTCATTAAAGATTATTTCAATGGCTCCTTTCTGAAGAAAGATAGCCAGATCTCCTTTTTTCGCCTGTAAAGGAATGTATTTTATTGTTTCATCCCCTTTTTTCCAGGTTTCTCCAAAATCATCCGAAGGAATAGGAATTGGATATCCTGGGCCACTCCGGACTACGAAACCTGTCTGAATTTCTTCCTTTTCTTGATATCCTGGAGGGAGATATAATCCTGCTTTGGTCTTATTGGATATTTTTTTTGGTTTGATCAATACCCTGTCACCGACCACGATAAGGTTTCGAAGCTTGTCATCCGTATCTCTGTCCATGTGTATACTTTTGTTTCTCAAAAATACATAATCACGCGAAGAATCGAGGTTAAAAGTTCAAAAAATATGGGTACTTTTGCGACTATGGCTGACTTGATTCGATTACTTCCGGATTCCGTTGCAAATCAGATAGCTGCAGGTGAGGTCGTTCAACGACCGGCATCCGCTGTTAAAGAATTACTCGAAAATACGATTGATTCAGGAGCAAATGATGTAAAATTAATTATCAAGGAAGCTGGAAAGATACTCATTCAGGTTGTCGATAACGGATGTGGGATGTCGGAATGTGACGCACGACTTTGTTTCGAGCGACATGCTACCTCAAAAATCCAAACAGCTGATGATCTTATGGCAGTACGTACGCTTGGATTCAGGGGAGAAGCACTGGCTTCCATCTCCTCCATTTCTCAGGTTGAACTTAAAACAAAGCGATTTGAAGATGAGATAGGAACGAATGTTCATATTGAGGGTTCAGAATTTATCTCCCAATTTCCCGTCAGTTGTGCAAATGGCACTTCCGTTTCTGTTAAAAACCTCTTCTATAATGTGCCTGCTCGTAGAAATTTCCTAAAATCCAATACACTGGAATTAAAATACATAATTGAAGAGTTTTTCAGAGTCGCAATAGCAAATCCTATAAAAAATTTTTCATTTTATAATCAAGAGAAAATTTTATTTCAGGTTCCATCAAGCAATTTAAAACAAAGAATTGTGAACCTGTTCGGTTCACCATATAACCAACGATTAATACCTATTGAACAAAATTCAGGTCTCATTAATATAAGTGGCTACATTGGCAAACCGGAATATGCAAAAAAAACCCGGGGAGAGCAGTACTTTTTTACTAATGGTCGTTTCATGAAAAATCCCTATCTCCATCATGCCGTTGAAAACGCCTTTCAACAGTTGATACCAACCGACGCCTTTCCAACTTATTTCATTTTTTTTGCGGTGGATCCAAAATCAATTGATGTAAATATCCATCCTACAAAGACTGAGATAAACTTTCAGGAGATCAAGAGTATTTATGCGATTCTGAATGCATCTATAAAACAAACAATCGGTAAATTCAACATTTCTCCTACTCTGGATTTTGATCTTGAACAAAGCCTGAATATTCCACAACTGCCGGAAAATCATCCTGTCAAACAACCGACCATAACGATCAATCCTGATTTCAATCCATTTGAGAAGGAAAGTAAGATGCAAGCTCAGATGCCGTTTTCGCACCTTACAAAGACACAATCCGATGAATGGAAAAAATTTTTTGAACCCGACCCGTCTTTAATAAATCTCCCTGAACGCAACCCCACAACTTGTTTTCAGGTACAAAATTCGTTCATCGTCACATATACAAAAACAGGCATTGCAGTTATTGACCAGCAACATGCTCACGAACGCATCCTGTATGAACAGTTTCTTAATAAATCTGTTGAACAACCAAACGGGTCACAGAAACTGTTAATACCCCAGACTGTTAAATTAGCACCTGACGATGCCCTGCTATTGAAAGAATGGCTTAATTACTTCCGTGAACTGGGTTTCGATCTGGCGGAATTTGGGAAGGATTCTTTTGTGATCCATTCAAGTCCTTCTTCTTTAGACACTTCCAATCTGAATGAAATTATTGAATCTGTTCTGGAAAATATTAAAATTTCGCCTCCCGATATCAAGATGAAATATAATCAGATACTTGCAAAGAGCTTTGCTAAAAGACTTGCCGTTAAACGTGGGAAAAAATTAAAACAGGAAGAGATGGATTCCATCCGTGAGAAACTTTTTTCCTGTTTGGTGCCTGATCTTTCCCCTGACGGTAAACCAACTTTAGTGATGCTTTCCTTCAATGATTTAACTAAAAAACTAAAAATCTAAAGATTAAAAATGAATAATCAACCATACAGCCCAACCGGATTCAGGTTGCTTCCACCAGTTGTTAAAAATCTACTGATAATAAATGGTCTATTCTTTTTAGCAACTATTTCGTTTAACAGTGCATTCGGTATTGATCTGGATAATCTACTGGGACTTCATTTTTTTAAATCTGAGCTTTTCCGTCCATATCAGCTGGTTACTTACATGTTTTTACATGCCGACTTTGGTCATATCTTATGGAATATGTTTGCACTATGGATGTTTGGTTACCTTCTTGAAAATGTTTGGGGACCAAAACGTTTTCTCACCTATTACCTCATTACCGGAATAGGCGCCGGACTTATTCAGATACTCGTTAGTTGGTGGAATTTTCTCCCTGCCGAACACGCCATGAACGCCTATCTCTCAAATCCAAGTATTGATTCCTTTGTTTCTTTCGTGAACCAGTATCCACCCCATAACCGTGAATTCTTTGAAAAACTGAAAATGTTCCTGGCGGAGTGGAACGCAAATCCTTTTAATCAACATTATGCGCTTCAGTCAGGTGATTATATCACCCAGTTGTGGCAAGACCAGATCAGTGTGCCAACAATTGGTGCCTCCGGAGCCGTATATGGAATTTTATTGGCCTTTGGTATGATGTTCCCAAATATGTTGGTTTTTATCTATTTCCTTTTCCCAATAAAAGCCAAATGGATCGTTATACTCTATGGTGCTATTGAACTTTTTTCAGGAATCTCAAACAATCCAAACGATAATGTAGCACACTTTGCCCACCTTGGTGGAATGATTTTTGGTTTTTTCCTGATTCTTTTTTGGAAGAAAAAATCTGTACTTTAGATTTATCTTATGAACCCGATGTATAATCAAAACTTAAATATTGTTGAAGGACTGAAAAGGTTTTTCAGGGAGGGATCCGTACTCTCAATTTTAATTATTATCAACACTTGTATCTGGATCGTTGTTCAGATTATTAGAGTATTTCTGTTCCTTTATAATGAACCAGATTCGTCGGTTGCACTGGTCCAGTTGTTTAGTTTTCTTGCTTTACCGGCTTCATTCCCAAGATTGATAATGATGCCATGGACATTTTTGACCTATATGTTTTTTCATATTGATATCTGGCATATCTTGTTTAATATGCTTTGGCTCTATTGGTTCGGAAAGATATTTCTAGAATATTTGACAGGAAAAAAATTACTTGTTGTTTATATTCTGGGGGGTATCTCGGGAGGTTTACTGTATATCCTCGCTTTTAACTTGTTCCCAGTGTTCTCTGCCATGCTTCCAAAATCATATGCACTCGGTGCCTCGGCTTCTGTTATGGCTGTGGTGACTGCCATTTCTTTCTTTGTGCCAAATTATTCATTGAATCTTCTTTTTATAGGAAAAATAAAAATAATTTATCTGGCAATCATTCTATTTATTTTCGATTTCTTTATGATTCCTGCCGGGAATTCCGGTGGACACCTGGCACATATTGGTGGAGCACTGTTCGGGTTCCTCTATATTCAATTCCTTCCGGCTGGAAAAATGAAATTCTTTGGAGATTTATTTACACGGAGAAAAAAGCGATATTCTTCATATACTAATGTCTCTTCGCGTCCTCTAACGGATGAAGCGTATAATTTCCACAAAGCCGAACAGCAAAAACGGACAGACGAGATCCTCGAAAAAATTTCTAAAGGAGGATACGATAGTCTTTCCAAGGAGGAAAAAGAATTCCTTTTCAAAACCTCAAGCAAAAAATAACAAATTCAGGATGTCCGTCAAGAAACGTAAATCTTGGTTTATAAAAGTTCTCCTGATCTTGAACGCCATTGTAGGATTCTGCCTAATTTCTGCCTATGCAGCTGCCTTTATCAGTCCGGCTAAAATCTGGATTTTTGCATTTTTTGGTTTAGTTTATCCGGTCTTCTTGGTATTAAATTTAGTTTTTGTTTTGCTTTGGATAATTTTTTGGAAAAAGTATGTGTTCTTTTCCATTATAATAATTTTGTTAGGATGGAAGCAGCTCACTTCGCTCTATCCCTTTCGGATTTCAGGAATAAAACCTGAAACAAACAATGCCATTTCTATTTTTAGTTATAATGTCCATCGTTTATATGGAAATGAACATGCGGAAAGTATCCCCGAAACGAGAAGTAAGGTAACTGAATTCCTTGCTAAACACCGTGGAGATATTATATGCATTCAGGAATTTTTTGCTATCGGACAAGATTATACCCAGACCATTTCACGGTTTATGAAAGCGCTTGATCTGCCTTTCTATTATTATAAAAATTACCGGGATTTCTGGGATAAAACAAAAATCAATGCAATTGCGACTTTTTCAAGATTTCCTATTGTAAATCATGGTCAGTATAGGCTCGAAGGGAAAAGTTATTTTGCGATTTATACGGATATCGTTTACGATTATGACACGATCAGAATATATAACCTTCATTTGGAATCCATCCGATTTGGAGATGAAGACATCTCTTTTTATTCTCATCTGACTACGCCGGGTACTGAAACAACACCTCTTAAACTTGGATCACAGAAAATTATATGGAAACTTAGAAAGTCATTTCTTTCTCGAGCAGCACAAGTAGATATCTTAGTCCGAGACATCAAAAATTGTCCGTATCCGATAATAATATGTGGTGATTTTAATGATACTCCTTTTTCGTACACTTATGAACAACTTGTCTCAAATCTTCACGATTCTTTCAAAAGTGCCGGGTATGGGATATTTGGAGAAACTTATGCAGGTAAGTTTCCTGCTTTCCGGATTGATTATATTCTTTTTAGTGATTTCTTTTCCGCTTCCGGATATAGAAAATTTGAAGTCGATCTTTCCGATCACTATCCTATCGCAGCAATCCTGAACATTAATCTTTAAATCTATTAATTGCTTGGAATTTAATCTTAAATCTGAGTTCATTCCTACTGGTGATCAGCCAGATGCTATAAAACAATTAGTGGAAGGAATTGAACGTAAAGATCCGTCGCAGGTACTCCTTGGTGTCACTGGGTCTGGAAAGACTTTTACCATAGCTAATGTCATCCAACAAGTTCAAAGACCCACCCTTGTTTTCAGTCATAATAAAACGCTTGCAGCACAGCTTTATGGTGAATTTAAGCAGTTCTTCCCAGATAATGCCGTTGAGTTCTTTGTTTCATATTATGATTATTATCAACCTGAAGCCTATATTCCTGTTACAAATACTTATATTGAAAAAGACCTCTCCATTAATGATGAGATCGAAAAAATGAGACTTAGTACTTCTTCTACATTGCTTTCCGGGAGAAGGGATGTTATCGTTGTTTCGTCAGTCTCATGTATATATGGAATTGGTAATCCTGAAGATTTTAATCAGAATATCATTCGCATAAGCGTTGGAGAGCGAATTAGCAGAAATAAAATTCTTCTATCCTTTGTCAATAGTCTATATTCACGAACGGAAGTAGATTTTTCAAGAGGAAAATTCAGGGTAAAGGGTGATTCTGTTGATATTTTTCCCGCATACCTGGATACTGCATTTAGAATTGTTTTATTTGGAAATGAAATTGAGGCTATTGAATCCTTTGATCCAGTAACAGGACGCACTCTTGAAAAACAGTCGAATTTAACTGTTTATCCTGCAAATATCTTTATTACCTCACAGGAAAAAATGAAGCAGGCGTTGAGTGAAATTCAGAATGACCTTTTCAAACAAGTTACGTTTTTTAAGGAAAATGGAAAGTTCCTGGACGCAAAAAGATTAGAGGATCGGGTCAATTATGATATTGAAATGATGCGGGAGTTGGGCTACTGTTCAGGAATTGAAAATTATTCACGTTATTTTGATGGTCGTTCCCCGGGTTCACGACCATTTTGTCTGATCGATTATTTTCCTGACGATTACTTGTTAGTGATAGATGAGAGCCATGTGACAATTCCACAGATTAGAGCCATGTTTGGTGGTGATAGATCACGAAAACAAACGCTCGTTGAGTATGGATTTCGTCTTCCTTCGGCATTGGATAACAGGCCTCTTAAATTTGACGAGTTTGAAGCCCTTACAAACCAGGTAATCTATGTTAGTGCTACCCCTGCAGATTATGAGTTCCAAAAATGTGAAGGTATTGTGGTAGAGCAAGTTATTCGCCCTACCGGTTTGCTTGACCCCTTTGTTGAAGTACGCCCAAGCCAGAATCAAATTGATGACTTGCTTGATGAGATACATCAACGGATTAAATCGAAAGAAAGAGTCCTTGTAACCACGTTGACTAAACGAATGGCAGAGGAACTTTCAAAATATCTTACAAAACTTGACATCAAATGCCGATATATTCATTCAGATGTGGGAACCCTTGACAGAGTAGAGATAATGCGTAATCTTCGATTAGGGACATTTGACGTTCTGGTAGGAATAAACCTTCTTCGTGAAGGCCTTGATCTCCCTGAAGTTTCTCTTGTTGCTATCCTTGATGCAGATAAAGAGGGTTTTCTTCGTTCCGAACGGTCACTTACCCAAACTGCCGGACGGGCAGCCAGGAATATAAATAGTAAAGTCATCCTTTATGCCGATAAGGTAACCGATTCGATGAAAAGAATGATGGATGAAACCAACCGTCGAAGAGAAAAGCAAGTCAGCTTCAATATTGCCAATAATATTACCCCTACACAGATTTATAAAAATTCTCTGGACATTCTGGGACAAACCTCCATAATCGATTCATCCTACATCAATCCAAAAGCCTATATTGAAAAAGAGAGTATCAATGTTGCAGCCGATCCGATAATCCATTATTTATCAAAGGATAAAATAAATAAACTAATTTCAGTGACAAAGAAAGCCATGGAAGAAGCGGTAAAATCATTGGATTTTATCGAAGCTGCTCGTCTAAGAGATGAACTTTTCACCCTTCAGAAATTAAAGGATACAAATCAGTAAACCGGGCTGAAATTAAGCCTATTCAGTCAATAACTTTCTTGTTTTTGTTAATATCTATTTTGATCTTCTCCTTCAAAATAGAATATATTTGCTTACAAAAATACGTTTTCATGAGGAAAAAGATTCTCGTTATTGACGATGAAAAGAGTATCCGGTTTATTATTGAAAATACCTTTAATAAAGATTTTGAGGTCACAACATTGAATAATGGTATGGATGCACTCTTTTATCTTCAATCGGGTAATCTCCCGGATATTATCATTTGTGATGTTGAAATGCCTGTTTTAAATGGCTTTGAATTTATTAGAAGAATTCGTGAAAGTGGTTTTTTTGAAGAGATCCCTTTAATTATGCTTTCAGGCAAGGAGGAAAGTGCTGATAAAATAAAATGTTTCGAAATGGGGGCAGATGATTATGTTTTGAAACCTTTTAATCCTAAAGAGCTTATTGCTAGAATAAAACGACGATTGGAAACAGTTGATCGTTACACCCAACGAAGAGGAACTTAGGGATTATATGGAAGAAACCAGCAGTTTGCCCTTGAAAATCTTGTACATCGGGAATGATCAGAAGACCATTGATCTTTTTCAAAGCAGTGATCTATTTGAACTGACCTTAAAAAAAAATGGACTTACAGCCTTATATTGGTTGACAGAGAACAATTTCGGTTTGTTTGATCTTGATCTGGAAACTAAATTCGATTTGATTCATAAAGAGATGCAACAGGTTGATGCAATTGTGTGTGAATACTGTCTTCCGGGGATCAATGGTCTTACTTTCTTTAATAAATTCAAACCCTATAAGATTTATGTGAAAACACCCTTCATTCTGATTTCTATCGTAAGGGATGACCTTCTCAAAAATGAGGCCTTCAATGCAGGAGTTGATGATTATTATCAGAAAGAGATAAAAATTACTAATCTATACAATCGCATACATACCCTGATAAAATTTAAAGCTGAGTATACACCGGTATCTCTAAATCTTCAGGATGAAGAAACGACCCCCTATCAGATTCCGGTGGCAAAACGTTTATTTGATCTTGTTGTTGCCTCCTTTGCTCTTTTGATTCTTTCTCCGTTAATGTTAATTACCATAATCGCAATCAGCCTGGAATCCAAGGGCCGTGTTTATTACATTTCGAAAAGAGTAGGTGCAAATTATAAAATATTTGATTTTTATAAGTTCAGATCCATGTATCCGGATGCTGAAAATAGGTTGACAGAAGTAGCACATCTTAATCAGTATATTAGTGAAACCGTAGAAGAAAAATGTTCTGAATGTGCCAAATTACAGAATGGAAAGACATGCTCTCCATTGGTTTATTATGACGATGAAGAAATTTGTGAGCGTTTAGCCAACAAGAGACGAAATGTTAAAAAAGCTTTTTTAAAAATAAAGAATGATCCACGGATGACTAAAGTTGGAAAATTTATCAGAATGACAAGTATTGATGAACTTCCTCAACTGTTCAATATCCTGAAAGGAGACATGTCGATCGTTGGCAACAGACCACTCCCTCTGAATGAAGCTGAAGCTTTGACAAAGAAAAAGTGGAGTAGAAGGTTCCGGGCTCCGGCGGGGTTGACTGGTCTATGGCAGGTTGAGAAAAGAGGTCGTACTAATTCAATGTCAGAAGGGGAACGGTTTGCACTTGATAACTACTATGCCGAACACAATTCATTATGGGGAGACCTTAGCATAATTTTACGAACGTTAACAGCGATCATACAAAAAGAAAACGTATAAGCCTGTTTTGAAAAGAAATTCATGACACTGATGAAAAAAAGAAACCGTAACATAGTTTTTGTTTTTCTTCTTATGATTCCAACGCTTTCTCTCTCTCAAAGTAATGATACAACCGTCACATTTAATCCTCTGATTGATGATATTACTTTGCGGATTCCACCTTTGCAAGACCTGATCGACTCAGCAATAATTCATTCACCATTATTAAAGATTTATGACGCCGATATTTCAATCGCCACCTATGATATTAAAACTGCACGACGACAATGGATGAAAGAATTTTATATTGATGCCTCTGCCTTCAAAGATTTTTATAATGGACTGACAACAAATGAAGTGGTTAATTCTAATCCAAACCAAATTCTCACAAACCAAGATAATAACTGGTTAAGAGCCGGCGTCAGTTTAAGGTTGCCTATGCTGACATTTGCTGATCTTCACAACCAGGTGAAAAATGCAACTAAAAAACTCGAAAGAGCAATGTCGGTCAAAGAAAACCAAATTCTGGAATTAAGGAAAGAATTGATATTGAGATATAATCAACTGATTATCAACCAACGTATTTTAAAGACTGCCAATGAAAATATCACTTATACATCGCTGCAGAAAGATATGGGTGAAAAAGATTTTATGAACGGGCAAACGACACTCTATGAGTTGGCTAGAATTTCTGAAATGCATAGAAAAGCAGTTACCGACTTTGAAACATCAAGAAATGAATTTTATAATGCTTACATGATCCTTCAGGAAATCGTAGGTATTAAATTCAACGTTATTACAAAAATCGAATAATGAAGGTAATTCATTTACTTAAAGTACTTCAAAGACACCTTTTGCTTATAATAATCGTGCCGGTTTTATTGGCTTCGATCGTTTACTTCCTTACCAGAAAAAAACAAACAAATTATTTATCAGAAACGACAATATACACAGGTATAGCATCTGGATATTCATTTCAGCTGGAACAACGTATTGATGTAATTGCAGCCTATGACAACTTTATTAACTTAATACGTGCACGACAAACCCTGGAAGAAGTTTCTGTTTGTTTGATCGTGCAACACCTGATGCTTGACCACGCCGATGCACGATATATTTCAAGAGAAAATTGGGAAGACCTTCTTAGCAAAGTTCCTCCTGACGTTATGGATATCGTCAAAAAGGAAAAAAGAAAGGATCGTAAGCTATACCGTCCTCCCTCCCGGAAGACTTCATATTATGATTCAATTGGTGATAACCCTTCTCAAAGTCAAACTTCTAAAAATGATCTCATAGAACCTTCCTCCACAAACCGTACAATAGATAGCTATCATGTTGTCAAAAGAGGGGAAACCGTTTACTCGATTGCAAAAAAGTATGGTTTAAGTTCAGAGGATCTTAAAAGTCATAATTCCCTGACAAATAATTCCATTGCTGTCGGCCAGCGATTACTCGTTGCGCAAAACAAATTCACTCCTCAACCCTCCCCTGTTGCCAACGAAGAAGAACCGGAACCAACTCCTGCCACTGATGAACTTTCAACGGATACGACTTCTGCAATACAACAATATTATAATATCAGTACTGAAACCCAAAGTCCTCGAACACGGGAATTTATTGATACTACTTCTTCATTTGAAAGAGCAGTGAGACGTCTGTTGATCTATGCCCGTCAAAATGACTACAACTTTATCTATAAGCTTTGGAGTTCTGATGATCCTTTTTATAGTATTAAAGCTCTTTCCAAAATGTCAATTGAGAGAGTACAAAATAGCGACCTCGTTACCATATCCTATATTAACCCGGATCCGGGCATTTGTCAATATACATTGATTTTTCTTACAAAGGTTTTTATAAGAAGTTACAAACTGCTTAAGCAAAATCAAACGGATGCTGTAATTGCTTATTTCAAACGTCAACTAGAGGATGCTATGCGACGTCTACAAAAAGCAGAAAACGACCTGCTAATTTTTAATTCAAAAAATAATATCATCAATTATTATGAACAGACTAAAGCAATTGCAGGCGAAAAAGAAGCATTAGACGTTGACTATCAGAACAAACAGATAGCATACGCTGCTGCTGACGCAGCAATTAAAATTATTGAAAAGAAACTCGAAACACATGCACAATTAACCATAAATACAACGACTATTATGCGATTGCGTAATGAACTGGCTGATGCTACAATGCAAATCGCAAATATTGAGATCGATCTGGGAAATGATTCTGCTACAATAAATCAGCTTTCAGGATTAAAAGCCAAAGTTGAAAATATAAAATTAGCAATCAAGGATAATATCGACCGGTTGTATCGGGCAAATAATAGTGTTGAAGGTTTGCCGATAAATAACCTGTTGGCCGCTTGGCTGAATAATGTTATTTCTTATGAAGAGAGCAAAGCGGCTCTTCGCGTACTCGCTGAACGTAAAAAACAATTCCAACGCACATATGAGATATTTGCACCATTAGGTGCAGAAATGAAAAGATTTGAACGTTTGATTGGAGTAACTGAAAGTGAATTTTTACAGCTGCTGCATGATCTGAATTTAGCCAAACTCAGGCAACAGGATGACGAGCTTGCGACAAATATTAAATTAGTTGATTCACCTTATTTTCCACTTACACCACAACGGTCAAGGGCACTTTTAATAGTCTTTCTTGCCGGCTTTTTAGGCCTGGTCCTTATCATTGCACTCTTAATTGCGATGGAATACTTTGATACAACTATTAAAACACCTGAGAGGGCGGAAAGATTTATTAAATTAAAAGTAGCCGGGGCTTATCCAAAAATTATCAAGCAAATTTATTCGGTTGATATCGGTTTCATTATTCCCCGATTGGTGGAGATGATAATCCAAAATATGAAGCTGGCCCTTACAAAATCAAATATTGATCAAGGTAAAAAACCTGTTTACATCCTGGTTTTTAGCACCCGGTATGGGGAGGGGAAAACAACCATTGCCAGGGAATTATGCCGCAAAATGAAATCTTTTGGTGAAAATGTCCTCTACCTTAACTATCTCATGGAACAAACCAATGTCTCGACCTACCTTCCAGATAGCGAATTAATTCCTCAAACCGATGATGAAATCCAATATCCGATTAAAGACAACTTCGTTGAAATTAAAAATATTCAGGAGATAATGCAAGGGTATGAGCACCTTGACTGTGAAAGTTTCGATTATATTTTTGTTGAAATTCCTTCTATTATCAACAATTCATATCCAGTTGAATTCATAAAATTATTCAACCTTGCCTTATTCGTTGTTCGAGCAAACCGCTCCTGGACTGATGCAGATGTTGTCTCTCTTGATGCCTTTAAAGATGCATTTCCACAAACCGCTTTGATCGTTCTCAATGGAATTGAAATCGATTACCTTGATACAATTTTTGGAGAAGTGCCAAAACAAAGATCAAAATTTAGAAGGACCATCAAACGCATTCTGTTGCTTCAATTCAGAGGAAAAATATAATCTAAAATATTTCTTGTTTTGCTCTTACTTGTCAATAAAGTAATTAAAGAAAAAAACTTTTTATCCTTAACCGCAAATTTCATCTCTGCAGTTTTGGGATTTAGTTCATTTCTTATTTTGGTAAGAAGCATGAACAAAGATTCCTTTGGTGAATGGGTACTCTTTATCACAGCTTCTACCATGGTTGATATGTTTCGACTTGGCATTACAAGGGTAGCATTGGCACGGTATTTATCAGGCGTAACAGGAGAAGAAAGAAAACAATTTATCGGGTCTTCCTGGACCATCGGTATGATTAGTATAGTAATTATTTCCTTTATTCTCTATCCCTTGATTTTACTTTTTCCCCAAACTATTCACGACTCCGGATTTTATTACTTTTTTATTTGGTATCCCATACTGGCATTGTCTAACTTCCCTTGGGGAAATGCCTTGTCCATCCAGCAAGCAGATGAGAAATTCGATGTAATTCTCTTTCTCAGGTCCTTTAGTATAGGTAGTTTTGTAATATACCTGCTGGTTAACTATTTCTTTTTTAAATCCGAAGTCGTATGGGTAATTATCTGGTTCATTATTACCAACATGATTACTTCTATAATTTGTACCTTTTATAATTGGGACGGTTCAAAATACATGTTTAAGGGCCAACGCAAGGTGAATTTAATCACCCTTAAATTTGGAAAATATTCCATGGGTACTTCTATAACCAGCAGTCTACTCAAAAGTGCAGATGCTTTTATCATTGGATTAAGCCCTTTTCTGGGGACGACAGGTGTTGCATTATATAGCATCCCGATTAAGTATACAGAGATCATAGAAATTATTTTACGAAGTTTTACTGCAACTGCATTCCCTAAACTCTCCAAAGCCTGCATTGAGAATAAACCTCAAGATTTCAGACAGATCTTCTATTCTTATTCCGGAGCCGTGACTCTTCTGCTAATACCCATCGGACTTCTTGGTGCTTTTTTTGCTAGAGATTTCATAATCCTTCTGGGAGGTGACCACTATATAATGTACGCCGATGGTCTTTCAATCATAATGTATATGTTTATCATCTTTTCTTTCTTATTGCCAATCGATCGCTTTACAGGTATTGGACTTGACAGCATAAATAAACCAGATAAAAATTTCTTGAAAACAACAACCATGACCACCGTAAATATTATTGGAGACGTTGTCGCTATCTTTTTATTACCTTTTCTTTTCCCTACCATTACCTTCATGACAATACTTATTTTTGTTTCTGTTGGATCAATTTTATTCCAACTTGTGGGATTATTGACCGGATTTTATTTATTGAACAAACAAATTAATCTGAAATTTTCTTCAATCTTCATAGAAGGAATTAACTTTTACAGGGTGGCTTATTCTAAAATAATCCAGAACCGGAAATGAACTCTTTTATTGATCGTACGGGGTCATCAAAAATAAACCAACCGCTGGTACTTTTTCTACTTTTCATTTCCATTATTGGAATTGGCTATCTGGTGACGACAAGGGGCCTTATGATAATTTTTCTCCTTTTAGCCTTACCTTTTGCTGCTTACTTTCTCATCCGTGTTTTTCGAAACCCGGTAGTCGCTTTCTTTGCTGCCTTTACTGCCAATTTTATCGCACTTGGTTTGTCCCGCTATATTTGGGGAGCTCCTTTTGGATTAGCAGTAGACGGTTTCTTATCGCTGACTTATTTGGCAATATTTTTCAAATATTTCTATACCAAAATCGATTGGAAACCTGTTAAAAATGAGCTGACAATTGTGGCACTCATTTGGTACGTATACACTGTTTTGGAATTCTTTAACCCGGAAGTTAAAAATATGTCATTATGGTTTTATTTTATGAGAAGTGTTAGTCTTTATATGTTAATGACAGTCGTACTAACTTTTCTTTTATTTAATAAATATAAGTACCTGATGTATTTTCTGTATTTCTGGTGTGCTTTCGAAATTTTAGCCTCTATTAAGGCAATGATTCAAATTTACATTGGCCTTGATCTTTATGAACAATATTGGCTGGATACATTGGGCGCACCAACCCATCTGCTCTTCGGACAACTCCGGGCATTTTCTTTCTTTAGCGATGCCGGTCAACTTGGCGCATCCCAGGCGCATACAGCCATGGTCGCTATCATCATCGCTTTTACAGCAAGGAAAAACAGGGAGAAAATATTTTTCTTTATAACTGCTTTTTTTTGTTTCTATGGTATGTTCTTATCTGGAACGCGTGGTATCTGGGGTGTTCTCGGTGGATCGATGGCTTTATTTCTGATTCTTAATAGGAATTTCAAGGTTTTTATTGTCGGATTGATTGTTGGAGCGGCTGTCTTCTCATTTTTCCGATACACCTATATTGGTCAAGGTGTCTATTTTATATACAGGATGCGAACTGCTTTTGATCCTAAAAATCCTTCTTTACTCATCAGGTTGGAGAATCAGAATAAATTAAAACCTTACCTTGCCGTTAGGCCCTTTGGAGGAGGTATCGGACATGCTGGTACAAAAGCATTGCAATATACACCAACAGCATTCCTCGCAAATATTCCAACCGACAGTTGGTATGTCCAAATTTGGGCAGAAATGGGAGTCGTTGGATTAATCCTGCATCTCACTATCGTGTTTTTTATTATCCTGAAAGGTTCCAATATAATATTTCATATCCGTGAACCGGACCTTCGTTTTAAAATGATCGCCCTTCTTTCTGGGGTTTTTGGAATCATGTTCTCTAGCTATGGTAATGGTATATATGGACAAATGCCGACTTGTTTGCTTGTCTATACAAGCATGGCTTTTGTATTTATGTCAAAAAGATTTGATGATGAACTGGCGTTAGCCAAAAGTGATCAGAACTCATTAAAAGAAGGTTAAATTTCCGGTAAGCATATGTCAATTTGGGTTTTTTCTATCTTTCTCCTATAAATCTGTTCCTATTTGGTTATCGCCTTAGGTGCGATTTTCTCCTGCGAGCTTTGCTTGTAAGAGCTTTAACTCATGTCTGTGTCCTTATAGTCCTTTTCAGGACCCATAGCATTGGTCAATTTACAAACGGGGTTTTCAACCACCATAAAGTTAGCCGACCTTTACACGTTATTTTAATAGATTTCGTAACCTATCCCCTTCTTTTTGATGATATGAAATTTTTGCTTGTAATGACACTGGATCATACACTATTAATCGCTGAGGATTATACGTTTGTTCATAGTTAAGCACATTCCAAATCAGTACGCCCATTTTTCGTGCAATAGCAATCAACGCCTTTTTCCTTGACTTTCTTATGGAAAGACGGTTGAACTTTTCTTTATAATAACTCCCTTTTGTGCGTGACGCTGCCCATGCAATTTGAACCAGAATGGAACGTAAAAATCGATTGCCTTTGGTTGTAGCAGTGCTTTTATACTTACCGGCACTTTCATCATTTCTTGGACGAAGTCCCGTCCAACCGGTAAACTTCCCACTGTTTTCAAAGGCTTTCATCTCAGCTCCACTCTCGGCCAATACAATCATCGCTGCAACCTCTTCGATCCCCGGTATGCTTTGCAGTAATTGTAATTGTCTAGAATAGTGTTCCCTGCACAGATGCTCCATCTTGGAAATACATTGATTGCTTTGATTGACCAATAACTCATATTCCTGCAAATGTAACTCAAGCATAAACCGTTGATGTTCCGGTATCATACCCGTCAGAGATTCTTTAACCTTCTGCTGAGTATGTTTGTTAAGAATCCGACCATGAACGGAATCAATTAACCTATCCGGATTCGTTTCTCCCTGTACAATCTGTTCAATGACTCTTAGTACGCTTTTACCAGATATATTGCTCACAAAACTGGTGATCCGGATACTACACATTTCTAGTGTCCTTTCCATCGCTTGTAATACCGAGGTCTTACGCTGCTGAAGCTTTACATATCGGCGACTATAGGTACGCAGCTCCCGTATTTGTTCACACGGAACCAAACTGCTCCTTAGTAATCCTTTATGCAGCAATGTCGCTATCCATTGGGCATCCTTTACATCGCTCTTACGCCCCGGCATTTGTTTGATCAAATATGGATTAACCAGAATTAAGTCAAAACCCATGCTTTCCAGAATATTCCACACCGGTACCCAATACATCCCTGTGCTTTCCATGGCTATGACTTCAACTCTTTCACATTGAAGATCGTTTCCCATGGCGTGGATGTGGTTTGTTAATGTTAGATACTCCTTGACCGGGCCATGCCGTTTACCATTATATGTCGCACAAAAAATGCTATCTTTGTGTACATCCAGTCCGCATACTCTTTTCATAATCTGAAAGTTTGAAATTTTATGCTAAGTTATGAATGTGCGATATGTACATCTAGCTTCAGAGTAACGGGCTGGATTTTTATTCGTCTGTGTGTCATTCGCAGACTTTCATGTATATTTACTAATAGAAAAAATTGAATTTTCATTCCCAATACATGAATAAAGATATCAGTATTCTGGCTATCTATCCTACTAGTTTTGAACTTCAGGGATTTGATTATATGCCACCTCTTGGCATGGCCTGGATTGCCAGTGTTATTCGAGAACATGGTTACGACGTACATCTATTAGATCAGCAAGTTGATAAACGAAATATTCAGCAATTCACAGAAGAAATTAAACCTACTATGGTTTTTATTGGAGGAACCAGCCATAGCAGGTTCAACGCTTTTGATATCGCAAGAAAGATCAAAGAAGTTAACGAATCTATATATGTTGTTTATGGAGGACCTCATGCTTCATTTACGGCAAAAGAAACGCTGGAATATATTAAGGATATTGATATTATTGTTCATGGAGAAGGTGAATATATATCGCTGGATCTTCTGTCCTGGAAAAAAGCTAGGGGAACAATTACCCAACTTTATTCATTGAAAGGAATATCGTTCAGACATGATGGTCGGATAATCTCAACAGGTTGGCGTCCCTCAATCAGGGATCTTGACTTATTGCCAAATCCTGCAAGGGATCTTCTGCCTATGGAGAAATATAATTCCAGACTTGAATACCTTCAACTTCCCGCAACATCTATTATTACGGCAAGAGGTTGTCCCATTGGCTGTTCTTATTGTTCCGCTTCCAGAATGTTCCCGGATCATTATGCTTATCGTTCGGCCAATTTTATTGTGGATGAAATTGAAAACCTGATGGATAAGTATTCAATTCGTGGATTCAAAATATTCGATAGCACATTTACCTTAAATTCTCGACATGTTACTTCATTTTGTAATGAATTATTGAATAGGAAACTGGTTATCCCCTGGGAATGTGAAGTCCGGGTCGGATCTGTCAATCAAGAATTACTTGAACTAATGAAAAAAGCGGGATGTTATTATCTCGATGTGGGAATAGAATCCGGCCACCAGGATGTTCTGAATTCAATGGGTAAAAAGATATTTGTCAGTCAGTCGGAAGAGTTTCTGAAAACGGCCCAGAAAGTTGGTTTGTTGGTAAAAGCCTTCTTTTCAATCGGACATATTGGTGAAACATACAGGAAAGGCAAAGAATCTATCAAATTTATTTACAGAAATAAAAAGCGAATTAAACTCGTCATCCTGAATCCCGGACTCCGGATCTACCCGGGAACAAAGTTGGAAGAATATGCTAATTCAAATTCCTTATTCCCTGAAGGATTCAATTGGTCGAAACCTTTCGAAAATACGGTTAACAAAAAATTATTTCTTCCCGTACATTCCATACCTATCTTAATCCAGCCACAGATGGGTATTAAGGAAATACGTCGTCTTCGAATACTCTATTTTCTTAGCATGATTTCCTTAAAACATATACTCTTCCGTTTCAAATATCATCATGACTACGGACAATTAAAACGTTACGTGTCAACGTTAATAAAAAGTCTCCTTTCATCATGAAATCCTACTCTTTGGGAAAGTGATTATTTTTTTTCGTTAATTCTGCCAAATATATTTTTTCGACTTCCTTTGCCATTCTAGGAATGGAAAATCGACCTTTAAATGTTTCCTGAACAGTTTTCAATGCATTTTCCGCAAGTTCATTTCTTAATTCATTATTCTGCGCTAACTCAACAATCGCATTGGCAAGTTTACCGGGGTCTTGCGCCGGAATCAGAATGCCATTGTACCGATCAGTAATAACTTCCTTCGTTCCGTCTACCGGAGTAGCAATAATTGCTTTTTTCATAAACATCGCTTCCAGTAATCCTATAGGAAGACCTTCCCATAACGAGGGTAAACAATAAATATCCGCAGCATGTAAAAAATTTGGAACATCCTGGCGGAAATTTATAAACTTTACATGGTCAGAAATATCTAATTCCTTTGCAAGGGATTTAGCTTCATCTTTGAGATCACCATCTCCGACAAGCAATAAAACAATATTTGTGATTTTTTCAGTGACCAGTTTAAACGCTCGCAAAATTGTGAAAGGATCCTTTTGTAAAGTCATTCGAACCATGAATAGTACTATCGTAAAATCGTGCGGTAATCCAAATTCCTTACGGATATCAATAAATTCCTTATTCGGATTAAAAAACTCCTGATTTATCCCATAATAGATCACCGTAGAACGGGGCATTTTAAATCGGGAAATACCATCGATCTGATTACTTCTGGAAACCGAAATATTTACATCAGCTAGATTGGTAAGAAATTTCTCAATTAGCTCAATAACTTTTCTCTTTTTAGAACTTTGGTCCGGATGAAATGACCAACCATGAATAGAGTAAATCAAAGGTTTTCGTGTCAATTTAGCTGCCCAGAAAATATTCGTAATAGCCCTTGTCCCATGAGCATGTACGAGGTCAATTCTTTCTTTGATAATGAGTTTCCTGACCTTTCCCCAGGTAGAGATATCAAAAGCGTGCAAAGAAGGAATAATATAAGTTTTGATGCCATTGTCTTTTAGAGTATCAATCATTGGTCCGTCGGTAAAGGAAAGAGCAATAGGCTCAAATTGAGATTTATCCAAAGAAATGGAAAGGTCGATAAGGTGTCTTTCTCCCCCACCAATAGATCCTTGTCTTATACATTCTAAAACTCTGATTTTTTTCATGCAAAAAGTCCTTTTATAGTTTTATCGGTCGCAGAAAAATTCCTGATGAGAGAATGTATCTATCGAATGATTTGTTTTACTGCATCAAATGCCTCTGCAAACTGGCAATTACACTGGCTTCCCCTGAATTCCGCCAGGGATCGGATCCCGACCAGCATTCTCTTTTGATATCTTTCAATGATCTGGCTTTTATGAGCCAATACAGATCTTTCCTTAATGTTATAGAATTCAGAAATGTCAACATAATAGTTGACTTCCGAAAAAATCTTACCGACTCTGGGATAAGGGACCTGCTCATATAAAAAGATTTTGTCTACATTCCGGCCAGCTGCTAATACACTTTTCAGCGTGTTTATATGGTCCTGGTGTGAATCGTCACTCCAATTTGTGTAAATAATATCGACATTTAATTCTTTGATAACACGTTCTATGGCAAAAATGGAATCCCGGTCAAAAGGTACCAGCTGATCCAGAAAATCTAATATGATCAAATCGGCCCCGATAATTTTTGCAGCCTTTTCAGCTTCTTTCTTGCGAACCTCTTTTCTGTCGATAATCTCATGAAAAATGTTCATCCTGTCGCTGCAAGTCATATGTAATACGGTGACATGATCACCTTCTTTGATATGTTTTGCTAAAGTACCGGCACATCCGAATTCGACATCATCCGGATGAGCCCCAATAGCTAAAACATTATTCATAAAAATCGCCTATTTAGAATGATTTCACTATACCCAAAAATGTACTCTAGAATAGTATGGTAATTCGGGACATTAGGAGTGAAATATTCGATGGAAATTCCATTTTGTCTGAATGCTTCTTCATTCAAATACTCTTTTCCAAACTGACCTGAAATGTAATGATCCGCCCTGACCTCCTTTAAAATGTCAAGTATTAGATCCGATTTTGCTCCGTGCACATTTAATGAGGATGCCATGATCATAGGAACCTTGATATTTAACTTTTCACGGCAAAAATGAAGTCCTTTCATATTGATATCAATCAATTTTTCTCCTTCATAAATAGAGGAAAAATCATATTTATATCGTAAATTCAGCTTGGTAAGTAACTTTTTTTTTTCCATATCGGATCCGGTAGAACAAGTACCTCATTGAAGTTTTTATTATGTGCCTTCTTTTCAACAGTAACCGTAAAAAAACTCTTATTGTGGTTCTCGTCCGTAAACCAGTTTCTATTTCCCCAATAATTCTTTCTGTAATGGACATTATCCAAAACCACAAAAAGATCAGCTTTGTTCATCTTTTGGAAAAATCCCAGATAGGGAAAATGTTCTGGTTGATGAATAGTAACTATCATGGTGGAAGAATTTGGGCTGGATTGTTAAAAAACAAAAGTAATAAAATATTCACTATTACAAAAAGTAGTTGTCCGGTTAGGCTTAATCAAAATTTCAGAAAAAAAATATGCTATGCTAAGTTTCTTTCCTGAATGAAAGTAATGTTTTTCATGTATGCGCATCGGTTTTTGGGGTGATACTTTAATTATTTTGATCCCCAAAAAATGCTCTTCAGTAAAGGCTAACTCTATTGGTTTCTTATAAACCGATGAATAATTACAAGTAAGTGGAAAACTTTTCAACCTCAGAAATGAGATTGGTATTTGGGTTTTTGTATCTTTACTCATAGAAAAGTTTTTAATTTTAAACCTTAAAACTATTGATACTTCAATACACTCAGAATAGTTCAATTATATTAACCTCACGCAATCTTTATGAAATATCCATACAAACATCGTCCACGTAAACCGCGGATGATAATAATGGATATTCCCTGTCTGCCAACAGGCAGGCATGTGACCATTAATTAAAAAATTATTAACGCATGAAAAAAAAGTTATTGATAATTGAACCACACAGTGATGATGGTATCATCTCGGCTGGTGGTTTTCTTTTAAAATACCAAAAAGAATTGGATATAAATCTATGTCTTGTAACTGCGTCTGATCTTCACATGTATCACGGATTTGTATCACGACAAACCAGAATGAACGAATACCAAAATTATGTTGATTGCTTTAGTGCAAAGTGGATTAGACCAACTATCGATGAGTATCAGCTACCCATCGATAAGGAATCTATTCTTGATAAAGTTAATCGCTCGCTTATTGTAAGGCTCTTGGAGAAAGCAATACAACAAGTACAACCTAATAAAATTATGGTTATGGGACCTTCCTTTCACCATGATCATGTTGCAGTTTATGAGGCTGTTATTGCAGCAACGAGACCGACTTTTCAATGGTCGGTAGATGAAATCTGGATATTAGAAAATCCTACCTATGTTCACGATCCCTACCCTGGGCAGTTCATGCCGAATACATATGTCAGTTTGGAACAAAGGATTCTTGAAAAAAAATGCGAGTTGTTTGAAAAACTATTTCCTACCCAGATTCGCTCATCTGGCAACTATCTTTCAAAGGACGGTATAATAAAATGGGCTGCCTACCGGGGGATTCAGGCCAGGTGTGAGTACGCGGAGGCTTTTTATCAATATTTTTTAAGAATTTGATTATGAGAGTTACTATTCACCAACCTGAACACATGCCATGGCCTGGCTTTTTTCACAAGATGATTAATGCTGACTTGTTTATTATCCTCGACACCGTCCAGTATAGGAAAAATTACTTTCAGAACAGGAATAGGATTGTTGGGGAAGTAGGCGACCCAATTTGGCTCACAGTGCCAACTAAGAACATATCCTTTGAAGAGCTAATTTCTGAAAAACTCATTGATAAAACAAGTAATCATTGGCCTCGAAAATACTTAAATCTGATTAAAAGCTGTTACACCGGCACCCAATTCTTTAAAGATTATTCAGACGAACTTTTTCAGATAGTAAGTAATGATTTCGATAAGCTTGCAGATCTAAACATAGCTTTAATTATGTTTTTTAGAAAACACTTAGGTATTGGTTGTGAAATAATGTTATCATCAACCATCACACATTATGGTAGCAAGTCAGATTTAAATCTTGCATTGTGTAAAGCTGTTGGTGCTAATGAATATTTATCCGGAGCGTCAGGCCGTGATTATCTTGACTTAACGTCTTTTTCTATATCAGGGATTAAAGTACTTTTTAATGACTATAATCCTCCGAATTATCTGTCGCCAAATTATCACCCTTACCTTTCTACACTTGATTTGCTGTTTAGACATGGACCAAATGCAGTAAATATTATAAAAACCGGGGGCAAAGAGTTCTAATAGAAGTGATTAACCTGGAGATAATGTGAACGACATGCTTATATTAGTTGAATTTTTTTTGAAAGAGTTTTAATAGTACCGGAAAAAACCTTTAAAACATTGTCATTTAACAGACATTTATTAACTTCATCTTATGGTTCTTGAATTTTCTGTACCCGAATGGGTTAAAAGAAATTTAGTCAGATTTGAAAAAATCGAAGATATTCCTGAAGAAGTCTTTACCAGAATATCAGGGAATTTGAAAGATAAGCAACCTGATAATCCGGTAATTTCGATATGTGTCATCGGTTATAACGAAGAGAAATCAATTCTAAGCTGCCTCTCTTCTTTGTCCACACAACAATCAAGCTATCCTATCGAAATTATTGTATCAAATAATAACAGTACAGACCGTATGCAGGAACTTATTGACCGTGTTGGTGCTAAATCGGTGTTTGAGAAAAGACAAGGTGCTGGATGGGCCAGACAGGCAGCAATGGAAATTTCAAAAGGAAAGTATATCCTGAATGCAGATGCAGACGTTATCTTTCCACCAACCTGGGCCGATGAATTTGTAAAAAATCTTCAAAAACCTGGAGTTGCAGCTGTCTTCAGTGTTGATTCCTATATCCCAGATACAAAAAGAGGAAGGTTAAGCTTGGCATTTTATGAGTTTTCAAGAGATATTTCTATTTATCTTCGTGGGGTTAACCGGCCTGAACTCGCAGTCGGAGGAGGAAGTTTTGGATTTAAAGCCGAATATGGCCGGAAAATCAATTGGAGAACCGATATCAAACGTGGTGATGATGGTTCTATGGCTTTTTCCCTGAAACAATTTGGGAAAATCAAATTTCTGAATAATTCTCGTAGCCGAATATGGGCAATCCCCCGATCACTTGAAAATAAAGGAAATTTATTTTTACTGGTTTTAATCCGGCTTGGAAAAGAGTTTAAACGGATTAGGGAATATTTAACTACAGAAAAAGTAGGTTACAAAGATAGAGATTCAAACATGGTGAAATAATAGTATAATCCACTTTACCAATTTCTTCAAACAATAAATATTCATTTTCATTTTTCTACACAAATAATTTACTGACCAGGCTCTTTGCCTCAATCATATTTTCTTCAATAGAACAATATTTCCAGCCACCGTATCGGCCAATTGAATATATACCATAAGATTCCAATAATTTTAATTTCTTTTCTTTATCCAGTTCACATATTGAATTTATACGCACATACGCAGGATTCATTATAATGCTGCTATAGGAAACTAATTTATGATCTGTAATAATTCCGGCGCTATGCAAATCATTTAATGCTATTTTTAAATATTCATTCTCGTTAATTTCAGAATTTCTATCAAATCCGAGTTCGACGTATAAGGATAATCTTGAATCGTTAAAAATGTTATCGTAATACCCAATTCTATAAAAGGAATATATTTTTTCCGGAAAATATATCCAATGATTTACTGTATCGATCCCTTTCTTATCAAAACCGAGGTTAAACACCAATACTTTATTCCATGTATAAATCGTATTATCATAATCAATTTTACTACAAGTTAATAATTCAGGTAATGGAATAGATGAAATCAATCTATCAAATTTGATTTTACGTCTATTTGTAACGGCTAATTTATTTTTTAAATCGATAGAAAGTAATTTTTCATTGAGTGAAATTCTTGACTTATCAATTCTACTAATGAGTGATTTAACATATTCAATTGCACCACCTTTGGGATAAATAAAAGTTGAATTATGTGTTTCATTATGTGGATTCCTGAAATTTCGAATTATTTCCTCCCTATCTGCAAAAGGAAAGTAACGGCCCATTGCGTCTGTATCAAGATCGTCCAGATCACAGGCATATAATTTTTCATTGTATGGGATTAGAAATTTTTCTGCAATTGATTTCCCGAATTTTGCATATAACATTTGTTTAAACGAATTTTCACTGGTATAGCTATTATTAAACAGGTCATAAAGACAGTCAATAAAATCTTCTTTCTCAAGTTGGTGTATATTTCTTTGAAATGGGAAGTCTATGTATTTATGCTTGAATAAAATCTGTGAATGTTTTTGAATAGTTAAAATCTCCTCTTCTTTCATTTTCTCAAATAAATATTTTTTTATTTCAGCATTTATAAAATGAAAGAAATGACCTGAATAATCCCAGGTAAATCCATCCTGTTTTATCGTTTTACAATAGCCTCCTACCTCAGAATCTTTATCTATTACAATATAATCATGATGGCCACAAAAGTTAGCATAGCTTAAGCCTGAAATTCCTGCTCCAATTATTAGATCCATGTTTATTTTAGTTAGGGGCACCTTTGAAAATTACTTTTTTTGATGCCGTTGTTTGGTACAAAAATATATTAAGGATTTCTAAAATCCTATTTTTACTCCATGGGTTTTCAGTAAATAACTTATCTTTGAAGGAATCTCTCATTTATGAATAGTACATCTACATACCCATTAGTTTCAATTGTTACCGTAAATTATAATCACAGTGATGTTACCTGTGAAATGCTGCAATCTCTTTCCAGGATTACTTATCCAAATATTGAAATAATTGTTATTGATAACGGTTCTCCGGATGATAATCCAGAGATCATCAAAGAAAGGTTTCCAAACGTTATCTTAATTTTCAACCCTATCAATCTTGGTTTCGCTGGTGCGAATAATTATGGCATTCAGCATTCAAAAGGTGATTACATACTTTTACTTAATAACGATACCGAAGTTGATCCGGGTTTTTTGGAACCCCTTGTCCGCAAAATGGAATCTGATCAAAGTATTGGAGCTGTAAGCCCAAAAATACGATACTATTATAAACCTGATACAATACAATACGCCGGGATGACAAATATTAACACATACACAGTCAGAAGTCGGGCTATTGGATTTCGGGAAAAGGACAAGGGCCAATACGATAAGGATGGTATAGCTGCATATGCTCACGGAGCAGCTATGATGACATCAAGGAAAGTTCTTCATGAGATTGGCCTGATGTCTATGGCATTTTTTCTGTATTATGAAGAACTTGATTGGGGATTTAGATTGAGAAAAGCAGGTTATAAAATATTTTATGTACATAATTCCATCATATTCCATAAAGAATCGGTATCGACCGGTAAGATGAGTCCTTTGAAGATCTATTATCTTAACAGGAGCAGGCTGTTATATTTTCGCCGGAATGTAAACGGTTATAAACTTATCATTGGCATTTTATTTCAAATGTTTATTTCAATCCCTAAAAATTCCCTTCATTATTTGATTACAGGAAAATTTGATTTGCTACGTGCCTATTTAAAGGCAGTTCTCTGGCATGTTAAGAATTTATTTAATAAGGATTTATATGGTCATCCTTACCTGATTAAATAATTCAATGGTTCTTATTGAATGACGGAAAAGATATATACTGTTTACGAGAAAAAGCAAGAAGATAAAAAAACAAATAATTGTCCTCTTGTTTCCATTATCACCGTTAATTACGACCACCCGCTGGTAACCTGTGATCTTATTGAATCGCTCAACAAGATAACATATCCCAACATCGAGATCATCGTAATTGATAATAAATCTCCGAAGGATGATCCAAAAATTATCAAAGAAAAATATCCGAATATAATATTATACGAAAGTCATGTTAATTGGGGATTTGCTGGAGGAAACAATCAAGGGATCATGCGCGCTAAAGGTGATTTCGTACTTCTTTTAAATAATGATACCATTGTTGATCCGGGATTTATGGAACCGTTGGTAGCAAAATTCCAATCAAATCCCAATATAGGAGTCATTAGCCCTAAAATCAGGTTTTACTATGATCCTGAAATTATTCAATATTGTGGGTTCCATCCAATAAATAAATATACGGTAAGGAATTCATCCGTTGGTTATAGGGAGAAAGACCAGGGACAATTTGATTGTGATTATGAGACTGCATACGCTCATGGTGCTGCGATGATGGTACCAATGGAGGTCATTAAAAAAGTCGGGATGATGTCCTATATTTTCTTTCTCTATTATGAAGAAGCAGATTGGAGCTATCAGATTAAAAAAGCTGGTTACCTGATTTGGTACATACATAACTCGCTTGTATATCACAAGGAATCTGTATCCACCGGAAAATTAAGTGCTTCCAAGCTTTATTATCTTAACAGAAACAGGCTTGTGTTTATGAGACGAAATATTTTCGGAAAGGATTTCATTATAGCTTTGGTATATCAGTTGCTTGTAGCAATTCCTAAAAATTCATTGAAATTTCTCATACGGGGAAAATTCACTTTCTTTTATGCTTATGTTAGAGCGATTGGCTGGAACTTAAAACACCTGTTTGATCCTGATATTCATAATAATCCCAAAATTTAATATTTTCCCACACTATCAATGTTGGATTCTTTTTCATGTGTTAATAATTTTTAATTAATGGTCACATGGAATATCCATTATTATAATCCGCAGTTTACACCATACACCCTTTTGTTAGATGCATGCAATTATTGTATCTTTGTGTACAGTGTGATTAAGAATATAAATATACTTTTTTATGTGATGTTATATAAAACTCACTGGCATGATCTTTGAATTTTTACTCCTCATTTTAAATATTATTCAAATTGTACTTTTTTTCATACTGGCAGTTAATATCTTATACATATTTATTTTTTCGATTGCCGGCCTTTTCAGATTGATTTATCATACTTCCAAAAATCAAAAATTTCATAAAATAGCTGTATTTATTCCTGGATATAAGGAAGATGCCGTAATCATTGAAACTGCGAAAGAAGCCCTGAAGCAAAACTATTTTAAAGATGCATACGATTTAATTGTGATTGCTGATTCTTTTAAGAACGAAACACTTACTATCTTGAAAAGTTTACCAATTAAGTTGATTGAAGTTTCGTTCGATGTAAGTACTAAATCTAAAGCACTAAACATGGCGATGTCACACCTCCCTGACCATTATTACGACATAGCCTTGATTTTAGATGCCGATAACATTCTTGAACAGGATTTTCTCATCAAGATTAATGAAACATTTAATGCGGGTTTTTTTGCTGTGCAAGGCCACCGGGTTGCCAAAAATAATAATACTTCCTTTGCTATTCTTGATGCCATCAGTGAAGAGATAAATAATCATATTTTTCGAAAAGGACACCGGATTCTTGGATTGTCTTCTGGATTAATTGGATCTGGAATGGCTTTTGAATATTCCTACTTTAAAAATTTGATGAAAAATGTAACAGCTATAGGGGGATTTGACAAAGAGATTGAACTTACCATGTTACGTGAAGGCAAAAAGATTCAATATCTGGATAATGCATTGATCTATGATGAAAAGGTCCAGGTCCCCGAAGTATTTGTGAAACAACGCAGAAGATGGCTATCTGCTCAGCTTTACTATTCTAAATATTTTTTTAAATCCATCAAATACCTTTTCCTAAAGGGTAATGTGGATTTCTTTGATAAAGCTTTTCAAATGATTCTTCTTCCACGTATTTTATTACTGGGTTTATTGCCAATCATTACACTTTTCTCTTTATTATTCAATCCTGTGATGTACTCCATGGTGTGGGTGTGTCTTCTTCTTCTCTGCATCATAGCATTACTTTTAGCAGTTCCTCGAAACATGTACAACCTTAAAACCTTTGGCGCTATTTTAAATCTTCCGAAAGGTTTTTTATTAATGCTCTTTTCGTTATCGAGCATTAAAGGGGCAAATAAACGATTCATACACACGGAACACTCTGCAAAAAAGCCTATTTGATCACCTTGAAATATATAACTTATGAAATATGATCATTAATTAAAAATTATTAACACATGAAGATTGGAATTGAAGGACAGCGATTGTTTAGAAAGAAAAAACATGGAATGGACTTCGTTGCTATGGAATTAGTCAATAACCTTAAAATCATTGATAGAGTTAACGAGTATTTTGTATTTGTTCAGCCGGGTCCCGATAAATGTCTTCAATCTTCAGATAATTTTAAAATAATTGAATTGGAAGGGGGTAGCTACCCCATATGGGAGCAAGTTACCTTACCCAGTACCGCAAAAAAATTTCGTTGTGAACTTCTTCATTGTACCAGTAATACTGGTCCGCTTATAGGATCGGTTCCTATCGTTCTTACCCTACATGACATTTTTTATCTTGAGTACTTTAGCCTCTTCCGAAGTGGTTTTACCAGTTATCAGAAGTTTGGAAATATTTACCGTCGTTATGTGGTACCATTTTTAGTCAAAAAAAGCAGAAAGATTATCACAGTTTCCTATTCGGAAAAAGAACGTATCAAAAATTTTTTTAAGATTTATGATGAACGCCTTACAGTAGTCTATAATGGTGTGGGTACGTGTTTTATCCCTGTAACTGACGCTGAAACCCTGAAAAAAATAAAAACAACCTATAAACTTCCTGAAAAATTCATCTTTCTTCTGGGAAATACTGATCCGAAAAAGAATACGAAAGGAGTATTGATGGCTTACGCGAAATTTTTACTTCGGTGTGACTCTTCTCTTTCCCTTGTTATTGCTGATTTCTCTGAATCCAGTTTAAAAGAGATTCTTACAGAACACGCACTATCAGATATCCAATCGAAGATAATTTGTCTGGATTACATTTACAATCCTGATCTTCCTGCTATTCTCACATTAAGTTCACTATTCCTTTATCCTTCTTTTTGGGAAAGTTTTGGCATTCCAATCCTTGAAGCAATGTCGTGCGGAACCCCTGTGATTACTTCCAACGTTTTTGCTATGCCTGAGATTGCAGGTGATGCTGCTTTACTAATCGATCCTAACAACTCCGATGAAATGGCCGATGCTATTTGCCGGCTTATATATGATCCGGAGCTTTCTGAACAAATGATAGAAAAAGGGAAAAGACAAGCTGCCAGATTTTCATGGAAAAAAATGGCACAGGATTATCTTAAAATTTATACAGAGGTTGTCCTCTCCCGGTAATTAAAAATTTTATTCCTGCCTTTATGGAAAAGAGGGATTTTATCGTTTTTGGTTTACAACCTTGGGATATAACGATAGGCAGCACTTGTAAATATACTGCCATCGAAATTTCTCGAAAAAACAGGGTACTCTTCGTCAACCCACCATTAATCAGAAGTGCTCTTCTTAAAAATAAAAATTCTCTCCAAGTTCAGAAGCGTGTCAAAATTCTTAGAGGAATAGAACCGGATCTTGTACAGGTTTCACCTACCCTATGGGTACTCTATCCAAAAACAGTGATTGAATCGATTAACTGGATACCCATACATTCCCTATTTAAAATATTAAACTGGATGAATGAAAACCGGTTTGCTTCAAAGATAAAAAAAGCAGCTAATTCATTAAACTTCAAAGATTATATTATTTTCGATGATAATAGTATGAATATCGGATTTTACCTTAAAGAGTTGCTCAAACCTTCCCTTTTCATTTACCTGTTACGTGACGCGGTTACCATGGTTTCCTATCATGCGAAGCATGGAGCAAGACTGGAACCAAAGATTATCGAAAAATCTGATTTAACCGTAACAAATTCCAATTATTTCTGCCACTACGCAAAGAAATACAATAAAAATTCATACATGATCGGGCAGGGTTGTGATCTTACGTTATATCAGGACCCATCCGGGAATGTATCAATTCCTGAAAATATCAGAGACATCCCTCATCCGATCATTGGATATACCGGCTCATTGACTACCATACGTTTGGATATTGAGATTCTTTTATACATTGCAAAATCAATGCCTGGTTATAATATCGTCCTCGTTGGACCGGAAGATGAAAAATTTCAACAGAGTGAATTACATAATTTGAAAAATGTTTTTTTTCTTGGACATAAAAATCCGGAAGAATTGCCCGGATATATTAAAGCCTTTGATGTTGCGATAAACCCTCAAATTATCAATACAATAACAGATGTAAACTATCCGCTTAAAATCGATGAATACCTTGCAATGGGAAAACCTGTTGTGGCCACAAAAACGACCTTCATGGATTACTTCAAAGATATTACCTATCTGGCTTTAACAAAAGAGGAGTACCCCGGCTGTATTGAAAAAGCCATCATGGAGAATTCGTCTGATGAAGAAATACGTAGAAAAGCTGTGGCCAATAATCATAGTTGGGAGAACTTTGTTGAAAAAATCTACCACTATGCAGAAGAGGTGGAGTCGAGGAAAAAACACTAAAAATTCCATTTGAAATGATTAAAAACAAAGATATCGTTATCACAGGATTACAGCCATGGAATTTTTCGCTTGGCAGCAATATTGCTAATATCGCACGAACTCTGTCGATGTTCAACAGAGTATTGTTTGTTAATTATGCATTCGACCGGTTAACGTTATGGCGACAGAGAAAAGAACCGAGGGTTCAAACTTTTATTAACAAGCGAAAGACCTTCCAGCTCCAACTTGAACTTGTAAAACCGAATTTATGGGTATTTACTCCCGGGACTATCCTTGAATCCATCAGTCAGATCAGTTACCGGGGATTCTTCGATTTTTTTATAAGAATAAACTGTAACCGGTTTGGGAAGGAGGTAAAAAAGGCTGTTGATCATTTGAATTTCAGGGATTTTTATCTCTTTACCGACAGTGATTTTTATCGTAGTCTGCTTTTAAAGGAAATGCTCCATCCGTCCTTATTTATATATTATATCAGGGATAATATGATTGCAACTGATCATTACCGTAAACATGGAAAACGAATCGAAGAAAAGATCATGAGAAAAGCTGATTTGGTAGTTACAAACTCTCATTTTCTTGCAAATTATGCATCCACTGTTAATCCAAAAGCTGCCTTTGTCGGTCAGGGTTGTGACTTGCAACTATACAATCATGATAACGTGATTCCGGTTTCGGAGGAGGTAAGAAACCTTAAAACGATTTATAAAAAAGTAGTTGGTTATATTGGTGCATTGAAAAGTATTCGGATCGATCTTGAATTAATAACGTATCTTGCATTATCAAGACCAGACTGGGCCTTCCTCCTTGTAGGTCCTGAGGATAAAATTTTTAGATCAAGTCATTTACATTCAATTAAGAATATAATTTTTATTGGAGCCAAAAAAGAGAGTGAATTACCTTCCTATATTGATTTCCTGGACGTGGCTATCAATCCACAACAGGTTAATGAGATCACAAGGGGGAATTATCCCCGGAAAATTGATGAATACCTGGCTATGGGAAAGCCGGTAGTAGCAACACATACAGAAGCAATGGAATTTTTCAATGGTTATGTATACTTAGCCAACGATTACCTGGAATTTGTTAACCGGATTGATCAGGCAATCGTTGAAAATAGTCCTGAAATCTCAGCAAAACGTATTGAATATGCTTGTAGGCATTCATGGGAAAATAACATACTACAAATTGAACAACAGATAAAAATGTTGAATATTAATGATTAATACGAGCAAAAATGGGAGCCTTTGAGCAATTAAAATCAAATCAGAAATTGAAAAGGTTGGCCGGTTACTTACTTACACCTCGTAATCAAGCAAGACCACGGTTGTGGGTTAAATGGTTTATTAATCCTTTTGTACATCATAGAGGAAAAAGATCCACGATATGCCGGCGAACCAGGATGGATGTAATGCCTTTTAATAAGTTTTTCATTGGGGAAGATTCAACGGTAGAAGATTTCGCAACAATCAACAATGGTGTTGGCGCTATTTATATTGGAGATAGAACTAGGATAGGTTTGGGTTGTACCTTGATTGGTCCTGTAAAAATTGGGAATGATATCCGGTTAGCTCAAAATGTTGTGATGTCTGGATTAAATCATAATTATGAAGATATTTCAATTCCCATTTCTAAACAAGGAGTTACCACATCTCCTATAATAATCGAGGACGAGAGCTGGATCGGGGCTAATAGTGTGGTTCTTCCGGGAGTCACTGTTGGCAAACATTGTATAATTGCTGCCGGAAGTATTGTCACAAAAACGATACCTGAGTATTCAGTTGTAGCCGGAAACCCGGCAAGAATCATTAAGCAATTCAACAAAATGGATAATAGATGGGAAAAAATTTCATAATATTGAAGCAGGTTAGACCAATAAAATTTTTATCAACCGTATGATGGTGTCACTTATCATATTTTGGTTTTTTTTATTTATAGTTTTCTATGCTTTTATTGGATATGGATTACTCCTGTTTTGCCTGGTCAATTTAAAAAAATTACTCTTCCCTATACGGGTTTCAGCAACCAATAATTTTGAACCTCCGGTAACATTGTTTGTAACAGCTTACAACGAAAAAGATTTCATTGAACTCAAAATGCAAAACACTTTTTCCCTTGATTACCCTAAGGAGAAAATTAAAAATATATGGATGACTTATGGATCCGACGATGGAACACCTGATCGACTTCGTCAATATGCCGAAGTTGAAGTCTATCATTTGCCCGATCGTGCCGGTAAAATTGCCGCTATGAATCGTGGTATTCAATTTATTAAAACTCCTATTGTAATATTTTCCGATGGCAATACCCTACTGGGTAAGGAATCGATCCGGCGTATTGTAAAACTTTTCGTAGATCCGAAGGTGGGATGCGTTTCAGGTGAAAAGAGGATTTTCTCAAAAGATACTGCTGCAGCTACAGAAAGTATTTATTGGAAATATGAATCTTTTCTCAAAAAATTAGATGCACAATTATATTCTGTTGTTGGAGCTGCCGGGGAATTATTTGCCGTCAGAACATCACTTTTACAACCTGTTGAACAGGATACTTTGCTTGATGATTTTATTGTTTCTTTGAGAATTGCACAACAAGGCTATACGATTCAATATGATCCAAATGCCTATGCCATCGAAAATCCATCTGCTAATGTAAGGGAAGAGCTTAAACGAAAAATCCGAATTTCTGCAGGAGGTATTCAGTCAATACTGAGATTAAAATCTCTTTTAAATCCATTTAAACATGGATGGCTCTCGTTCCAGTATATTTCTCATCGTGTGCTAAGATGGACTCTTGCGCCATTAGGATTAATCTTTCTGTTGGTAAGTAACGCAATAATCACCTTAAAACAAGGAATTTTCAACTTTTCGAATGTTTATACTTGGTTTTTCTGGATTCAGGTAATATTTTATCTTCTTGCATTTCTGGGGTGGTACCTGGAAGAAAAAAAAATAAAGATCAAACTGCTTTATATACCTTATTATTTCTTCATTATGAATTTTGCCGTTTATCTTGGTTTTTTCAGATTCATAAAAAAACAGCAGTCGGTAAAATGGGAACGCGCCCAACGAGGGTGATATAAAAAGTTATTTTATGAAGCGGTTGCTTTCAAATCATTTTATCCTAATTTTATTGATCCAAATAGCATTGGGGATATCACAAACACATGCCCAACATACTATTTGTAAATTACTTATTCCCCCTGATGTTAATGAAATAAATGGGAGAACAAATGCCTCCACGCTGCATCCTGGTGATACTGTATGTTTGCTTCCAGGTCAGAAATCATATTTAGCCTTATCCTATATCCATGGTACGAAGGAGGCTCCCATTGTTATTTGTAATGTTGACGGATTGGTGTCAATTTTCGGTTTTTATTTTGGATTGAGAATTGATTCGTGCTCGCATATTAAGGTTACGGGATCCGGCCTAAACAGTTTGAAATATGGAATCCAGATATTAAATATTGGAGGTGCAGGAATCTCTGTTGAACGTTTAAGTACGGATGTTGAAATTGAAAGAATCGAAGTTGGGAAGACTCAACTGGTCGGAATTTTTGCGAAAACGGATCCGGATTGTGATCTTAAATCAGTCAGAGGCAGATACACCCTCAGGAATTTATTAATTCATGATAATTATTTTCATCACACAGGGATGGAAGGCATGTACATCGGAAGTTCATTTTACGACGGGGAAACAATAAAATGTGATGGTGTGGATACCGTTGTTTTACCCCATCTTTTAAAAGGAGTCAAAGTTTATAATAATATTATTAAAAATACTGGCTGGGACGGAATCCAGGTGTCGTGCTCAGATTCCTGTTCTGAAATTCACGATAATTCTATTCAAAACGATAGTGATTCGGCTTATATGAACCAGATGAGTGGGATACTGATCGGAGGAGGCTCGGTTTCTGATTGCTATAATAATATTATTCAAAATGGGAAAGGTGACGGGATCGATTTGTTTAGTTTGGGAGATCAGAAAATTTACAATAATCTCATCATCAATCAAGGTAAAACTTATCACCCCGATGAAAATTTTTATCCCTATGAGAAACATGGAATTTATGTAGGGAATAACATTACCACAACCCTTGCCGGATACCTAATTTGTTATAACACCATTATTTCACCTAAAAGTATAGGCATTAAGTTTACAAACCTTTCAAGCAAGAAAAACTTGATCTCGAATAATATTATAGTCAATCCCGGGCTGTATGGAACAATTGGAAACGAAGCATTCATAAATATAACTGAGACATCCATTGATGTAACAGTTACTAATAACTACCTTAATAATGAGTTTGCTCCGGTTAAATTCGTTGATCCATCTTCTTATAATTTTGATTTAGAGCCTTTGTCCCCTGCTGTGAATCAAGCGATTACCATTGATGGATTTCCTTTGCTATTTGATATTTTAAACAGAAGTCGTCCATTTTCTTGGCAAAATGATATTGGTGCTTTTGAATGTCATGATTCCTCATTACTGGATATCCCTGAACATATTAATAAGGAAATCAACCTTAATGAAATTTTTCCTAATCCGATATTCGATGACTTTACTGTAAGCTATTCAACCGAAACGAAAACTGATGTTACGATCAGCATCTATGATATAGGGGGAAATAAAGTGATGGAACCGGTTAACATAAATCAAATTCCCGGGGTGTATAAAATTACTATTTCCAAAGGACATCTTCGTCCGGGATTTTATACACTCATTTTTCAAACAGACCAGGTAATTCTAAGTAGAAAAATTTTAGTAATGACTCATTAAACAGATCATTCAATGAACATTCCATTTAAAAATTACATTCCTTTCTGGCTTGGTAAAAAGCTGAGAGGAGGTATGCAGAAATTTTTGGGATTTTATTATAAGGGTAACATGTTTTACTGTCCATATTGTAAAAATTCCTTTAGAAAATTTCTTCCAGGCGGATTTAATTTTCCAGTTTTATATGAAAAGCAAGTAGTTGGTGGTGGATATCGCGAAAATTTAATTTGCCCCCGTTGTTATTCTAAAGACAGGGATCGTTTATTTTATCTCTTTTTAAAGGATAAAACAACGATCTTTAAAGAGGAACAAAAAATTTTTCATGTTGCGCCCGAGGGTTGTCTCAGAACCTTACTTACCTCATTACCAAATATTGAATATACGGCAGGAGTCAAATATCTGGAAGGATATTACTACGACAGGATGACTAATCTTGTCGACATTACCGAACTTCCCTATGAGGACGATTTTTTTGATGCTGTTATTTGCAGTCATGTACTTGAACATATCCCCGATGATAAGAAAGCTATTAAGGAGGTTTTCAGGGTTCTTAAGCCAGGAGGATTTGCAATTCTCCATGTTCCTATTTCAAAAATTCTTCAAATAACGTTTGAGGATTCATCAATAGATTCCCCTGAAGAAAGGGAAATAGCGTTTGGACAATTTGATCATGTCAGAATCTATGGACAGGATTTCAAAACCCGCGTCGAAAATGTGGGATTCACTTTAAGGCTCTTTAATCCTTATAAGGAAAAGTGGTATGATGATATTGAAAAATACGCTCTTAATCCCGAAGAAGATCTGTTTGTTGCGTATAAATGAATTAATCTCAGCATGAAATAACTCTCTTAAAAAATGTCAGATATTTTTATTTATTTTTCTTTAATCCTTTTTTGTCTTTTACTTATTGGAGTCTTTATCTTCTTACGGATCTTACAAAAGATTAGATTACTTAGATCTGAACTTGCTGAGAAAAAAGCGGAGTTGGAAAAGGTTAATAAAGATTGGGCCGAATCAATTGAGAAGGATAATGAAATTATTAAGGAACAAGCTACAATTGGAGAGGAAGAAATCACTGAGTTGGAGAGAAGGGATATTGTTCTGAAAAAAGCGCTAAAGCGTTCAGAAGAAGCAAATTTTCTTAAGAATTCGTTTTTATCAAATATCAGTCATGAAATCCGGACACCTTTAAATAATATTATTGGCTTTTCCAGTCTTCTGGAAGCTGAGATATCTATACTTGAAAACAAGGAGTTATTTGATTATGCCCGGGCAATTTCTGAGAGCGGTGACCGTTTACTCCATCTTCTTAATAATATCATCGATATTAGCCGGGTTGAGTCGAATGATATCCGCCTTTTCCTAAAGCCCTGTAATTTAAATTCTGTAATTGGAAGCGTAGCACAATTATTTCTCTTTAAAGCGAATGAGCAGAAACTTAAATTGAATTTCATTGCCGGCGAGGTCCCGGAGGCTTTTGCCGATGAAGTTGGTCTTACCAAGGTTCTGACTGCTATAATTGAGAATGCCATAAAATATACTGAAAATGGCTTTGTTAACATTTCCAGCGATTTTAATTCTCAGACAAACGAAATTTCTATCAGAATAAAAGATTCTGGAGTTGGCATCGATGCAGTTTACCTTTCAGATATTTTTAATCCATTTCGAAATGAAAGTGCAGGGTATTCAAAAGATGTTCATGGAGCAGGTCTTGGATTACCCTTGGCAAAAAGCCTTATTGAATTGATGCAAGGAAGAATAGACATAACGTCAACAAAAGGAGCTGGCACTATTGTTACGGTTTTCCTACAAGCAAGTACGGGGGGACAAATTTCTTGGGCTTCAAAAGATCTGGCAAAAAAAATTAAATTCAAAACCCTCCAGAATCTCGAAATTTTTATTGTAGAGGATGATTTGATGAATAAAATTGTATTGTATGAAATGACGAAATCGTTGGGTAATGTTGTTACTGCAGTCAACGGGGAAGAAACCCTGAGGGTTATTGATAAATTTTACCGTGAAGGAAAACTATTCGATGTTATGTTATTCGATATCAACCTGCCTCCACCTTGGGATGGAATTAAATTAATGCAGGAAATTCGTAACAGGTACAAAGAATATAAAACAATTCCATTCATCGCTCAAACTGCTTATGCAATGGCCGGCGATAAAGAAAAACTTTTAGAAGCTGGGTTTGATGACTATATTTCAAAACCACTTAATCAGCAAGCTTTATACTCTATTATGAAAAACCAGTTGAATAAAATCTAAGATGGATCTTGAGAACCAAATAATTTCTTTGAAAAAAACAATCAAAGAACTTGAATTGAAAATTGAAAAACTTCAATTAAATATACCTTTTGAGGAACACGAAAAGGTAAAGAATGAACTCATGAAAGCGAAGCAGGATGCGATTGAGGCAAATAAATCGAAAACTATGTTTCTGGCAAATATGAGTCATGAGATTCGCACCCCGATGAATAGTATAATTGGTATTTATAATGTTCTTAACCAAACTGACCTTTCTGAAGAACAGAAAGATTTCCTCGAAATTATCAATATCAGTAGCCATAACTTACTAGTACTTAGTTGTGTAAATTAGCGTATTTATTTTTTAATGTTCTTTGAAATACTTTTTTCTTGGTCCACTCGAAGGGATGTGCATTCTGATTGTAGGCATGGCAATATTTTTCAATTGC